>Ga0172375_10009465_pt1 | contig 12847 bp, 7 predicted proteins | sample LakKiv1m_FD_114537 | JGI IMG/M metagenome (GOLD analysis project Ga0172375, IMG submission 114537) | Freshwater microbial communities from Kabuno Bay, South-Kivu, Congo - kab_092012_11.1m | ecosystem: Environmental > Aquatic > Freshwater > Lake | place: Democratic Republic of the Congo... | reverse complement strand
TTGCTCATATCCGTAGGACAATCCGTCGTCATCATACAGTTCGAAACTGCCGGCTGCGCCGGGCCAGACATGCAACTCCACGGCGCGGCAAGGTTCCATCGCATTACGGTGCGTGTCAGCCCGCATCGGTATGATTGCCCCGGCCCGCACATAAAGCGGCATGCGCGAAAGAGGCGCTTCGGCTTCAATGGTGCGCCGGCCTTCATGCCGTTCGCCGGTCCAATAATCGTACCAGGTCCCGGCCGGCAGGTACACGCTGCGCCGGCGAGCGCCGGGTTCGATGACCGGAGCCACAAGCAGGGCCGGACCGAACATAAACTGGTGCTCCTGTTTCACAGCCTCCGGGTCATCGCCGAAATCCACGCTCATGGCCCGCATTATCGGACTGCCGGTGTCGTGCACCCGGCGGACCAGGCTGTATATATACGGCATCAGCTTGTAACGCAGGCGGATGTATTCCGATATTATTGACTCGGCATCAGGCCCGAATGACCACGGCTCATTGCCTGGCCGTGTGCCGTGCGTACGGAATATCGGACAGAATACTCCCCATTGCAGCCACCTCACGAAAAGCTCCGCTGTGAAATCGCTTCTGGTGATGAACCCTCCGATATCCGTGGTCCACAACGGCTGTCCGGAAAGACAAACCCCCTGCCCGATCACAACCTGGTCCCGGAACACATCCCAGTTGGCGTCAATATCGCCCGACCACATTGCAGTGCCATAGCGATGGATACCCGGATACGATGTGCGCGGCAGGGAGAATACACGTTCCGGAAAATCACGGCGCTGGTGTTCATACAGCCCGAGCGTCCAGAGCGTTGAGTATATATTGTGAACCCGTTCGCGCGATCCAAGGTGGTGCCCGACGCCTGAAGCGTGCATTTCAAGTTCGCCCATATCGGTCCAATAGCCGCGGACACCCTCGTCATAGAATCGTTTGATCTCGTTCCACCAGCCGTCGCGCGCTGCTGGGTTCGAATGATCGAACGTCGGGCGTCCTTTTTCAGCCGACAGCTTGTTGATCCATCCTGCCTTGTTGAACTTTTCGTACTTCATGGAATTGAGTTCCACATAAGGATGCTGGGCCTTGAGAACCCGGAATCCCATGTCGGCAAGTTTCGCAAACGTTTTGCGCATATCCGGCCATGCGGTGCGATCCCATTCCAAATCGCCGAACTCCTTGAACCACAACCAGTCTATCACCAGCACGTCGCAGGGGAGCTTCCGCTTCCGGTACTCCCGTGCAATTCTAAGGAGCTCGTCCGCGTTACGATAACGATTCTTGCACTGGATCAAACCGAACGCCCATCGCGGCAGGAGCGGAGGGCGGCCTGTCAGTTCGTAATAGCCCCTGTGCTGAGCGTCGACGCCGTCGCGGCAGACAAGAAACGCATCCATCACCCCGCCGTCGAGGATCACGGCCATGCGATCGGGATCGCTTTCGCCGGAATGCCTGTCCCACGGCCATGGAGCAGGCGCCAGGTATCGGGCAATATCACTTGGAGCATCGGCAACCTTCGCTTCGCCTATGGCGAAGCGCGACGGCCAGGAGCTGTTCAGAAGCAGCGCATAACCCGCGCTGGACAGGCAGAACGGCATCCCGGCGTTTCCCGAGCGACGCTCGTTGTGCCATTCATGCCACATGCGGCGTTCGTGCCCGCGATGATTCAGCCGTGCCATGGGATCCTGCCCGAGCCCCCGAACCTGTTCGCCCGGCCGCAAATCAAGCCGCAACGTGCTGGTTCCTCCGGCAACCTCAGCCAGACGGCCCGCTGGGAGCGATACACACAAACGACCGCGGACATCATGCACATCAATCTGGAACGGATTTTCTCGCACCGTTACTCGCAACGCGGATGTCTGGAGCAACCACTTGCCAGCGGTCCTCGTTGCCTTGAATGCCACCGGCGCCGGCGCTTTTGGAACCACGAACGTCTCTTCCTCGTGAATTTGTCCGCCAGCGGCAAAACGCAACCGCAAAATATCCGGAGCCGAAAACTCAACCGCAAAAGTGACGCCGTTGCCCTTTAACCGTAATGCCCGGCCATCAATCGTACCCGACACCGCCCGTACCACGCCCATGATATATTCCTTTCTACGCCCAGAAAACATCACCGTTTTTTGCCAGTCAATGCGGCCACGCAATCGGAAATACTTGCATCAGCACGGCAAATCACCGTGTCGGCCGCGCCATAATACATAATCAGACGGTCGCCATCCACGACATGCCCGTTTGTAAAGACAACCTTTCCGAAGAACCCCCGGGTTTCATAGTCTGTTTCCGGCTCCATGAACGGAATGCCTGATCGCGCCAGCACGCGATATGGATCCTTGGCATCCAGCAACAACCCGCCGAGGCAATAGCGATCCTTCTTATCCGCGCCGTGGTAAATTGCCAGCCAGCCGCGGGAAGTGCGAATCGGACCTGCGCCCGCGCCGATCCTGCCGCTGTCCCACTTACCGGGCCGGGTCATTGCAATGCAGCGATGATCGCCCCAGTGCAAAAGATCCGGCGAACGGCTCAGCCAGATGTAATTGCCGCCAAGTCCAATTCCGCTCGGACGATGAAACGCATAATAAAATTTTCCAATCCGCCCGGGAAAATAAGCGCAATCCTTGTTATGCGGAGGAAAAACGATCCCATGCTGGGTAAAGGAAACCCAGTCTTTTGTCGAAGAGGCGCCAACGCCAACGCCACACTGTGAAACAGCAGAATAGGTTAACCAATAACGATCTCCGATATGCTCCACCCGGCAATCCTCTATTCCGAAAGACTCATGCATACCCCTGCCCATCAGGGTCGGCGCGCGATCCACATTAAAATTGGTACCGTCTTCGCTCCAAGCAAGGCGCAGATGCGATAGCGTGGTAAGATAACAGACCCCCTTGTATTCGAAAACCCGCGGATCATCCATCTTGAGTTCCGGATCGGTCTTCCTAACCCTTAGAATCCGGATGCCGCCCTTGCTTTTCGGGTCCAGCAGCGGGGTGCTCACCCATCCCTTTTCCTGAACCGGACGTTCTGCCACCCGCAGAAGCAGCCCGATGCGTTTCCCGAACCGGAACGCGCCCGGATTCAAAAGACATTCGACTTTCATGTCAGGCCGGCTCGGAATGACATCCTCAGGTGTAAGAAGCGGATTCGAAGAGCTCCTTTGAAATATATTCTTCATCTCCCTTTTCCTTTCATTTCAACAATATTATTCGGCATTGTAACGCAAGAAGACAACAATTACCGGCACGTTCAATTAATCCAGACCAGATATAAAGCGTGATTTATCGGACACAGAACCATCATGTTCAAGCTCTTTCTGAATCGCAGGGAGGCAACCGGGTGCATTCCAGTTTCATGAAGAGGCACCGTCTAATATCGGAGAGGCCGGGATTACTCGGGGCACTCACCTGAGCCCCGCCCAATTGGCGAAATCGCGCATTACGGTCCGCGTAGTATGCACGTCGTCCGGACGGACACGATCGAACATCCGCAATCCAAGTGCAAAACACAATATGGCGGCCGCGAATAACAGCGCATATCCATCCACTGTGGTCAACCACACAGGATATGCCCGCGTATCAGTGACAGTGGCAAGAATGCCGCCTGCCATCAGCGGGGCAAGTCCGCTGCTCAATCCAAGCCATGCGTAATAGATTGCCGTGTAAGCCGTGTTCTGCTCTCGTGGAATCACACTGTTGAACAACAACCGTCCGGTGCTGATCGCAATGCCACTGATCGCAACACCCTGCAGAAAATACAAGATCCCCAATATCGCGATGGGCATAGCGTGACGCGGCATACTCAACCAGCCGAGCGGGATCAGCATGGCAACGACAATGCACGGCATCAATACCGGCCGGCTGCCTATCCGATCCGCCAGCAAGCCAGCCCCGAGGCTGGCCAGGGCGCCGCCGGACATTATTGCAGTATCAAGCATAATCACATTACCTGTAGCGACACCGAGCTGTTCCTTTAGAAACAACGGCAGGAAGCTCGCCAGGAAACCGGTGCCCAACGTTACAAAGCCGAACCCTCCAAGGTAGCGTAGAAAATTCCTGTTCCGCAGGGCCGCCCGCATGTTGTCCACATGCAAGCCACCCGGCTGCTTGTCATCTTCGCGCACTGGAGCGCCGCCGGGTATCCGCGTCATACAGAGAACGCCGAGCAACCCCAGGAAACAGCCGATGGCGATGAACATGAGATAACAGTCCATTCCGCCGACGGCGCCAATTACGCTGCCGGCAATGGAAAGTGCGACAATAGAAGCAATCATCCCGGTTATTGCCGACCATCCCCCGAATTTCCCGCGGACACGATTTGGAATAAATTCCTGATTCCAAGGGTAGTAAGCCGTCTCCGCCAGCGCCCTGAGAACCGCGAACACAGCGACGATCCCGAACAGATACACTATGCCCGTGTTCCTGCCGTAGGCCGTCACTATCCAGGGCAGGAGCAGAAGCCCGCTCATTACTACCTTGCGCGCACCGTAGAATGTCAGGAACACCCGCTTGCGGCCCAGCCTCGCCGCTATCGGAGCAAAACCAAGCGCAATCAACTGACAGAAGGGAAATAACGAAAGCGCAATGCCTATGTGATCCTTTCTTATTCCCAGTTCGCCAAGAAACAGGAGAAATATCGAACCGCCGAAAGTCCACAGCGCGAATACGGCATTCAGCATCCCATGCGATAGATACCACGGGAGGATATTTGTTTTACCGGTGCCGGAATCACTCATGGATAAACATCCTGCAGCAGTAAGAATAGCTGATGAAAACCATCGGCCGCTTGACAATCAACTTCGGCGCATACTGCATATTCATGACTGTTATCCGTCCCGGGTGGAGGGATTATTTCTTCATGCGCTGCGGGAATTTGCGCCCGTGATTGAAAAAGTATACCAGCGTATCGTGCTCAACCTCTGGAGGAATTGAATGATCGGAATGGAGAATGAATCCGCATCCTTTCTTCAGGACCGGAGTCACCTTCCTTTCGATCTCCTCGTCTATCTTGGCAAGGTTGTTTGATGCAATTATGCGGATATCGAGTCCGCCGCAGAAGCATATCTTGTCGCCGTACTTGTTCGCGAGGGTGGGCAGGTCCATGCCTGCCTTGACTTCCATAGCCTGGAGGCAGTCCATTCCCGCATTGATCAACCCGGGCACAAGAGGCTCCACGTAACCGCACGAGTGAACGATGACTTTCAGTCCTATATTATGAGCAAAGTCGAAAAGCTTCTTGTGCCCAGGCAACATGATCTCGTCGTACATGGCGGGCGACATGAAAGGCTTCTCCTTGAATCCCATGTCCTCGTAGAACCACATGGCATCCGGAATTCCTTCCTCGTGGAAAAGAACCTCAAGATGACGAATCGAAAAGTCCGCGTAGGTCAGGACCATGTCCTTGACCCAGTCAGGATCAAGAGCCATGCCCATAAGCATGTTTTCGTGGCCGCACACCGGATGCATCTGCTCGAATGGCGCCAACCCGGCCCAGATAAAGGCGCGATTTTCGAGCGCGGCGAGACCACGCACCCGCCGGTAATCTTCAAAGCCGATTCGCCGCCGGTCTACCTTGACCAGGTACGGCTTTATGAGCTTTTCCCAGCTATCGCGGTCCACGACATTGAAACCCACGTGTTCGGGAGTTCCCGACCTGTTCTTCCAATAACGAAGACGCGCGCCGTTTCCGTCCAGCTTCAGGATGGTTTCCGCATCTTCCTCGACTGTCACGGCAATGAAATCCAGGTCCGCGCAACTGTTAAGCCAGCCGGCGCCTCGCCAGCTCATGTCAAAATGGGCGATCGAGTCCTCTCCCTCGTTCATTTTGCCTTGGCTGATATACTTATTGTAGGTCTCGCCCCAGAGTCCGTCCCCGCACGGAAAACAGTCCACTTCCTTCCGATTAAGCGTGTTTAGAAAACGCTCCTTGTGTGTCATAGCGGCCATTCTGGATTTCCTTTCTATACCAAGAATCGAGCGATTGTATTACCGTCTTCCAAACAATCAAATACAATCGGATATGAGCCTTGTTTCGAAACAGATCGGCCGTTAGGTGGAGGGTTAAGGGTATAGGCACACTTAAACGCCTACACTTAATCGCCTACACTTAACCGGCACACTTAAACGCCTACACTTAACCGGGCCACGCATTACCGGGTACGGCGCGGGATAGGACAACACGACCCTGAAAGGGTCGAACATTACAGCCAGGGGCAACGCCCCTGGAATCGTGTAACGCACGCAACAAGCGCCTTTACGAAATATCAGACGGCAACCTTGACAACGACTTTAACTACAGCCTGTGACTTTCCGAAAGACAGGCAAGGCATGTGCGCATCATGGGGAAAGAACACCACAAATGTGCCTGCGGCGGCAGTTACGAAATCGCCGTTTCCTTCCAGCAGCTCGCAGTCTTTTTCAGCCGCATAGGGCCGGGTCACGGTCAGGCTCCCGATCCGGGCATATCCCATGCTCTCCAGACCCGCTGCAACGAATTGCACGTCAATATAACGGCGGTGCGCTTCCCACACTCCTTGTTCACGTGGCTTGGTGTCGTACCGCTGCACCAGCGCAAATACCCGGTCGCCATCAATGGCATAACGCCCGGGCGCAAGGGCAATAACATCGGTTTGCGCCAGATACTCCAATGCCCTGCGAATCCCGGGATTGACGCCGTTATACACAGATGCGTTCTTGATATTATCGATAATCATGTCGTATTTCTCCTCACGTCTTACATCTTACGCCTAATTTCTTCCATCATTATCACGCCGTCCATTCACCAATCGTTTCGCCCATGAACAATTCGCCCGGGTATTCATTCAGCAGGCGGGCGCGATCATGCTCGAAGCAGGCGACATGCGCCACATTGTTGGTAACTGGGTCCGGATGGCACTCCCCACAATGTCGTCACGTAAATTCGGAAGAGAAACCTATTTACTACTTGCCGTAAACGTCTTTGAGCTTGCGCCCGAAAACGGACGCAACCTGAGGCTGAACCGGAACGGCGCAGTCTTGAGCAGGTATTTCTCAAGCGTACCGGGCCCGCAACTAGCACTGCCAAGTCCGTTCTGCCTGTGATCCAGGTTCAATGTTATGAAATCCCTCTTCTTTAATTCATAGGTGTGCCTGGCCTTGTCCAGATCACCGGTAGTGAACCAGTGCGCGCTGAAATTCAAAAGCGGATCGCCCTGCGCCATGATTCCAAGCCCTGACCGGTCGGCGAGTGCCACCCAGCGCACATCTGCGCGATTCCCGTTCTCCTGCGGAAACACATACGGCGTATAAAGTCCGTCCACGGTGGAATTATAGACACCAAACCGGTTGGCTTCCTTGCTGTCCTCGTAGCTTTCACCGGGACCGCGGCCGTACCAGGTGACGCGGTCAAACCGTTTCTTCAACTCCATCTGTATGCCGATACGCGGCAACATGGCCGGCCAGTCGCCGCGCGGCACTCCGCTCAATTCCAGCGTCACATCGCCCGTTCCATATACAGTGTAAATATATTCGCACTCGAACGACTTGTCGGAAACCGGCGGCGCAATGCGCGACTTGACTGCAATCCTTGCAACGCTCTTCCCGATCGCCCTGCAATCCACAGAATCTATGCGGTGCTGGAGCCAGTGAAGGCCTGCATCACGCCAGAGGTTATCGTCCGATTTTCTGTTCCAGCCGCCGCGGTCATTGTCGGTCGTGGCGCGCCAGAAATTCAGCCGGGGCCCCCGCGCAAGGAGTTCAGCGCCATCCCATGACCATGATGAGACTATCCCGAAGACCTTGTCGAATTCGATTTCAAATTCCCCGCCCTCGACTCGAATGCTGTTGCCCCTGTCGTTCACCTTCAGAGCAGGCATGCCGGCTGTTTTCAGCGCGACCGGAGATTTCCACAAAGGAAGCCGGAACTGGGCCCATGCGACCTCGTGCCCGGCCGGCGCCCATTGCGTGGCAGACGCAAGGGAGAACTGCAGGTTTAGCCGGTATTCAACGCCGGCTTCCGGACGCGCAGGCAGCTTGTACGGCAAATTGACCGTCATGCTCTTGCGCGGGGCTATCGGCGGCGCAGGCATGTCGCCGGATTTCAAGGGAACCCCGTCAGCGACAATAGTCCAATGCATCCTCAAATGACCCAGTGTAATGAAATCGAAACGGTTCGTGATTTTCACCCTGCCAGCGACAAGATCCAATGCCTCGACCTTGACCGGTTCGATTATCTTCTTGTACTCCACAAGACCCGGCGAAGGTGTGCGATCCGGGAACAGCAGCCCGTCGGCAACGAAATTACCGTCATTAGGCTGGTCGCCGAAATCGCCGCCGTAGGCAAAGTACTCCGTGCCGTCAGGAGCGCGCTTGCGTATGCCGTGATCAAGCCACTCCCAGACGCAACCACCCTGGAGCCGCGGATACTTGTAGAAGGTTTCCCAGTATTCCTTTAGCAAGCCGGGGCCGTTGCCCATGGCGTGCGCGTACTCGCACAGGATCACCGGCCGATCGAGGACTTCCCGGCGATTGGGCCGACAACCCAACCAGTCCGGATCTCCGCGTTTTTCCACACGCCGCTCCCCTGCCCGCTCCATGAATTCGACGGGCGCATACATCATGCTGTAAACGTCCGCAACCTGCATCTTCTGGTCGCCCTCGTAATGAATCAGCCGGGTAGGATCGGCCTTTCTTGCCCATTGCCCCATGGCTATGTGATTGCACCCGAAGTTAGACTCGTTGCCAAGCGACCAGAAAATGACGCATGCGTGATTCCTGTCGCGACTGACCATGCGCCGCATCCGGTCCACGCACGCTTCCTTCCATGCCGGATTCGCGGCGGGATTTCCAGGCCAGCCTTTTTTGTAACAGAAACCATGGGTTTCCAGGTCGCATTCGTCTATGACATAGATTCCGTACTCATCGCAGAGGTCGTACCAGCGCGGATCGTCGGGGTAGTGCGAAGTGCGGACAGTGTTGATGTTATGGGCCTTCATGAGTTTAATGTCGCGAACCATGTCCGCCAGCGGCACTGCCCTTCCGAAATCCGGATGATGTTCGTGCCTGTTCACGCCTTTAAGCTTTATCGCAACCCCGTTCACCAGGAAATTGCCGTCCTTGAGCTCAATCGAACGGAAACCGATCCTGCATGACACAACCTCGACAACCTGCCCTGCTGCGTCCCTGAGGGTGAGAATGAGAGTGTAAAGATCCGGCGTCTCAGCGCTCCACTTGGCCGGATTTGCGATCGGAGCTTTAAGCCGGACGGCAATCTCGCCGCCTTTTTTCACGGAGAACGATGCGCAAAGCGGTCCTATAATCGCAGGCTTGCCTGCAACATCCAGCAGCGTCGCATCGAGCGACAAACCTGCCTGTGTCTCGACCTTGCCGCTCGATCCTGCCGCCGTATTGCGGACAAAAGCTTTAATTTTCAGGACAGCGTCCATGTAATTCTTATCAAGCCTCGTTTCGACGTGGAAATCCCGAATGTGAGTTTGCGGCATGGCAACGAGACTGACATCGCGAAATATCCCGCTGAGCCACCACATATCCTGGTCTTCCATGTACGAACCGTCCGACCATTGATACACGCGCACAGCAAGCGTGTTCGTGCCTATATGAACCAGTGAGGTTATGTCGAATTCGGCGGGCAGCCGGCTTCCCTTGCTGAATCCCGTTTCCTTGCCGTTTACCCATACATGAAAGGCGGAATCAACGCCCTGGAACATGAGCATGATCCGCATGCCTTTCCATGCGGCCGGAATATTGAAAGTACGGCGGTATGACCCGGTAGGATTCTCCGACGGCACACGGGGCGGATCCAGGGGAAACGGGTAGGCAATATTTGTATAGTGCGGCCTGCCGTAACCGGCCATCTGCCAGTTCAGCGGAACCGCAATATTGTCCCATTTGCCCGCATCGTAAGAATCCCTGAAAAAATCCTTCGGGGCAAGTTCAGGGGCGGCGTCAAAATGGAACTTCCATGTTCCGTTCAGGAGCATGAACCAGGGTGACTTCTCCCGAAGCCCGGTTCGGGCGGTTTTCGCATCAGGATAAGGCACAAAAGAGGCGCGGGCCTGTTCACGATTGCGGTGCGGCAGCCCGGGATTTTCATAGTCATGCAACATCGCGGTTTCTCCAATTGCCAAGCCTGTTACTCGATCGGTATGCCGTGGCGGGCCATAACTTCGGCCACTTCTTTCTCTTTTGACTTGTCGGCATAGTCTATCAGGATGATTCCCTTCGCCGACCCGAGTTGCCCCGCAAGTTCGTCAACCAGCCGCAAGCCCAGCGGACTTTGCGATCCGAACACCTGGATCAGCTTGCCTGCAGCCCGCACTTTCCTGAACACCTCCGGCCATTTGTCAACCGTCGGCTGGCCGTCGCCCGGTATCCATTGAATTCCCTTCAACTCGGGTATGGACAACAGCGAATCCAGGTGCGGCAACTGCCCGATTCCGTCAAGATGATAGAAGGCATTCGTCATGCGCTTGCACGTCATGGCCAGTTCGGGCTTCACGAACTCGTCGAACATCTCGGGGCCGATCATGTACGCAAAATCGCATTGCAGCATGTAGTAAGGCCCGACCGACAGGATGGGCGTCCAGCAGGTGTAACCCGGATTCACGTCCCGAACGATCGCGTTTAACGATTCGAAAGATTTCCACCAACCCTTGTGAACCTTCTTAACTGCCTTCGTAACATCTTCAGGGCAATCATAAAGATCGGTCAGCAAATCCTGGCCCGACCTGAACGAAGAGACCACGTCGAGGTTGCCGCCGACATCGGTCATGTCAACCTGCACCTGCCCATTCCATCTTTTCACGGCAGCCCGCATGATATCGGCAAGCCTGCGATAATACCGGTTTCTCAGGCTCGGGGAAAAAGCCACATCACGGAGGGCTACCGGGCCAGGCGGAGAGAACCACACTGTTTCAGGACGAATGTCCACTTTCGCGCCCATGAATGCAGCCACGACGCCCGCGCCGAAATTCGGTAATACGTGAGGGAATGCATCGCCGGCAAATCGCATGGTGGATAAATCGTAATCCCAGCGATCCACAATATCGTCCGCGGTCACGGAATCTTCGTACTGAATAGTCCAGTGATTGGATGGAACATCCGGCTGCTTGCGGTCCGACGGATACCCTCCCATTGCCACGGCAATCAACGGCCTGTCGAGCGAACCTTCCCACCACTTTGTATAGTTTTCCCTGGTTTTAGCCCATCTGGACGAATCGAATCTAATGCTCATTTTTCTCCCGACACCCTTCCTAAAAACGGCACAAATTGAATCTTTTTCTCCTGAAATGTCGAGAAAATACCATTACTTCTCACGAGCGCGCAGTCACTGCACCACATGGACATGCAGAACACAGGGAACAGGAAGTATCAGCGAGATATTCGCATGCTCACGGCAGGATCACTCGTCCCGACATGGCACGGAACGGAAAATCGCCGCATCATGGCTCGGCTCGATTCGGTGGCCGGGCGGAACAACCAGGAAATCCTCCGCCTTCCAGTCCCCGGCAACAAACATCTCAACCAGCCGTGAGTCGCCGGCCAGCCGCTCGTATTTCCACTTAAGCCACTCCGCGCAGTCGCGCGTGTACGCCTCATATTCCGAGGTCCGCCCTATACCGAGGTCCACGTAAGCGGCGGTATTGTATTTCCGCATCCAGTCCTGTTCCATCTCCATCAGGTATTCCGCGTTATCTTCGCCGTATTTCTCGACATATTGCCGGCGCGTGATGTCATATCGCTCCCGGCCGGGCGCCGGATGATTCTCGATCCAGCCTGGCGTGTACCAGTAAGCGCCTGGATGCGAATCGAAATACTCCCGATACCGCTCCTTGGAGCCGAGAAAACAGGTGATACAGTCATGCCCTCGAAAAACTACCAGGGGCGTATGCCGGGCGCAAATGCCGGCCATACCGTTGCTGCAAAGGCCATAACCCAGCAGGATGGCATCGAACAACCCGGCCGGCGCCGCATCTATGGCCCTCTGCGTCTCGATCCGCAGCTTGTCCGGCTCTGAATGCAATCCCCACGGCAGGAACTGGAGATCGAACCGGTTTCCGGACCTGGCGGCGTAATGACATATTTCGCGCCACATCACGTTGCATGCTATGAGCTTGTAATGCGCTTGTTTCATTGGACATGAAAACGGTAATTTAACCGGAGATACGCATTGTGCGCAAGAGCAACTCAGCAATTCTAATTTCGGGTACAACGGGAGCTTTTTGTCGTAGACGCGACGCCCTCGTCGCGTGAAAACACAAGGAAAGCGGCGGGGCGCCGCTTCTACAGGGTGGGTTCGACGTCAGAATTAGAATTACTGAGAGCAACTGTTCAATCCTTGATTTTTCTGTCGCCGGATGATATGATTCAAGGAGAAATTTAATTGGGGTGCAGTCTCGTATCCGGGTGACCCGAAGGCGTTGGCATTCAATATGCCGATAAGGAGGTTTTCAAATGAAGAACTCGTTTTCACTACTTCGATTCCTGCCGGTGTTCCTGTTGACGGCCGCCACGGCCATGGCCGAGGACGACAGCCTGATTCCTCCCGGGCCCCCGGGCTCCGAAGCCACGCGCATGAAAACCCTGAACCAGGTTGAACCGCGGAAGCTGATAGATTCAATACCTTTCACCATTTCCACGGCCGGTTCCTACTACCTGGCCCGGAATATGTACGCCACGTCCAGCATCATCGGTATCCTCGTGGAAAGCAGCGATGTCCAGATTGACCTCTGCGGATTCGCCCTGGTCGGAACCAACGGATCGCTCGACGGCATACGCATCAACGGAAGCAATGAGAATGTCTCCATCAGGAACGGTTCAATCCGCAACTGGGGCGAATTCGGAATCAACGGCC
>Ga0172375_10009463_pt1 | contig 12848 bp, 11 predicted proteins | sample LakKiv1m_FD_114537 | JGI IMG/M metagenome (GOLD analysis project Ga0172375, IMG submission 114537) | Freshwater microbial communities from Kabuno Bay, South-Kivu, Congo - kab_092012_11.1m | ecosystem: Environmental > Aquatic > Freshwater > Lake | place: Democratic Republic of the Congo... | reverse complement strand
TCGTGCGATCCACTTGCCAGGCGGGCTACAAGGCACTCTGGTCGCGCGAAGCAGGGTTCCCGTCGAGAGAGTACCTGCGGGCGTGCCACCCGTCGCTCGCCGGCGCAGCAGAGGAGACGCTGCCCGGCGGGATGCTCGCACCGGGGCAGGCGGCAGGGCGCCTCTCGGCCGCCGCCGCGGTGCGCCTGGGGCTGGCCCCCGGCACTCCCATCTCCGCGGCGATCATCGACGCTCACGCCGGCGTGCCCGGAGCAGGGGTCGCCGGTCCCGGAGAGCTCGTTGCCGTGCTGGGCACGAGCGGCTGCCACATGGTCATGGCCGATCGCGAGCTTCACATCCCCGGGGTGGCCGGCGTGGTGGCCGACGGGATCCTGCCGGGGCACTACGGCTACGAGACCGGCCAGCCCGCAGTCGGCGACGCGTTCGACTGGGTCCGCCGCCTCTGCGGCGAGCGCGACCACGAGCACCTCGAGTCGCGGGCGCGCTCGGTTTCTCCCGGCTCCGAGGACCTCCTCGTCGTTGACTGGTTCAACGGGTGCCGCACACCTCTAATGGACGGTGGCCTCACCGGTGCGATCCTCGGCGTCGGCCTCCATCACACGCCCGCACATCTGTACCGGGCCGCGCTCGAAGCGAGCGCGTGCGGTCTCCGCTGGATCGTCGAGACGCTGCGCGAAGGCGGGGTGACGGTCGATCGGGTCGTTGCCACCGGCGGCCTCCCCCACGGCAACCCCCTCTTCATGGAGATCCTCGCCGCTGTCCTCGGCGAGCAGGTCGAGGTGCACTCCGCTACGCACGGTCCAGCCCTCGGCGCGGCCATCCTCGGCGCGCTGGCCGCCAAGAGGTTCACGGGCGCCGACGAAGCGGTGTCGGCGATGGCCGGTAGCGACAGCGCTCTCCCACCGAACGCGTGCACGCCACCCGACCCGGCTCTCGTCGGTGTGTACGACGACGTATACAAACGCTACCGGCACAGCGCCTACATGCTCGCCGACGACTCCGCACCGAGCGGCGGCGCTACCGATGCCGGGCGGCACGAACGACTCCCCGACCATGAGGTGACCACATGACTGTCGTCGCGCACGAGTCGATCCCCATGGCGGCGCACGTCCGGCCCGTCGCGGAACGCACGGCGCTGCTCGTAGCCAACGGTGATCTGCGTGAGAGCGCGAACGTCGAGTGCTGGCCCGCGCAGGCCGACCTCGAACGGGCTGCCACCGAGGCGTTCGCCTCGCTCGGATGGTCGCTGGAGCGTGCGCATCCGTTCGATCCCATCGCCGGTCACGGCTTCATCGGCTCACAGGCCCGAGGGCGCGAGGTCTTCGCCGGCATCGACCCCGATGCTCCGCTTGTTGTCGCCGAAGCCGTGTGGCAGTACTCCCAGCAGGTACTGATCGGGCTGTCACGGCATCGAGGGCCGATCCTCGTCATGGCCAACTGGTCCGGTGAGTGGCCCGGTCTCGTGGGAGCGCTCAACCTTCGTGCGTCGCTCACCAAGGCCGGGGTTCGCTGCTCTCTGGCCTGGTCGGACGGGTTCAGCGACGACATCTCCAGGTCGCGGCTGCGAGAGTGGACCGAGACGGGGACTATCACGTACGACTTGTCACACGTGGAGGCACTCGACGTCGAGCGCCTCCCTGCGGCTGAGCGCGAGATCGGCACGCTCCTGGCCGCGCACCTTGCGCGGTGGCCCGCGATCATGGGCATCTTCGACGAGGGCTGCATGGGGATGTTCAACGCGATCATCCCCGACAACCTTCTAATGGCTACGGGCATGTACAAGGAGCGCCTCAGCCAGGCGGCGCTGTACTACGCGATGACACAGGTCACCGACGCCGATGCGCACGCCGTGCGGTCGTGGCTCGACAGCGCGGGGATGCGCTTCGAAACCGGCAGCGACGAGGCCACCGATCTCACCGACGCCCAGGTCCTCGATCAGTGCCGCATGTACATCGCCGCGCTGCGCATCGCAGACACATTCGGATGCGACCTCATAGGCATCCAGTACCAGCAAGGTCTCGCGGATCTGGCTCCGGCGAGCGACCTGGCCGAGGGACTGCTCAACAGCTGCGACCGGCCACCGGTGCGCAACGCCCAGGGGAGGATCATCCGCGAAGGGCAACCCCTCCCCCACTTCAACGAGGTCGATGAGTGCGCCGGGCTCGACGCCCTGATCACGAACCGGGTGTGGACCGCGCTCGGCGAGCCTCCCGAGACGACACTTCACGACATCCGATGGGGCGACCTCGACAGGAGCGGCTCCACCGGCGAGTTCGTATGGGTCTTCGAGATCAGCGGCGCTGTGCCACCTGCGCACCTGCAGGGCGGGTACTCAGGGGCTACGGGCCACCGCCAACCACCCATGTACTTCCGGCTCGGTGGCAGCACCATCAAGGGTGTGTGCCGGCCGGGTGAAGTCGTCTGGTCGCGCATCTACGTGACGACCGGCGGTCTCGCCATGGACATCGGCCGGTGCAGAGCGGTCGAGCTTCCCGAGGAGGAATCGGAGCGACGCTCCGCGGCGACTACGAGCCAGTGGCCGATCATGAACACTGTGCTCTACGGCGTCACACGGGACCAGCTGATGGCGACGCACCAGTCGAATCACATCCAGGTCGCCTATGCCGCAGATGCGATGGCGGCCGACCGCGCCCTCGCCGCGAAGGCTGCGATGGCACATGCCATGGGGTTGGCCGTGCGGCTCTGCGGCGAGAACGCCGCGGGGGTACGCCTCGGAGACGCGCTCGCCGCGCTCGATTGATCACGCACCGCGTGGCCGACCGCGCACCGGAGCGCGCCGGCATCCTCTGCGACCCCGACCGCACATCGCCTGTGTCCCGCAATGCGTTGGGGGTTAGAGCTGCGCTCCGGAGGGGAGGCTGCTCCGAGGAAGGGACATCGACATGGGCTCGTCGACAGGGCCGGTGCTCCTCATCGGCACCCGCAAGGGCGTCTTCGTCTGCACGGGCGATGGTGCGCGCAGCTCGTGGACCCTCCGCGGCCCGATGTTCCTCGGTCACATCGCCCGGCACGTGATGCTCGACCCGCGCGACGGGCGGCGCATGCTCCTCGGAGTGAGCACAGGACACCTGGGCCCGACCATGTTCCACTCCGATGATCTCGGTGCAACGTGGACGGAGTCGACCCGCCCCCCTGCGTTCCGGGCCGACGACGATCTGGGACGCAGCTTGAAGTCCGTCTTCTGGCTGACACCCGGTCACGCCGACGAGCCAGGCGCCTGGTACGCAGGGGGCTCCCCACAAGGGCTGTTCCGCTCCGAGGACGGCGGCGCCACCTGGGACCCACTCGACGGCTGGAACGACCATCCGATGTGGGCGACCTGGGCCGAGTGGCCCGAGCAGAACACTCCCGACGGGTCGATGCTGCACTCGATCAACGTCGACCCGCGCGACGCGGCCCACATGTACATCGGGCTCTCGTCGGGTGGAGTCTTCGAGACCACTGATGCCGGTAACAGCTGGCGGCCACTCAACGCGGGGTGCGAGGCATCCTTCCAACCCGACCCGGACATCGAGTTCGGGCACGATCCGCACTGCGTCCGACTTCACCCGCGGAGTCCCGACCGGCTGTACCAGCAGAACCACTGCGGCATCTACCGCATGGACCGCTCCGACGCGAGGTGGGTGCGCATAGGCGACAACATGCCCACCGACGTCGGCGACATCGGCTTCCCGATCGAGCTGCATCCTCGCGATCCCGACACCGCGTGGGTGTTCCCGATGGACGGGACCGACGTCTGGCCGCGCACCAGCCCCGACGGTCGCCCTGCCGTCTACGTCACCCGTGACGCCGGTGCGACCTGGACGCGGTGCGACTCCGGTCTCCCGGCTCCTGCATGGTTCACGGTGAAGCGTCAGGCGATGACCGTCGATAACGCGCCCGAGATCGGCGTCTACTTCGGGACGACGGGAGGCGAGGTCTGGGCGAGCACCGACGAGGGCGCAACCTGGCGGCGCATTGCGTCGCACCTGCCCGAGATCTACTCCGTCGAGCACGCTGATCCGCACCCGTCGTTGCGATGAACGTGCGAATCCCCACGCCCCTCCGCTCCTACACCGCGCGGGCCGCGCTCGTCACGGCCGAGGGGACGACAGTGGGCGAGGTGCTCGCCGACCTCGACCGGCAGTTCCCCGGCCTCGGGTTTCGAGTCGTCGACGAGCAGGGCCGCCTGCGCCCGCACATGAAGGTGTTCGTGAACGACGAGGTGACCCGGGATCTCTCCACCGGCGTGACGGACACCGACGTCGTGACGCTGATGCAGGCGCTCTCGGGCGGCTAGTGCAGGCGCCCTCGGGCGAGCCGGCCGCTACGTCCTCGACACCGTAAGTAAACGTTTACTATCTTATGGCCCGCATGGGACGGCGCCCCGGGATCACCTCCGTAGAGACCCGCAGAGACCTGCTCGCGGCGGCGATCAAGGTCATGTCGAGGCGCGGCTGCTCAGGAGCAAGGGTGTCCGAGATCGCGGCCGAGGCCGGCGTCACCACGGGCGCGATCTACAGGCATTTCGCCTCCAGAGACGACCTCCTCTCGGCGGCGATCCTCGAGCACCTGCCCGACGTCGTGTCACACGCCCTCTCTTCGGGTTCGGGCCCGACGGTCATCGAGCTCACCCGCAGGCTCGGTTCCTCGCTGCCGGACCGCGGCATCGAACAGGTCCCGATGCTGATCGAGCTGATGGCGGCCGCCGGACGCGACGAAGACGTGGCGCGGCAATTTCGATCCGGCTTCGCTGATAGAGAGGACGCGTTCGCAGAGCTGATCCGGCTCGGCCAGCAGCGCGGTGAGGTGGACGCCGCCCTCGACTCCGATGCGCTGGCGCGTTTCACCACGATGCTCGCGCTCGGCTCTCTCGTCGCCGCGGCGCTGCCGCTCGAACCGGTGGATCGTGACGCTTGGGATGCCGTCGTCGCCCGCCTGACCGATGCCGTGCAACCACCACAGGAGACCCCGTGAGAGCGGAAACCCACACCGATCACCCTATGGAGAGGCAGGCGATGTACTCGCGCCGAGCACCCTGGCAGGAGCGCTACCGCGACCGGATCGACTTCGACGAGGTCAAGTGCGGCTCCCACTGCGTCGACTGCTACCCGGGAAGCTGCAGCTACAACGTCTACTTGCGCGACGGGGCGATCGTTCGCGAGGAGATCCGTGGCCCAGGCGCGCCGAGCCCCGACTGCGACACGCCCGATGACCTGCCGCTCGGATGCAACAAGGGCGCGGCATGGAGCAGGCAGCTGGATGCGGCCGACCGCGTGCTATGGCCGCTGCGCCGTGAGGGCGAGCGGGGCTCAGGGCGCTGGGAGCGCATCAGCTGGGACGAGGCCCTCGACGAGATCGCCGACGGGCTGATCGATGCTCTCGAGGAGTCCGGGTCGGAGACCATTCTGCGCGAGGGGACGCCCGAGGTCGGAGCGGGAACCGGCGCGGATCGGTTCGTGGGCCTTCTCGGAGGCACCGTCACCGATCTGAACGGGTCGATCAACGACTACGCCGCCGGTCTGCAGATCACCTTCGGCAAGCCCAATCAGATGATGAGGCAGCAGGACATCTTCCACTGCGACACGCTGCTGATGTGGCACATCAACCCGGTGTACACGCTGATCCCCGTCTACCACTACTACTCCGAAGCGCGATATCGCGGAGCCAGCCTCGTCCTCATCTCCCCCGATGTCAGTCCCTCTCACACCCATGCCGACATGCACGTGCCGGTCAGATGGGGAAGTGACGCCGCACTCGCACTCGCGATGTGCCAGGTGATCGTCGAGGAAGGCCTCGTCGACGAGGACTTCGTAAGAACCCAGACCGACCTGTCGCTGCTCGTGCGCGCCGACACCGGACGGTTCCTGAGAGCCTCCGACGTCGAGGAGGGTGGACGCGACGACCAGTTCTTCCACCTCGACCCCGAACGCGGACCGGTGCGGGCCGATCGCGCAAACCTGCTCTGCGAGTACTCGCCCGCCCTCGAAGGATCGAGCGAGGTTGCGCTCCTCCACGGCGCGACCGTCGAGGTGGCTCCGCTCTTCGTGCGCCTTCGCGACCATCTCGGCCAGTACGCCCCCGAGAGCGTCGCGCCGGTCGTCGGAACGCACCCCGATACGGTCCGCAAGCTGGCACGAATGGTTGCGTCCGGTCGCACATTCGTCGCCATCGGCGGCTCCGCGTCGAAGATCTACCACGCCGACCTCTTCCAACGATCGACGCACCTCCTCCTCGCTCTGACCGGCAACTGGGGGCGCAAGGGGTCGGGCACACAGTGGTGGAACGTCACACACGGCGACGGCATGATGATGTCGTCTGCGAAGACGAAGGCCGGCCCCGAAGGCACCGAAGCGGTCCTGGAGCTGATGGAGGCGTTCGAGGCGGCGCTCCAGGAGGGTGATCCGAGCATCACCGAGGAGCTCGCTTCCTTCGAGATGTTCCGGAGCGCAGCGGGTACCCGGCAGATCGTTCCACCGTTCTTCTTCTGGTACTGGCACTGCGGGTACAGGGAGCGATGGAACAACGAGTCGTGGGGCGACCCGACGTTGCGCCGCAAGTACGACGCGTACGTGGAAGAGGCGTTGTCGTCGGGCTGGTGGGACGGTCTCCAGAGGCCCGGGCCCGAGAAGCCGCCACGGGTCCTGATCGAGTGCGGCGGCAACATCATGCGACGCACCCGCGGCGGTCGCAGCATGATGCTCGAGCACCTCTGGCCGAAGCTGGATCTCGTCGTGACGATCGACTTCCGCTTGTCGATCACGGCGCTGCACTCAGACATCGTGCTCCCCGCGGCGCAGCACTACGAGAAGGTAGCGACGCACATGCCCTCCATGGAGCTGGTACTGGGCGACCGTGTCGTCGAACCGGCGGGCGAGGCGCGCGCCGAGTGGGAGATCTTCGGGGACCTGTGCGTCGCCATGGAGAGGCGGGCGCTACAGCGCGGTCTCACGCACTACACGACCTACGACGGGTCGCGTCACGCCTATGACGCGCTGTGGAACAGGTTCACCCTCGACGGCGACCTACGCACGACCGAGCAGGTCGTCGATGAGTCGATCCGCGACGCCGCCTACATCGGAACGCTGCCACCCGACGCAACCCTCGCGCGACTTCGTGAGACCGGGCGCATGGGCTTCACCGGCTGGGGGCGCACCCCGCTGGGGCGCGGAGAGGCAGCGCCGTGGCCGGACGACGGCCGACTCTTCAGTGCGTTCAGCAACCATGTCGAACGCGGTGCGCCCTACCCCACGCTCACGCACCGGGCGCAGTTCCTCATCGAGCACCCGTGGTTCGTCGAGGCCGGCGAAGACCTGCCCGTACACAAGGACCCGCCGAAGATGGGCGGCGCGCGCCCCTACTTGCTGACCACCGGCCACAACCGGTGGTCGATCCACGCCATGAACATGGCCAACCCCGTGTTGCTCGAGACCCACAGAGGCGAGCCGCACGCCGTGATCAACCCCGCTGACGCGGAGCGCGAGGGAATTGCCGATAGCGCTCTCGTCGAAGTGCGCAACGATGCCGGCGCATTCACCGTTCGAGCAAAGCTCTCACCCGCGCAGCGGCCCGGCGGCGTCACCGTCTACGCAGGCTGGGACGGCTACATGTTCGAGGACTGGGCGGTCCCGAGCGACGTCGAGCCCGGCCTCGTGAAGCACCTCGGCCTCGCAGGTGGCTACGGGCACCTCCGCTACGCGCCACTCGAATGGCAGCCCGTTCCGTGTGATCGCCCGGTGACCGTCACGCTTCGAGCGATCACCTGATCAGCTAGCCGTCCAGCAAGAGCTCGGCATGATCGCGCTGCACGCGCTGCAGGCTGAAATCGCTGTCGAAGATGGCGAAGTGCGTGTCGTCGGCACGGATGAGCACACGGGCGCCGTACAGCCCGTGGAACTGCTCGCGACTACTCGCGTCGATCCTTCGCGCGTGCCGCGTGTCGAGCATCTCGAACCTCGCCGCCGCCCCGTATTCGTGCTCCAGCCGGTAGGTCGCGACTTCGAGCTGCAGCGGCCCGCACACGCCTGCGATGGTCAGGGCGCCGAACGGTGTCGAGCGAAAGAGCTGCACGACTCCTTCGGCGGCTAGCTGGTCGAGGCCGCTGCGGAGCTGCTTCTGCCGGCTGATGTCTTCCGCGTGAACCTCGGCGAAGATCTCCGGAGTGAACGCGGGAATCGGGGGGAGCTCTGTCGGCGGCCCCTCGTAGAGCGTCTCACCTATGTTCAAGCCGCCGGGGCTGACGATGCCGATGATGTCTCCGGGGTAGCCGACCTCGACTGTCTCCCTATCGCTTCCGAAGACGGTGTGCGCGTACTTCGTCGTGATCTGCCGTTCGGTGGAGGCCCGCCGAAGCGTCATGCCCCGTTCGAAACGGCCGGAGCAGACGCGCACGAACGCGACGAAGTCCCTATGTGACGGGTCCATGTTGGCTTGCACCTTGAACACCAGGCCGGCGAACGGAGCGTCGAGCGCACGCGTCTCGCCGTCGAGGGTGACCGGCGGTGGCGGAGACGGAACGAGGGGTACAAGTGCGTCGAGGAGCATGCCCACCCCGAAATTGTTGAGAGCGGACCCGAACAGCGTCGGAGTCGTCTCTCCGGTCAGGTACTGCCCCTCGTCGTGGCTCATGCCGACAGCGTCGAGGAGGGCCACCTCGTCGACCGCGCGCACCCACGCATCACCCTCGAGCGCCGCTCCCGTCGCGGCGTCGAGACACTCTTCGACCGCAATCGTGCTGCCGCCGGTCGTGCGCTGGTAGCGGTGGTACTCACCGGTCCGGCGATCGACGACACCGCGAAGGTCTCCAAGAGCGCCGACGGGCCACGTGATGGGTGTGGCGGCGATGCCGAGCTGTCGTTCGATGTCGTCGAGTATCGCGACCGCATCCAGGCCCGGGCGATCGCACTTGTTGACGAAAGTGACCACTGGGATGCCACGACGCCGTGCAACTTCGAAGAGCGTCCGAGTGCGTGCCTCGACGCCCTTGGCTGCGTCGATCACCATCACCGCGGCATCAGCGGCGGCGAGGACACGATAGGTGTCTTCTGAGAAGTCCTCGTGCCCGGGCGTGTCCAGCACGTTGAACACCATTCGGGCGTACTCGAATCGCAGAACGGTCGAGCTGATCGAGATCCCGCGCCGCCGTTCGAGCTCCATCCAGTCGGAGGTCGACGCGCGACCGCCGCGGCGGGAGCGCACCGAGCCTGCCAGGTCGATCACACCCGCATACAGCAGCAGCTTCTCGGTAAGAGTTGTCTTGCCGGCGTCGGGGTGGGAGATGATCGCGAACGTCCGGCGGCGGGCGGCTTCGGCGACGATTCCGGCGGCGCTCACGACTTCCCATCGCACCGGATGACCGGAACGTGCAGGTACAACAGATGCCTCCCGCTCGATGTGTCACGCGACCTCAGGAAGGAGATCTCACCGACGCATGGTCAGGCGGATCGCCGATCTATCGACTCCGACACCATGGCGCGGCGAGACGGTGCACACCGAATCGGCGATGTGTCCCCTGCCTGTCCGGGCTTCGTTCAGTCGCCCTCGCCGCCGCAATTCCAACCCGTCAAGCTTGCCTGCAATCCCGCGACGAGCTGATCCTTCTCGGCCGACGTCAGCTTCGCCGACGAGTGGAGCCCGAACCACGTGAAGTATCCGGGCGGCATGGAACCCTCGCGGATGGTCTCGCCGGCCTCGTCGCTCTCACCTCGGCCCTGCGTGCACTCCGAGAAGTTGAGAGCGCTCCGCCCCTTGTCGACATGGTCCTTGATCCACCACGAGAGCGGTGCAACCTTCTCCCAGCTGTAGACGTTCACCTCGTTGCTGTGGCAGTCGAAGCACGCCGCCACCGCGAGCTGACGGGTCTGCGGACTGTCCCACGCCGGCTCATGCCTCACCGAAGGGTTGCTCACCCGGTAGGGCACGAGTTGCAGCACACCGATCACGGCGATGAGTCCGATCACCCCGAACATCAACCTTCGCTTCACTTCGTCACCTCTCGTGTCGGCACGCCTTCGAGCCACGTCTGAGCAGTTCGAGCGCGAGTCCAGCCTACGTTCCACTGGCTGTGACATCGGTGATCGTCGGCGCCGGCAGTACGATCCCGCCGGCACGCGGGAGAATCAGTGCTTGCACGACCCTGACCCTGCAACACCCGACTCACGGCATCGACCGCAGACCGCACTCGACCTCAGAGCGCGGCGAGGCCGATCCCGAGCGCAGCAGCGACGCCGCCGGCCAGGAGCGTTGCCACAGCGTTGCGGAACGCCTCGGTCGTCGCCCCCTCCTCGAGGAGCCGCACCGTCTCGAAGCCGAAGGTCGAGAACGTCGTGTATGCGCCACACAGGCCGGTGCCCAGAACCACGCGCAGAGTGTCGGGGAGCCCGTGGTAGAGCGCGAGTCCGGTCAGGTAGCCGAGGGCCAGGGAACCGCTGGCGTTGACCACCAGCGTGCCCCATGGAAAAGCTCCATCGGTTCGATCCTGGACTACACCGTCCACCAGGTAGCGCAGCGGTGCGCCGATTGCGGCGGCCAAGACGAACGCCCCCCAGGCCGCCGGGTTCACGGTCGCGGCGCGATACCGGATCGGCCGACGTACTTGATCACCTCGACGTCTTCGACGATGACGAGTCCTTCGTTGATGAGCTCGTCGAGCTCGGTGATGAACGCGTTGATGCGCTCGGGGGTGTCGACGATGGTGATCGCGATGGGCAGGTCATCGGAGAGCGAGAGGATCCGCGTCGTGTGAATGTGGTTCGACGCGCCGAAACCCTCCACGCCGCGGAACACCGAAGCACCGGCCAGCCCTGCGGCATGGGCGCGCTGGACGATCTCGGTCGCCAGCGGTGTGTGTCCGTGACGGTCCGATTCGCCGATGAATATGGTGAGCCGCTTCTGGTGTCCTTCGAGCTTCATCGGCGGCCTCCGAGTGTGAGCGGAATGATGCGAGCTACCGCCATGCCGGCCCACACAGATGAGAAACCGGCAAAGAGGCTCGCTACGGCGTACGCGGCCGCTACACCGGCGTGGCCGTTCTTCACGAGCAGGTCGGTCTCGACGGCGAATGTCGAGTAGGTCGTGTAGGCGCCGAGGAACCCGGTTGCGAGAAAGGGTCGAATGTACCACCGGCTGGGTGCGAACCGTTCGAGCACGAGGATCAGTACGAACCCGAGCGCGAAGCTGCCGCTGAGGTTGGTCCAGAAGGTCGCCCACGGGAAGGTGTCGGGTTGCACTCGCACGAGGCGGCCGAGGCCGTAGCGCGCCGGGGCGCCGAATGCGCCGCCGAGCGCGATCGCCCCCAGGATCTCGACTCGTACGCCTCGGAGCGCGCCACGGATCGCGCGACTAAGCGGGCGTCCGCCGCCGCTGCCTCCGCACTCGCGCACCTCTGGTTCCACCCTCGACCACACGTGGACTCGGGAACAGGAGCCATCAGCCTAGGAAGGTCGAGCGGGATCGGCCCCATCGTGGTCATCGGATCCGGCCTCACCGGCCGGGGGTCGGCGCGTAGCTTTGGGGGTGTGGCTCCTCGTGATCAGGGCGCGTTCGTGTTGCGTGCCACCCTCGATGATGTCGTGCCGACGATGAGGCGCTGCCTCGGCCGTGTTGGGACGCTCGCCCGTCAACCGTCGGCCAGCACCCTGCGGGCCTCACCCGCGGCCGACTCGTCGCGCACGAGCTCCAGGACCGCATCAGCGACGCGCCGTGGGGGCATGAGTGGCATGAGATCGAGGAACGGCAGGAGCCAGTCGGCGGGCTTCGTGCCGTCTCCCGTCCTGTTGATCATCGGCGTGTCGACCATTCCGGGGAGGACTGCGTTGACTCGCACCCCGTGACTCTCCCTCAGTCCCGCGCACGACTTCGTGAACATGACGATGCCGGCCTTGGTGGCCGAATACATGGGATCGTCGGGCATTGGCACCTCCGCCGCGATCGACGCGGTGTTCACGATCGCTCCCCCGCCCCTGAGCAGGAGATGATCGATCGCCAGGCGGGTCCCGACGATCACAGCTCCGAGGTTGAGCGCAACGGCGCGCGCAAGACGCTCGGGCGGAGTCATCGGCCACGACGGCTCACCGCCCACGGTGCCTGCGTTGTTGTGCACGATGTCGATGCCGCCGAACGCAGTGGCAGCGCTGTCGAACAATGAGCTCAGGTCGTCTACGGAGGTGACGTCGGCCCGCACGAACAGAGCGATGCCACCTGCCGTCGAGATCGTGGCGACCGTCTCTTCGCCACCCCGCTCATCTACATCGGCGACGACGACTGACGCTCCTGCGTCCGCGAGGGCCGACGCGGTGGCGCGTCCGATCCCCGACGCTCCACCTGTAACCACAGCGACCTTGCCGGCGATGTCCACTCTGCGCTCCATCTGTGAGGTCGCCGCCGACCGTAGACGACACTGCGGCCGGTCGGCCATTGCCGAGAGCCCCGCTGCCACCCCGAACCTCTCGGTCAGCGGTCGGAGAACGTGCTGCACGGATCGCACCATGCGCATAGCATCAGGTGGTGAACCGGCTTCGCGTTCGTCGCGTCATCACAGTGCTCGCCGCCGTTGTCGCTGCAAACGTCGTCGTGGTTCCCGGTACCTCCAGCGGTGCCGGCAACCGCGTGAAGCTGCGCTTCTTCCGCTCTGATGGCAGCGAGTACAGCGCCGCCGAGGCTCGTTCCGTGATCGAGTGCCGCAGCCCTACGTGCACCACAACCGGTAAGTCGGGCTGGACGAACGATGCACTTGTCGACCCGCAGACGCTACGTGCCCGCAAGGTGCACTCCCTCACTGCCGTTGGCGGCTTCCTCGGATTCAACCGGCCGGCGGGTGCGCCTGTGGCATTGGCGATCGACTGGCCCAC
>Ga0172375_10009460_pt1 | contig 12850 bp, 2 predicted proteins | sample LakKiv1m_FD_114537 | JGI IMG/M metagenome (GOLD analysis project Ga0172375, IMG submission 114537) | Freshwater microbial communities from Kabuno Bay, South-Kivu, Congo - kab_092012_11.1m | ecosystem: Environmental > Aquatic > Freshwater > Lake | place: Democratic Republic of the Congo... | reverse complement strand
GATAAAAAGAATTTAACGGAGGGACTGTTTAATTCAATAACGTCATACAATTAACAAAACAAAGACTACGTGTAATGGCATCACCCTGACCAGAATTGATGTCGGTTCAGTGACTGCTTACACGCTTATTAACATCCTCTGCAACACCCGTATAGGTTCTGGTTTTTGATTCGTTGATAAGTATATAAACATTATACATTCTCATTTCCTACTGGCGGATCTCGCCAAAATTTGCAGAGCAAATTTTGGCGGGGTCAAAGGGATTCGAACCCTCGATCTCCTGCGTGACAGGCAGGCGCTTTAAGCCAGCTAAGCTATGACCCCAAAAAAGAATGATTCGAACAATCTCAAAGGGATGCCGTCTATTTTAAACGATCTCGAGTGGATGCGGCAAGCTCAGAGATTCCAAGGTGGCTTGGGCGATAACTATACCGAAAGAAACGTTCGTTTTCAAGCTAATATCTCGGTTTGCCGACCCGGCGGGGTTATACCTACGGAAGCCTTTTCGATCCCTTCAAAAAGCTTTTTCGGTCCGAAAGTGAATTTATTTTTCATCGGGCGAAGATACGATATAATTTTAGTTAAAAATAATTAAAGCTGAATAAATGGACCTCCGGGGCAAAATTTGCTCTTTCGCGGCCCCGAGGGGATACTTAGTAAATCTAATTCAAGCCATCTTTTTTAACGTAACGTTTGATTTTGGGGATATGTGTGTCCGATAATCAATTTCTTTTAATAAGACAAAGAAAAACAAATAGACGCGTCTGGTTAGAGGCGATTTCCTGTGTCCTCATCGCTTCTTTTCTGATTCAAGAAATCGCACTAGCCAATCCCGAAGCCAAGCCCTTATCGTGGGAACACGCCCAACCGCTCAAGATTGATTTTAAGCTTCCAGAATCTTTCGGCACGATCGAAGACAGTTATGGCGCGCCCGATTCGAAGAAAACATTCGTCCTGATCCAAGACGCGCACACCAATCCTTCCGGTCAGGCCAACGTTGCCCGAATTCTCGAGTGTTTATCGGAGGAATCCCGCATGAATCTCCGCTATGTTTTTCTCGAAGCGGGTTCCGGGAACGAATCGCTTTCTTTTTTGAAGCCCTATTCGGCCGCGTCCAAAAGAAAAAAGGCCGCCGGTCGGTTACTCAAAACCGCGGATCTTCAAGGCAGCGAATATGCCAGCTTGGTGCAGGACCGGAACTGGGTTTTGTGGGGCGTCGAAGATATGCGGCTTTATGTCCGATCGGTCGAGCTCTTTCGTTCGATCGTCCGGGATAAAGCGCGATACGCCGACTATCTGGATCGAATCGACGGGGTCATTCGTCTTCTCAAGAGGCGGTTGTGCAATCCGTTTCTTTTGGCTTTCGAAGAAGAACGCGAACGTCAGAAAAAAGATGAAATCTCCTTGGCCGAATATCTCGAAGGGCTCCTTCGGAAAGCCCGGTCTGAAAAAATTCCCCTCGAATTTTTCCCGCATCTGGCCCGACTCGGACAGTTGCACGAGTTGGAGCGGCGGATCGATTTCAAAAAAGCCGGCGAAGAGGAAGCGGCCCTGGCGGCTTTGCTCCCCGAAGAAGATCGGGCGGATCTGGAACACCGTGCCTGCGAACGGGTTTCAAAAGAGTTCAAATCCGGGGAAGGGTTTTTTCTCGCTCTCGCGGAAAAAGCCAAGGACCGGCTTTCGGCCTATCCCGATCTCGCGGCTTATCTGAGATATGTGCGTCGGGCCTCCAAAGTCGACGCGAAAAAAATCTTTCAGGAACAAAAAGAACTCGAAAAAGAGCTCATTGCCCGGCTCTCCGAGAACGAAACGGAGAGGAGGCTGCTGCAAGCCGCCGAAGACGTGGATCTCCTGAAAAAGATATTCAATCTGACGATCCTTCCCGAAGAATTCGGCGAATACACGACGCGCAGACGGGACTTTGACATTCGTGCGCTCACGGGTTTTTTGAACGAACAATTGATGGGGCTGAACGGAAACGACGACAAGGCGCTCTTTCTCGAAGGCGGATACGAAAAGGTGATTCGACGCTGCCGCGAATTTTATGCGCTGACGCTGACGCGCGACGAGCGCTTCGTCGAGAATGCGATCAAAAAACTCGAGGTCGAGGGGCAATCCCAGGCCGTCTTGATCACGGGAGGTTACCACACTCCCAATTTGAAGGCCTTGTTGAAACAACGGGGGATTTCCTTTGTTTCCATCACGCCGCAGGTTTTACACGAAACCAATCAAAAACGTTACGAAGAAATTCTCCTGAGACAAGATTTGCCCGCTTCGTTGCTCCGAGCGGAGGCGTTGAATCCGCCGGTTTCGGCAAATATGACCCGCCGCGCTCTCTTTTCCGGTTCGCAAATCGGAGCGCGTCTGGCCGAGGCGTTATCCGATCGGGAAGGCAGCCGGGTTCGCATGTTTCAAAAAATCATGGAGCGAAAACGGGCCCTTGGGATTGAATCCGATGTTTCCGATGCCGCCCGGGCCGGCGCCCGTTTTTCGGAGCAGGCCGACAAAAGGTTGGAATGTGGCGTGCTGAAAACCAAAAACATCCTCGTCGATTTTGTGACAGAACGCCGGCCGATCGTTCAAGAGACCCTGCCCAAGGGCTTCAAAAGGAAAATTCTGGAACGAAATAAGACGGCTTCCGGAGAGACTCGCCTGGTGGTCGTTAAGCGCCGCACGATTTTCGAGCTTCTCTTGAACGAGCCCTATGGGAACCGGCTTTTGAAATATGCCCAGAAACAGGAAAAGCAGTTTGAAAAAAGCCGAAGGAAATGGTTTGGCCTCATGCGACGCTTGAGTCGCGAGGAGGCCGGCTCGCCCCGAGCGTTTCGAATCAGGAAACAACTCGATAAATTATCGCCCGACGTGATCCTGATTCCCGAAGAACGTTTGAAGGTTTTTTCGAACAGTCGATTTGACTGGAAGGGTAAATACACCGTTTCGAGTCAATCGTCGACGATGGCCGGACACGAATCGAAGGTGTTCGACGATCAGGCCCTTTTGGCTTCTCTCGACGACTCCGAGTATGTCCGGGTGATTTACGGCCCGTTTGTGGAAGTGGTGCTCGAACACGAAGGCATCCGCTATGTGGCGCTTCACCGCAAAAAGGACGAATTCGTGGGCTTCAAGCCGTTTTACCGTTCGTTCGGAGGACGCGGCCATTTTTCCGAAAAGTTCATGAAAAAGAAAAAAGAAACGTTCGAGCTTCGACCCGACAAAAAAGCCAGGCCCGGTGAAACGGCGGTGATTGTCGATTATCCCGGGTATCGCAGGATCGAGTCCAAATTCGGTCGCGAATTTCATTCCGGCAAATGGAGCTGGTTCGAAGATCCCATGGATGCGGCGCTCCGTGAGATCGAGGAAGAAATGACCGGACAAGCGCCGGACGGGTTTCCGATTTTTCCCAAACAGGCTTTCAGGCCGGCCCCTTCGCTCGGCGCGCGGCTGACCGAAGAATCAGTCGAGACGTCCGCAACAAAGATAAGAACGGGAAAGAAAATTATTTTTCCGGAGCCCGGAACGGCCAGAAGGGTGTGGGAAGAACAATATCGTCGGTTTTCCGAAAAAACTTCGACTTCGTTGATGTTGAAGACCGGGTTCGCTCTTTCGGAAGTAAAATTAACCAAAGAACAAGATCGCCTGAAAAATGCGTTGGATGCGTTGCCCGATTTGACGAAGGAACGCATTGCGCAAAAACCCTGGCTTGTGATCGGTCCCGGTTGGCATGGAGATGAAATCCAAATGATAGCCGGTGCGGTCCGACGTGAAGCCGGTCAACCGTTAAAAATCGATTGTCTCGACATCGACCCCGAAAATCTCGAACGAGCAAGAGAGCATTTCGCCGATACCGATGATTTAGACCTCGGCTTCTATGTGGGGTCGTTATTGAATCCGCGTCAAACTCTTCCCAAAACCTCCTATACCGTATACGCGAATTTCGTTTATTCCGAAGATTTAATCGATGAATCCGACTGGCTGACCGCACAAACCGAGCTGGTTCATTTGATCGGATACGACGGTATCGCGTTCATCGGCTCTAGCCGGGACGTGTTTCATCGGTTTCAGAGTTTAGGATTTGCGACACTTGTTTTGTCGGATGAAGGAGGTCGCGTTTTCTTCATTTTTACTCGAAATGAAGAGGCGTTGACCGGATCCGGTGCGCGGTTGGCGGCGGACGGGGATACCCTAAGAAAATGGCGCGAAGCGACGCATTTTTCTCTCGATGAACTGTCGAGAATTTCAGGTTTAAGCAGGTCTTATATTTCCCAACTCGAAAAAGGACAGCATCCCAAACGCGCCCCCGAACTGATTCCTCGGTTACTGCAAGACATTCACGAGCACAAGAGAGCGCATTTCATCGACGCATGCGAAGCCAGACGGGTCGACCTAAAGGCCGTTGCCCAAGAAGCGGGTTTGGACGACCGGGGGATGGAAGAGGTCTTTCGTGAAAAGGAGCACCCGGAAGTATGGGGTGATCTCTATGCCGCACTAAGGAAGCTCGAAGGACCCCGTCTTTTGGCCCGCATCGAAGAGTTCGGCCTGACGAAGGTCGAAATCGGAAAGGAATGCGGCCTTTCGGATATGTTCATCGGACAGCTTGCGGCAAGCCGGACTTCGACCACTCGAGAAAATTGGACCAAAATCCATGAAGCGATCGACAGGATCCCCGGAAAACATTTTACGTTTGCTTTAAAAGCGACGCGCGTGGCGCTTCAACAAATTTCCGAACGATGCGAAATACCGGTCGAAACGTTAGAACAGATGCGGGATGTGCCCGGAGTGGGGAGAGGACCGGATTTTCAAAGAGCGATGGATGCGATCGAGACTTCGAGGTTCAGCGTTCTCAAGACCCGAGCGTCGGCGATGGGGTTTTCGTTGGCGGCCCTTTCGAAAGCGGCGGGTTACGGAATCAACTATCCGTTTCAACTTGAAAGAGAAATCAACGATCCCCTAGACGGGTACGATCAGTTGAATCAAAAACTCGGCCAAATGCTCCGGGAAAGACTGAATGAGTCCTTTGAGGCGACCGGGCTGCCTTCAAGGCTCGTTGCCCGAAAAGCCAAGGTTTCTGAAGAACTTCTCAAACGGATGCGGGCTGAAGACGGCGTCGGAGATCCGGAACAATTTCGGGCAGTTTTTCGGGCCATTCAAAACGCTCAATACGAATATTTCCAAAACCGCTGCCAGGCTTACCGGATTCGTTTTGAAGAGCTCGGAAATCCCGATGTGTTGGCGCGTCTTAAGTTAACCAGAAATCCGAGACGTTTCAAAAAACCCAATACCCGACTGGAAGCCATGGCATGCAAAACGTTGAAGTCCCGGCTAAAAGCGTGCCGAATTTCTGATGTCGAGGCACTCTGCCTTGAATCCGGGCTTCGCGTGGCTGAATTCAAACAGTTAGTCGGCGGGGTCTGTATGAACCGCTTGAAACTCTGGAATGCGGTGCACGGGGCGATCGACCGTCTTCAAGGTCCTCGTTTGCGGGAAAAACGTCTTCTCGCCAAATTACGGCTTAAAGGCCTTTCTTCTCTTATGCCGGATCGCATGGCAAGCTCCGCGACACTCGGAGAAATGGAACGCGGACCGAGCGGAGGAGGGCATTTCAAAGAACTTCGGCTTCTCGTGTGGGAAGCGGCTCACCAGGCGATTGAAACCCATCTTCGCGAATTGTTTCTCGAAGAAGCCCGGCGTCATCACGGAAATTTGCAGAAGGTCGCTCACCTATTCAATAAAGAGTGGACTTGGAGAGAAGCGGAAGAACTTAGAAACGAGCTTTGGCCGGAAACAGACGAGCAGGTCCGTATTTTTTCTCCCCTATATGATTATTGGAACAGGTCGGAAACGTTTCGGAACAAAGATTGTCCCCCGGCAAAAGAGGTTTTGGACGCGCTGGATGCGCTTGGGGGAGACCGAATCCGGGCGACGGATTATTTGAATGGTAAAGGGTATGAGGTGGACAGGGCCATGGTCACGATCTGGAGCGGAGCCTTGAAGAAGTCTTCAGAGCCAAATCCCCGTAATCGTGAATACGGGGCGCGGCTGGCCAAGGATCAAACACCCGAATTCGCGCAGTTGGACAAGTTTTCTTATCCGGAAAAATATTTCATTCTCGCGCCGGTTTTCAACGAAGCCAGCCGAGATCCCAAACGTTTGGCCGAGATGATTCGCCGTGCCCAAGAAGGCGGTTATGTGGACCGTCTTATTTTTGTCGATGACGCGTCGACCGATGCCAGCCTTGAAATGATCCGATCGGCCGGAATGAACGTGGTCCATTACGACGAAAACCGGCAAAAAGAGGGTGCGCTTGCGAATGCGATCGAGTTTTTGAAAGAAGATTATCTAAGAAAAGGGTACACCTGCCCGACGTATTTCATTTCACTCGACGCCGATTCATCTTTGTCTTTTCGCGAGCCGTTTTTCTCGGTCGACGAAGCGCTCGAGGGGATTGTCGGATATGCCCGGAAAGAAAATATCGTCGCAGCCGGACTCCGGATCGTCGGAGACTTGACGCGGCGACACATCTTTACGGCGAAATTGCAGGCTGTCATGTGGAATTTCATGGACTTCGAACACCGTCTGCGGAAACAAACGCGTCTGCCCGGAGGCGGGGTCGTGTACCATAGAGAGTCCTTTTTGCAAGCCATGCAATCCGAGGACGTCATCGAGGCTGGGTTCAAAGGTCGTCCGTTTGCGCTCGAAAGAGAACTTAAGAAAATCGGAACACTGCGTCATCCTTTCGCCGAAGCGGTCGTCGAAACGAAGGTGTTCAACAGCCCGGCGGATTTTTACCGAATGCAGCGAACGTGGTATCAAGGTTACGTAGCAGCCTATCGGTTGGGGAAAATTCGAGATTATGTGCTTCTCGTGGCGATCCCGTTCTTGTTGTATGGTTCCTGGCCTATAGCCTTGAATGTTTTATGGGCGGCCGGTGTGTGGAGCGTTCTGACCTATTTTCTCACCCTCCCGATCGATTTTGGCTATGGAGTGCTCGCCGGTCGAACTCATCGGCAGCTTACGCGGTTTGAAACGCTGGTTTTCCAGCCGTCTTTCTGGTTCATTTTTTTGTCGATCGTTTATGCCGTCTACTGTGAGTTATTTTTCAGAGACGCAATTTCGATGATCCGAGGGGTATTGAGGTCGTCCGCGAAAAAAGACGGGGAGCCGGCGGATCAGGCAAGGCCCTCTTCGTCGAATACAAACGCACAATCCAACGTGCCGTTTTCCATATCGAGAGCGACCCAAGAAGACATTCCTGCCGTCCTCATGCTTTGGAAAGGACACTTCGTCCTCGATGTCAAAAAACGGGATTCCTGGATGGATGACCCGATTCGGATCGCCGCCCAGGAGAGCCGGTTGCGCATCGAACTTCAAAAACGCATCGCTTATCCGGAAAGCGGCCTCGTGCTCATTGCGATGAGCGGTCAGAGGGTTGTCGGTTTCTTGACGGCCAAAGGAGGCGAAGAGCCCGAAATCGACGTATGCGTTCACCGGGAGCACCGAGGTCAAAAAATCGGAACGTCATTGGCTCGGGTGGGTTTGGATTGGCTCTACGCAAAAGGCGTGACGCAGATTCCCGTTGAAGACTATTCGGATGGAGTGGCTAAGCATATTATCGGCCGTCTTTTGAGCGAACGCAGAACGCAAGCACCCAATCCACCCGGCGCGCGTCTGGCGGAAAACGGATCGCCGGATGTCATCCCGAGCGCTTTTCGCGAGGGGTCAAGCCGTTTGATTCCTCAGCCGCTGGGCGGCTTCGGAATGACAAAAGTTGTCGGGGCGAGGATGGCGATGGAGATGAATCCTCACGACCGCCGGGTTCGTAGACTTTCGCGCGCGATCAACCGGAAGGGCATGGGTGCGCTTCGCGACGCGTTGGAGGGCGTTTCACGACCAAAGCTCCTGAGAAACCTCGCCGCTCTCGAAGAGGTGTTCGACCGGACGGTGCGAAAAGAACCTTACGGCTTGGATGGAGTGGATCCCCTGGCTCTGGGCATCGAGATTCTACGGATCGCGACCGAATGCCCTCATAAAGGAAAACGTATCCGGGAGGCATTCCGGACGGCCTGGGATGCGATCCACCGGATATCGTCGGAAAATGTTTTAAAAAAAATGAGAACCCTTGACAACTTCGTAAAAGAAATGAAAAAGGAGCCCTGGCAAGAAGGTGCCGACATTTTTCGAGAGCTGGTCAGGGATGCGTCTGTTTTGGAAAATTCCCGGACGAACGATATCATCGCCGATTTCATCGACGCCAACTACGATCCGGACGCGCACCGCCATTATGTGAACCAGAAAGTGATGGACCGGATTTTTTCGTTTATTCGATACGGGATCGGCCGGGCGCGTACCGGCGAACTGGCCCCTTCGGTTGTATTGGGCGCGGCGAGACTTTTGGCTCGTCTGGATTCGATCAATTGTCGCTTCAACCGGGCCGTTACCCTTCCCACCGAATGCCGACAGCTCATGGAGGACTCGATCGCCGGCGAAGACGCGTTTTTGCGCGAGCTGGCCGTCCACTTTTACTCAGAATGGCGTCCGGAGGGTATGTTGTCCGCGCGCTCGCTCGAAAAACTTCATGCGCTTCGGGCCGGAGTGAGTTGGACCGGAAGTGGGTGGCGCCAAAAGTTGGCCGGCGAAGCACTAGAGCGCGCACTTCGCATTCACGCGCCAGAATCTTTTGATACGGGGGCCGAGTTCCGGCCCGAAGGGTTTACCGAGCCCCAGGATGTCGCGTTGCGGGAAGAACTCGGCGTGACGGGGCTCGACCTGGAGCGTTTGGCCGCGGATCCCGCATTCAAGGATTTGTCCTCGATTTTTGAGATCATCCTCGAAGACGATTACGAAGATTTTTTGAGCACAGTTTCGATAGACAACATTTTGGATTTCGTGACGCTTTGTGAACGATTCCGACCCGGGAATGTGCCGGATTTCGACGAGGCCCGAGCGACACTTATCGGCTTACTCGAGAGGCTTTCCGGCGCGCGTCTGGCAAAGACCGGGCGTTCTAAGAAGAAAGTGACAAAGAAATCCACAGATCAAGTGGAGTCCGAAGGCGCCGATCAAAAAGTCTCTCCACCGGAACAAGTTCCTCCGGCATCTCAAATTTATTCCGCGCGGCCGATGCTGCAGACCTTTCGGGTCAGCAACGGGGTACTGAAACAACTGAGTCCGTCCGTCGATTTGATCTCCGGGGTCCTGGAGAATCGCCCGATCAAAGGCTTGGCGCTAGAGGCATCTTCGCGGGAAAAAGCGGCGCAGAATCTTCTCGTTAATTTTCTACATGCCAAAAACGATACGTTTAAACAATGGATCGATTGTGGTCTGCTCGAGGAGCATCCCGGATTTGCCGAAAAGCTCGTTCGGATGCGTCCGATCTACCACCAGACTAAAGAGCCGACCGTATCCGGCGAAACGTTGACTGCCGAAGAGGCCTCTTGGATGGCGGAAGCGCTCGCTCGAGCCGTCGAACAAATTCCGGAAAACGTCAAAAAGCAAGTCATGGGGACCAAAAAAAGGTGTGAGGACGATGTGTTCACCCTCGTGTTCACGAAAAATAACGGGTTTGATTCCCTCACTCGAATTGTGATTTTTAACCAACTCATTCAATTTTTCACGGACACGGGTCGTTTTTCCAAAGAAACGCAAGAGACCGTCATTTTTGACGCCCTGAGAATGTCGGTCATCAACTCCCGTCCGTTTCATGCGATGACGGCCGTGGAAGAAACGTTCCGCCTCTTGGCGGCAAATGAAATCCCCGATTTCTTGGCGGCCGCAAACCAAGACCCGAATCTTCTGGGTCCGTACTGTGACATGCTCACGCTGGTCGTGCTCCGGCGTGATCTGAGCGCGCTGGTGCAAAGACGTTTGGAGCTTATTCGGGAGTATTTCGATTTCGAGGATTTAAACAAAGCGGATAAAAAAAGACTGATTGGGTTGATCGCCGAAGAACCCGTTCATGATCAGCCCATGGAGGCGTTATTCGACTTCATTTTTAGAAAAACGGGCGAGCTGGTGCCGTTAGACAAAGCCCTCGTCGCGATGGCTGAACAGGGTCTTGAGAATCTGACGGAAGAAACCGCGGGTAGGTTGGATAGGTTGAATTACGAGTTTTTGGGTCAATCAATCGATCAAAGCGCTGCTTTTTTGCGGGCATGGGCCCTGGCTTTGCCGGAACCCGATCCGGAGACTCTGACTTACGGCGAACAATGGGCTCTTTCGGAACTGCATAAACGAAAGGAATATTTAAGCCATGTGAACGAGTCTGCCCGAATGGCTCAGAGTGTGAACGAGGTTTTACTTAATTATGCCGCCACCAATCAATCGATTTCTGAAGAAGACCCGAAAGCTTTTTTTGCGGACTTGGTGTTCATTCTGGTGAAAAAAATATGCCTCGCACAAGCCAACGAAGAAGTTTTGGCGGGGTTCAACCTTCTTTTGTCTCGAATCGGACGGCAACTGGCCGTACAGGATGGATGGATCGAACGAGCACGGGATTTGAGAGAAAAAATAAGCAGGGTCGCTTCCGCGACATTATCGTCGCAGCAGGTGGAAGGGGCAGCGATGTCAATTCTTGAGGAAATGGCCGAGCTGCGGCGAGATCGAATCGTCGAAAAATATGGCACGAAATTACGATTCTTAGAGGACGAAGAAGTGCCTTTGGCGATCCAAAGGGCGCGCGAAGCAGATTTAGCTTCTATTAAAAAATGGACCGAGGAATGGGAAGGAATTATTCGCACGGGGCAGAGGCAGTTGCCCTCGAATGCTCAGGCTGCCGAAGTGAATCGTGCGGATCTCGAGATGTCGGCAAAACTAAACGACGCCGAAAAAAGTCAGTTGTCTTCCGCGCCGGAAAAAATGTGGGCGACGTTCTCGGATGACCTTCTTGCCTGGCAGGTCGCTCCTGAAGAGTCTGTTCACGTCATGCGCCGCCGCTCGAAAGAGGTTTTTGAGGTCGAACAGGCCCTCGCTTTTTGGGTCCATGGACGGGTATTTTTAGTTCTCACGGGAAGCGGGCTTGATGCATACGTGCCCAATGAAGAGTCACGAGCCTATGAGGCTAAAAAAATAAGCGTTTACGATCCCTCAAGACCGATTTATTCCAATCCCAAAGGAATCGTTGTTCCCGTCAATCACGGTGAAATTCGGGAAGCTCTCCTTTGCCCGAACGGCCGGATTATTCGCAATGACACAGCGATTCAGTCGCCCGAAAAAACGGACGATGATCATATTCAGGTGATACCGATTGCTCAAGATGAAAAATTAATCGAACGGGTGGCAGAGGTGCTTTATGCGGCAGCGCATGTTTCGGGAGAGGCGAGAGATAAAGTTCTCAAACTCCTTTCGGTCGATTCGGATCGTGAAGCGATTATCTTCGGGGTCGGACGCGGTTCGGGGCATCCGGTTGTGGGATTTGGAGACAGAAAATTCGTCGATCCGAATACGGTTCTCGGCATCGTTTTGGACGAAAATCCGAAAAATGACCGGGTATTATTCGAAACGAGAAGTAAAAAGTACTTGGTCGATCGCAAAGGCCGGGCTGTGCCGGTCTCGGACGAAGATTTCATGATCGGCGGAAGACTGTCGGCAAGATCCGGCGAAGATCTTGCGTTTGATGAACAGGCCGAAAAGGGAGCCAGGCTCTCGAAACATGTGGAGGACCGGACGAATGAAAAAGGCACTGTCTCAAGAACGATGATGTTGAGAAGGAATCTTGAGAGATATTCGAAAGATGCCGCAACGGACCTTCCGTCGGTGATTGGTACTTTGATGTCAGCAGCCGTAATTTTTATAAACCCCACAATGGGCTTGGCGATTTTTTGTCTCTTTCTAGGGATTCACGCGTTGCAGTATTTCGGTCACAGCCGTTTTTACTCCTCTGGCAGTTTGCATAAAGTGGTCGCCCGTTCGAGGGCCGAGTACCTTACGCAGGACGAAGCGGTTTTTCTGAAGAAAATGCGATCGGGGATGCCCGTTCCGTTCGAGTTTAGGATTTACAGAACGGTGAGGGCTTGGACCAAGATGAATCCATGGGCCGAGTTGAGTGTGGGTACCATCACTCCGATTGTCCGTTCGCGACGAATATTCGTCGTTATTTTTGATTTCTTTGCGACACCCGGAACGATCGCTCATGAACTGATTCATGTTCTTCAATGGGCGACGGGGAATATGGATAAGCCGTTGGTTCAACCCTTGGCCATGCAATTAAGAACCCTCGGACCCGAAGGCGGAAAGCTTTTGAAGCCTCTTTCACGTTTTCGACGAGCTTTTAAAATCTATCGACGCGAAATGGCTGAGCTGGGAAGCGGACCGAGTCCGCGCGATGCGGAATTTGCCGCGCATCTTTATCAGACGCTATTTGAGGAGGCTTTTCAATCGACCAAACGGAACGTAAAGCTCAAAGAATTCGGAGAAAAAAATCTCGGTCGTTGGGATCCTTCGATTCTTTCGTTTGTCAGAAATGTACCGCGGAGTCCTGGAGACGAAATTGAAGTCCATATAAAACATTTTATCCGCGAGTTGTCTGAGATGGAAAACGGTCCGATGAAATCAACAGTTTGTCGGCTCATCGCCTCGTATTACCGTCAGATCAGTCCCCTGATCCCGCTTCCGCCTCAACTCGAAGCGGGAGCCAGGATGGCGAAAATGTACAAACGCAAAAGAGGTCAACAGGTTCTACTGCGTTGCGGAGAGGAAGAAACGGTCCTGACGGTTTTGTATACCAGTTTTCATGAAACGCTTCTCCTGGTGTCGGAAAAGTTTAAAGACGACATAGAGTATCGCTTACGTCCGTCTTCAGAAGGAGGAACTCCATCTTATATTGTTCTTCCGAATGGCGCGAAGATTTCCATCGACT
>Ga0172375_10009459_pt1 | contig 12850 bp, 11 predicted proteins | sample LakKiv1m_FD_114537 | JGI IMG/M metagenome (GOLD analysis project Ga0172375, IMG submission 114537) | Freshwater microbial communities from Kabuno Bay, South-Kivu, Congo - kab_092012_11.1m | ecosystem: Environmental > Aquatic > Freshwater > Lake | place: Democratic Republic of the Congo... | reverse complement strand
TCTTTGGTTTTTTGTTGTTGCCTTTGAAATTTCAACTGATAAAGAAAATTAATAAAAGGAACAATCAATATAAAATTTAAAAGAAAAGATGAAAATACGGCAAATAAATAGGTGGACATAATATTTAAATAATAATCTTTGGAATAAAAATCATTAAAGCAATTATTGTTGAACCAATGGCATAGATTAACATCGCTGCGGCTGAAACATCTTTGCTGATTTTGATATCTTCTCGTATTTTTGTATCGATGGCATCAGTCGTCGATTCAATGGCTGTATTGATAGTTTCTATAACTAAACCAACTGTAATTAAAAGAACGATAATTAAAAATTCATAGTACGAAATCTTTAATAAAAAACTTAGGGCTAAGGCTACTATTGATAATAGTAAATGAATGCGATAATTTGGTTGAGTTCTCAACGACCAAATTAAGCCATTAAAAGCATTTTTAAAAGAAATTGTGTGTTTTTTAAACATAAAATATTTTTTTTAATTCGTTAGCGACTTTTTCCGAATCATGCCGTAAAATACTTCGATATAAAATATCGGAAGTATTTTTTTCAATCTTTTTGACATCAACTAAATCTTTCTCTATTATTCTATAACCATTTTTATTTAAATCGTTAATGACTTTAATTTCATTATAACGTTTATAACTGGAAAGAATTTTTGAAGCAATAGCACCATTATTAATCAAGATATAGTCAGGTTCAACCCTTAAGTATTTAACTAAATCGTTAACGTGGTCTGAAGCTTTATAATTGGTTGTCTGCCCAGATTTTGTCATCAAATTCATTATGTAAATAATTTTTGCTTTACTTTTTTTCATGGCCTCTTTTACATCATTGACCAGTAGTACCGGAATAATACTTGTATATAAATCACCCGGCCCAATAACAATGTATTCTGATTCTTCTATACTTTTGATTGCTTTAGGATTGGCCTTTCCTTTTGGTTCCAAATAAGCTGTTTTTATTCGTGACTTTTCGAAGTGATTTTCATCTATCAAACCTTCACCGGTAATTTTTTCACCATTCTCGTATTCCGCAACCAGATGAAGTTTATTTAAAGTAACTGGAATGACCTTACCTTTTGTTTTTAGAACATATGAAACAGTTTCTATTGCCTCGTCATATGAATTGCTTACTTTTTCTAATGCCGCTAAAAAAATGTTCCCAAAATTATGGCCCTTCAAATCTCCTTTTTCAAAACGATATAAAAATAGTTTTCTCCAAAGAAGAGGAGCATCAGATAAAGCTACCAAACATTGACGAAGATCTCCCGGCGGTAAAATACCCAGTTGGTCTCTTAAGCGTCCGGTCGAACCTCCAGAATCCATCATTGTCACAACCACTGACAAATCCAAAGGATATTTTTTTAAGCCTGATAAAACCACAAATGTTCCCGTTCCTCCACCAATAACTGTAATTTTTTTCATATTTATATTTGAGTTTTTTATTTTAAGCGAGGTACAAGTATTTTGAGAAAATCGCCAGGGGCCCCCTTTGGGGTGTGGCGTTCGAAAAATACGGTACCGAGCTGTTAGTTATACTTTAATATTATCCTTTTCTTCTCCGTCAACCAAATAAGTTTTATCTTCAACATCATATTTTACTTTTTCCCCCGGTCCTATCCAAGTCTTTTTGCCAATTTTTACTCCAGGCAAAATCGTTGCATTAACACCAATTTTTGAAAGAGAACCGACTATTGTACCTAATTTATTCATGTTGGTGTCGACTCTTTCTTCGTTAACTTCCGATAAAATTTTTTCTCCGTCAAATTTAAGATTTCCGGTTACTGCTTGAGCTCCAAACATGACATCATTATCCAAAACCGAGTCGCCGACATAGTTACGATGTAAAAAAACGTTGTTCCCGATATAAGATCGTGCCACTTCAGAAAATGAACCAACCAAACTATCTTCCCCTATCTGACTTTCACGGATCATTGAATAATCTCCTATGACAGTATTGTTTCCGATAAAAGTCGGACCGACGATTTTACAAAAATTTCCGATTTTAACATTGTTTCCAATAACGACCGGGCCAACTATGACAGCTTTTTCAGAAATTGTTGCCGATGAAGGAATTCTACTTTTTTTTATCGTTGATAAAAAAAATTTCATCATTTCCAAGACCTGCCAAGGAAACTTTAAAACATACCAATAGGAATCATAAAAAAAATGTGACTGTTTTAAATCTCCAGATAATAATTTATTTATTGCTAATTCATAAAGATCATCTTTATCTGTTTTTATATGTGGAAAATGATCCAATAAAATATTAATATCAGACAAATAATCAAAAACTAATTTTATAATTGATGAGGGTAGTTTATCTTTATCTGGTTTCTCAACTATCTCTGTTATCTTTTTATTATCATTAAATTTAAAATATCCGCCGGGAAAATATTCATTAATTTTTTTTCCCATTAAAATTAATTTATTTTTTCTGTCAATCAGTAAATTTAATCTAGCTATTAGGGAATAATCTATCAAATCACTTCCGTTGACAATTAAGACTTCGCCTTTAATATGATTTTTGACAGAAAAAACTGCTCCAGCCATCCCTGGAAAATCTTCTTTTTGAATTAAAATCTGAACTGACTTAATATTTGAATTATCTATTAATCTTTTAATTGTAGTCGCGTTGGCTTTATTAGCTATAATTGTCACCAGTTCGCTATATTTTAATAGTTCTTCAACCTGATAAATAATTAATGGTTTTCCCAAAAAACCAAAAAAAATTTTATTTTCCAGTGGCCAGAATCGCGTACTATCCCCTCCAGCCAAAAGTAATATATTTTCTAGTTTTTTCATATACACATTCTATCAAATTAAACTTTTTTTATCTCTCCTCCTAATTTCTTAATTTTTTCCACGAAGTCTTCATAACCTCGCTCTAAAATTGAGGCGCCATTGACGACCGTTTCACCACTGGCAAGTAAAGCTGCGCAGACTAAAGCCGCTCCGGCTCGCAAATCAAAAATGCTCAAAATAGCATTATGAAGTTCTGCCATACCCTGGATTTTTATTGTTTGTTGATAAACCTTGTCTTTTTCATGGTTAAAATGATAAAAAATTTCAGGATTTCTAACATCAACTTCAATAAAATCAATTTTGGCCCCCAGTTTTTCCAGTTCTTCAACATAAGAAAATCTATTTTCAAAAACTCTCTCATGAATTATCGATGATCCGTTTGCCTTAAGCATTAATATCGCCCAACTTGGTTGCCAATCGGTCATAAATCCCGGATGTGGGGAAGTTTCAATATTAACTGACTTAATTTTGCCTTGATAAAAAAATCTATACTTATGATTTGATATTTTTTCTACGCCGGCTCCGGCCCGAACCATAATTTCTAAAAAGGATAAAATTAAATTTTCATCAATTGGACCAATAGTAACATCTCCGTGACTTGCAACGACCAAAGTGGCATAGGTCACCAGTTCATTTCGATCAGAAATAATGGTAAAAGATTCTTTTTGTTTCAATTGAGAACTTTTGTTGATGTTTATTTTATTTTTTTCTTCTAAAATACTGGCCCCGGCTGAATTTAAATATAAAATAAGATCGTCTATTTCAGGTTCATTTGCAATATTATCAATAATCACTTTCTCATCAGTCATGAGTCCAATCATCATTAAAAGTTCGGTGCCCGTATGACTTGGTTTTTCAAAACGGTATTTTCCTTTTGGCTTATTTATAATTTTTACATGATAATAACCTGTTTCCGGGTCATACTTAACCTTAATTCCCAATGCCACCAAACCTTTGATAATTCGATCAATTGGGCGAGCACCGATTCGACATCCTCCAGGATTAGGAACAAAGCATTCGCCAAAACGATTAAGTAGCGGAGCAATAAGCATAAAAGAAACTCTTATTTTTGATCCGCTTATTAAGTCAACTCGATTATCTTTTAAACTATTTCCATTTATTACTAAAGTGTTTTTTTCCTTAAAATCTGCTTTTGCACCTAATGATTTAATCAGTTTAATTAAATCCAATACGTCATTAATTCTTGGAATATTTTTTAAAATAACATCACCTTCAAACATAAGAGCAGCAATAATTGTTTTTAAAGCAACATTTTTTGCTCCAGATAAAACTACCTCACCTTTAAGAGGTTTTCCGCCCTTAATTAAGTATGAATCAGTCATATTAGAAACAAACTGTTATTTGGTTAACGGGTTAAAGAGTTAACGAGTTAGAAAATAAAAAACGAACCCGTTAACGCGTTAACTCGTTAACATGTATTAAACAATAATAACTTCTTCTTGTAATTCTACCCCAAACTTTTGTCTAATTTTCTCTTTTATTATTTTAACTAATTTTAATAAATCTTTACTCTTTCCGTTTCCGCGATTGATAATGAAGTTGGCATGAAGTGATGAAACAAAAAAATCTCCAACCGCAAAACCTTTCAAACCTGCCTGATCAATCATCCGGCCGGCGGAGCTACCGTTAACATTTTTAAAAAAACATCCAGAAGTTTTGACACCGATCGGCTGAGTTTTCTTTCGATATTCAAAAGCATATTTCGCTCTTTCTTTCAAAATCACTGGATCAACTTTTTTTAATTTAAAAACCGCCTCTAAAATTATTTCGTTCGATTCTTGAAGATAGCTATAGTCGTAACCAAACTGAAAATAATCTTTATTAACTTTTTTATCTCGACCGCGATCATTGATAAGATAAGCATAAATTAAATTTTCCCCAAAATAACTTTCGGGTTTTGTCCATTTTGAATTCATATAAACAGCTCCGCCAACAGTTCCTGGTAATCCTTTATAATACTCGAAACCCTGATATCCCTTATTGACCGTTTCATTTACCAATAGCGAAACAGGATAACCTGATGAAACCGACAGAAGAAGATCATTGCCTGTTTCTTTAAGTATTTTTAATTCTTTGTAACTGTTTTTGATTACTAATCCATTAATCTTATCTTTAACAATCACTAGGTTTGAACCTCCTGCTAAAACAAATAGGGGTAATTTATTTTTCAAAGTAAATTTTTTTCCCTCAATTAAATCTTCTCTTGTATCAGCCTCTAAAAAATATTCAGCAATAGAATGTGTTTTTAAAGTATTAAATGGAAGCAGATCAATATTTTTTTGAATTTTAAAATTTGAAATTTGAAATTTATTTATCATTTGTAATTTATCATTTATCATTTTTATTAGCACGCTCTTAAGCTTGTACACATCCCCTGCTCCCATCGTAAAGACAACATCTCCATCTTTCAATATATTGCTTAGTTGATTAATTAACTTTGTCTTTGATTCAACATAAAAAAGATTTTTTTTGCCTTGAACTATATCACTTGATTCAACTTTGAATTGATTTTTATTTTCCCTTGCTGAAGCAAAAATCGGAAGAATAAAACCAATATCGGAGAGTGATAAGCTTTCTCTAAATTCTTTTAATAAAAAATTTGTTCTTGAATAAGTATGAGGTTGAAAAATAACGATTATCCTCTGGTTAGGGAATCTATTTTTAGCGGCTTTAATTGTTGCCGCAATTTCTGACGGATGATGAGCATAATCGTCTAATAAATAATTATTGTTTTCTTTATAAACCATTTCAAATCTTCTTTCTGCACCTGTAAAACCAATCAGGGCCTTCTTGATTTCTTTTGCTTTAAAGCCTAACTTTAAAAGCTGAACAATAACGGCTGTTGTATTAGAGACATTGTGCTTACCAAAAAGCAAAATCTTAAACTCCCCGATATTTTTTATTTCAAAAGTAGATTTGTTTTCGTTAATTCTGTAGTTGACTATCTGATAATCAGCTTTGTTTGAAAAACCATAAGTAATATATTTGTTTCTGTTTAACTTTTTAGCAACATCCATTAAACTTTTATCGTCAAGACATAGGATTAATTTTTTATTGTTAAAAAATTTTAAAAAAGCTTTTTTTGTTTCTTCAATATTTTTGTAAACATCAGGATGATCAAAATCAATGTTTGTAGCAATGATATAATCTGGATTTAACAAATGAAATTTTGGAGTTTTATCGGCAGGCGGATTGATTCCGTATTCATCGGCTTCGACAACAAAATATTTTTTGTCCAGAAAATTTCCACCTTGATAGTCGGTAAAAAAAGGTACTCCGATTAAATAACTAGGCTGTTGTTCTAGTTTATTTAATGCATAAACTAGTAAAGATGAAGTAGTTGTTTTCCCGTGGCATCCGCAAATGGCAATTTTCTGAGTAAATTGGTTCATTAACTCTCCCAATAGTTTTGCCTGAGAAACGATTCTAATTTTCTTTTTTATAGCTTTAACTATTAACGGATTATTTATTCCATTATGAGCAGCAGAATATACGATTAGGTCGGTTTCTTTAGGAAGCTTGTCGGGATCAAATCCGACCGTCCAACTAATCTGATTATCTCTAAGAAGTTTGTCGGTAATAAATTCTTCTTCAATATCACAGCCTGTGACGTTTTTACCCATTTTTTTTACGATGACCGCTAAATTGGCCATCGCTACCCCTTTTATTCCCAGAAAAAATATATATTTGGATTGTTGTAACATCATGTCTAATAATTATACACTCTTAATAATAAAACTTATCATCTCCCCATAATCTTGTCTTTTATCGCGACGGAAGGAAAAGAAGCGTTTTTTATCACAGCGGGTACAAAAAGGAAAATGATCTATATTTTTTTCCGGAATCCCGATTTCTTTCATTTGCAAATAATTTAATAATGATAAGTTCAAGTGAAGCTTTCCCTGATGGCGATGAAAAATTTTTTTTGCGTAACCGTCAAACTCTTCAAGAAATTCATAGTAGCGGTCATCTTCAATATTATAACAGCATTCGCCGATTGAAGGTCCAATGGCCGTAAAAATGTTCTCTTTCTTTCCGCCTACTTCGATAATTTTATTAACCATCTTTTGAGCCATCCTTTTTACACTTCCCCGCCAACCCTGGTGAGAAATTCCCACAATTCCATGTTTTTTTTCAACAAACATTATTGGTGAACAGTCAGCTGTAATCACAGTTAAAACCGAGCTTGCTTCTTTGCTAACAACCCCATCAGTTTCTGAAATTCTTTCCAAATTATCCATTAAATTAGAATTAAAAACCGATACGTTGGTCGAGTGAATTTGTTCGGGAATAACAATAGTTTTGTATGATATATCGTTATTATTAAAAAAATTAATTATGTTATCTACACGACGACCGTCTCCGAGATATCGTGTTCCAAATCCACCGAAAAATTTATCGTTATTGATTAAAGTAGAATAGAAAATTTTAAGATCAGAATCATAGAGTATCATATTTTTAGTGCTTTTTTAACAGCTTCATACTCGTCCCACGGATGTTCTATCTTTCCCCTGCACAAGCTCTTTTCATGGGCTTTACCTGTCAAAACAACAACATCGCCTTTTTTAGCGATCTTAACCGCCTTATTTATTGCTTGCTGACGATCAAGAATTATTTCGTAACTTTTATTTTTTATTCCTAAAGCAATTTGTAGGCAGATTTTTTTTAGATCTTCTGTTCTATAATCTTCTTCTGTAAGAATGATCAAATCGCTATATTTTCCGCTTATTTTCCCCATCAAAGATCTTTTAGTAATATCTCTTGAGCCGGCCGAACCAAAGACATGAATCAAACGACCATTATTTGACAAATATTTTTTTCGAATTTCTGGTAGTAACTGCAATAATGCGTTCGGTGTATGGGCAAAATCAATTATTACCTTAAAATTCTTATCATAAACCAAGTCAACTCTTCCTTTAGGAAGTTCAAATGTCATCATTGCTTTTAATATTTCTTTATCGGATATTCCTAATCGTTTACAAACAATATAAGCTGATGAATAATTACGTTGATTAAATAAAGTTAAATTAGGAATTTTTTTAATCATATCTGCTATTTTGTCGGTATTTTCTATACCAATTTTTGCCATTTTCAATAATTTTAATTTTGTCTTTGTATAGTCTTCATAAGTCTTATGGTAATCAAGATGTTCATGGGTAATATTGGTAATTAGACCTATTTCATATTTTATCCCCCAAACCCGATTCTGATCGAGAGCATGCGAGGTTGTTTCCAAAACAAAATATTGGTCATGATTATCAGCCGATTCTTTTAATAATTTTTGCAGAGCAAATGAATTTGGAGTAGTTACATGAAAACCTTCGGCAACAATTGAAGAAACAAAGGAAACTTTTTTCCCAGCCGTCTTTAATATATGAGTAATTAAGTGAGTCGTGGTTGTTTTTCCATCAGTACCGGTAATCCCAATTACTTTAAGTTTACGACTCGGAAAGCCGTAAATAATATTTGCTATTATTGCTTGGCATAAATGGTATATATTTTTTAGTTTTTGGAACATAGTATTAATAATGTTAAATAACAAATGATAAATAACAATTGAATTACAAATAACAAATTTTAAATGTTTAAAAATTTAACATTTGATATTTGTTACCTGCCTGCCGGTAGGCAGGTTGATTTGACATTTGAATTTTGTCATTTGTTATTTTGTTATTGGCTCAATAATATTCCATAGTATACTATAAGATCCTTTGCGACATCGAAAAAAAGAGGCGCCGCCGTCTCTGATCCCCAAGGCGAACTTTTAGGTTCATAAAGAACAACAAAAGTTAAAAACCTAGGGTTATCTGCCGGAGCAAACCCGATAAAAGAAGCAATTGTTTTTGATACGTCATAATGACCCTTTATTGGAACTTGAGCTGTTCCGGTTTTTCCGCCTATTATATATCCTTTTGGTCGATCCCACTTAGCTTCTGCATTCTCAATCGTCGAAATTAACATTTTTTTTATAATATCGGAGGTCGTTTGAGAAAAAATTTTTCTTTCCACCTTTGGTTTAATTTCGACGACCTTATTTTCAGAGACAATTTTTTGCACCAAATACGGTTTCATTAAATATCCACCGTTAATAATCGAGGCAAAGGCGCGGATCATCTGAATTGGGGTAATGGCAATCCCTTGTCCGAAAGTCACCGTTGTATAATCAATCGGATACCAGTTTTTTTGTGGTTTTAAATAGCCGCTGGCTTCTCCTTCAAGGTCTATACCGGTATTTTGACCAAATCCAAACTTTTCAAAATAATTATAAATTTTTCTATTTCCTAATTTTTCCCCTATATAAACCATACCAACGTTTGATGATTTTTCTAAAATTCTTGTCATTGAAATTTTACCTTCATACTTATCGTTCCAGGTTTTTATGTTATATTCACCAACCGCAACCTGGCCGGTTTCATTATAGGTATCATTGGGCTTAATTTTTTTCTCTTCCAAAGCAGCTGCCATAATTAGAGGTTTAAATACCGAACCTGGTTCGTAAAGATCGGAGATAGCTAAATTTTTATAAAAATTTTCGTTAAATAAATAATATTTTTCCAAATCATAATCGGGAAGACAGACTAAAGATAAAATGGCCATTGTTTTGGGATTAGCTGTAATTATGCACCCCTTTTTTGCTTTATATTTATCTAACCCTTCAAGTAACCTTTTTTTACTTATTTCCTGAACATTTTTATCTATCGTCAATATCAGATCACGTCCGTCTTCCGCTTCAACTCTTTGCTGAACTCCTATTAATATCGGTCGACCGATAACATCTCTCTCAGTTTCTAAAAATCCTGGCAAGCCCCGCAAGTCACGATCATAAAATCCCTCCAGTCCCAAATATCCCACATCTTCACCCTGACTTTCTTTACCTAAAAAACCCAATATGTGAGCCGAAAGAGAAGCTTCTGGATAAAATCTTTTTGTTTGATAATCAAAACCTATTCCTTTTAGATTTAATTTATCAAATTTATCTTTTTGCTCCTGAGTCAAACCTCCAGCGATTGCAACCCAATATTTTGACATATCGAGTTTGGCTGAAATTGACGTTTCTTCCATTTCTAAATTTTCACTTAATAAATGTAAGAGTTTGTCTTTGTCTTCAACTTTTTTTGGCTCAACATATAGTTGATAACTATTTTGATTTAAAACCAGAGCCTGATTTTTTTGATCATAGATTCTTCCTCTTACGGGATAAAGTTTATTTGTTTTTAAATACGGACTTTTGTTGGCAGGAGAATATATGACCTGAAGAAAAAATAGCCGAATAATGATAGTCAAATAAAAAGCAATAAAAAGAAGAAAAATAAATTTAATTTTCATACTCAAATAGTTTACCCTGAGCTTGCCGAAGGGCTCAGTATAAATTAACGATAAGCGTACTTTAATTGATCGATGTATTGTGGTGCTGAAGAATTAGTAAAATCAAATTCTTTAGCCTGTTCTTGAGCAAACTTTAACGAACTGAGGTTGGCTACTTCCTTTTCTAAAGTCAGATTAATTTTATGAAGTTTATCGGTTTTTTGTTCAAAATTATTGATTTCATCGCTTAGAACTATTCCGTAAATCATCACAAAAAGATTGAGAACAATCAACCCGACTATCATTAGCCCCGTCGTTCTTAAAAATATATTTTTCATATACTGACTCTTTTAAATATTAATTACCGTGAAGTGATCTTTGATCTACTTCACGGACTAGTAATCTTAATTTTGCTGCTTTTTCAAAACTTCTACCTCTTCGATTCATAATTGGTTTTTTGTTTAAAAGTTTTATTCCTTGAGTTTTTGAAAAATTTTTAACAATTCGGTCTTCCAAAGAATGAAAAGTGATAACAGCTATTTTCCCGTCGTCTTTTATAATTTTTGTCGCTCCAATCAAACCTTTTTTTAGATTTTCAAATTCTTCGTTAACCTGGATGCGCAATGCCTGGAAAATTCGTTTATAAACGTTGTTGTCTGGTTTACCGATTGCATTATCGATACAATTTATTAAATTACCCACGATTTCTAATTTTTTAAATTGTCGTTTGACAATTATTTCATGAGCTATTTTCTGGGAATTGATTTCTTCAGAGTTTTTTGCAAAAACATCAAAAAGCTCTCCCTCTGACAGATGATTTAATAAGTCTTTTGCTCTCATTTCTGTCTTTAAATTCATTCTCATATCCAAAGGTTCATTTAATTTCTTAAAAGAAAATCCCCGTCCAGACCGATTAATTTGTTTCATTGATAAACCTAAGTCAAAGACAACTCCATCAACTGGAAAAAAATTATTTTCTTTAGCGATCTTTTCAATATCTCCGAAATTCCCCTGGACTAGCTTTAAACCCGTTAACTCGTTAACCTGCCTGCCGGCAGGCAGGCTCGTGGAACCCGTTAACTGACTTTCATCTAAATCTATAGCCAACACCTTTCCCCTTCTATCCGATATTGCCCGACTGTATCCTCCCTCTCCAAACGTGGCATCAATATAGAGATCATCTTTCTTAATCTCCATTGCTTCTATAACTTGTTCCAACAATACCGGCGTATGCATAAAAAAATTCAAAAATCAAAAGTCAAAAATCAAAATTTAAAGTTAAAATTAAAAAGTTTTAATACTTTTGACTTTTTACCTGAACTTTTGCCTTTTGACTTCTAATTTTTAACTTTCTTAATATAGGTTTCCCATTTTTCCGAAGCCCATATTTCAAAATGGTCACCAACACCAATGATCACTACTTTATCTTTTAATTGACTGTGTTCCAGTAGGTTTTTCGGAACTACAAATCGACCCTGATCGTCAATTTCCAGATAAACCAATGAAGAAAATATTGATCTTCGGTTTTCCATATCGGTCGGCTGAAGAAGTGAGGGGTTTAACAATTCAACCGCCCTTTTTTCCCAATCATCCTTATCGTAACCGGCTAAACAAACACCAAAACCTTTTGTTAAAATAAAAGTATTGCCTTTTAAAAGTTCTCGAACCTTTTTTGGCAGAAGTAAACGGCCAGAGCCTGAGAAATTAATTTGATATTCACCAAAAAACACCATATGATTCCATTATTAACCAAATTTAGCCGGTTGTCAAGCGTATTTAACCATAATCTACCTAATAATAAAGTGGTATAATTTATTTGTGGAAAGATTTTTTAGTAATACCAAAAACTTCATTTTTGCCAAACAGAAAAGCATCTTTTCCTCAGCTGTTTTACTGTCTTTTATGATTATCCTGACAAGTCTTTCCGGTTTTTTACGTTACCGAATTCTGGCGGGATATTTTAATAAAGAAGAGTTGGATATTTTTTTTGCTTCTTTCCGAATTCCGGATATAATCTTTGAAATCCTGATTACTGGAGCCTTGACATCAACCTTTATCCCTATCTATGTTAAATACAAAAATAATAAGAAAGATTTGTCCGAAAATATTTCTTCAATTATCAACTTAATTTTTATTCTTTTAACAGTTTTTGTCGTCATCGTCTCTCTTTTTCTTAACCAGATTATACCGGTATTAACGCCAGGGTACAATCTAATCAAAATGGAAAAAATAATCGGTTTTTCAAGACTACTCCTTTTAGGTCAGCTGCCATTTTTCGTTTTAGGTAATTTTTTAACCGGTATCGGTCAAGCCAACAAAACTTTTTTTCTATCAGCTCTGGCCCCGATTATTTATAATCTTGCCATTATTTTAATGACCGTTTTTCTTTATCCAACTTTATTTCTATTAGCCCCGATCTGGGGTGTAGTTATCGGAGCTTTTTTCCTTTTCTTAATCCAAATACCGCTTTTTTTTAACTCTGATTTTAACTATCAATTCATCCTAAAAAAGACTAAAGGTTTAATGGAATTTATTAAAATGGTTATTCCTCGGGCTTTTACCGTCATTGTTGCCCAGATTGATGCCACCATCGATCTAACTTTAACGACTTTTTTAGGATCGGGAGCTTACACAGTTTTTTATCTCGCCCAACATTTGCAGCTTTTACCAGTTTCTGTGATCGGAATTGCTTTTGGTCAAGCTTC
>Ga0172375_10009458_pt1 | contig 12851 bp, 30 predicted proteins | sample LakKiv1m_FD_114537 | JGI IMG/M metagenome (GOLD analysis project Ga0172375, IMG submission 114537) | Freshwater microbial communities from Kabuno Bay, South-Kivu, Congo - kab_092012_11.1m | ecosystem: Environmental > Aquatic > Freshwater > Lake | place: Democratic Republic of the Congo... | reverse complement strand
TCTTCAACAGAAAATACTCTTGCAAGTCTCTCTAACTTTTCTTTCCATTCTTTGGGTAAAGCTATGTTTATTTGAGTGTTCATTATTTACCTCCTATCTACATATATAATATACTATCATATATAGAATATGTCTAGTGATTTATTTTGCCAATTCATCCCTGATGTAAGCATATGGGGTTTTCTTAGCAGTTCATTATAAGGCCACAGAGGGCTTTCTAATAAGGTAGACGATAAAAAGTATGCTAAACCTAGAAAAATTGTATAGCGACGATCCTACATGGCTGCAAAACGATATTTACTATCGTGTGAACTACCCCGAAGCTAAAGATTTCAGGGCTTCCTGCTTCACAGACTCGACCTTGTGCATCGATGTCTCCACAGGCTTAGATTCAGGCTGTCCCAGCCCTAATTCCTTCAAACCATAATTTTTGAGATTGACACCTGCGTTGTGGTCACGGTCAATCTCAAAACCACATGAAGGGCAGTTGAAAACTCTGTCAGACAGTGTAAGCCCTTTGTAGACAAAGCCACACTTGGAACAAGTTTTTGACGAAGCAAACCACTTGTCTGCTTCGATTACTGTCTTGTTGTTCCATAGTGCCTTATATTGGAGCTGTTGCAAAAATGCTCCGTACCCAAGGTCATTGACTGATTTTCCAAGATTGAGTCCTTGTGCCATTGCCTTCAAGTTCAGGTTTTCCACCACAATTACATCATAGTCTCGTATGAGAGAGGTAGACAGCTTATGGGTGAAGTCCTTTCGTTTGTTCGCAATTCGTTCATGGACAAGGGCTAATTCCAATCGGGCTTTCGCCTGATTCTTGGAACCTTTCTGTTTCTTGGAAAACTGGCGTTGTCGTCTGGCAAGTTTCTTTGCTTCCTTTCTGTAGATTGCTTCATAAGCGGGGGAATTGCCTTCGTCATCAACGTAGAAAGAAGCCATGCTACAATCCAAACCCTTGATTTTCAGGTCTGGTGTAATATCGACACCTTTCAACGCAAGCTCTTGTTCAAACAAGATGCTGACGAAGTATTTCCCAGTAGCAGTTCTACTAACCGTAGCTTGCTTTAGTTTTCCGTTCATGGAACATCATTGGTCACGGAATGGAATCCAGCCCAACTTTGGTAGCTTCACTTTTCGGGCTTCAAAGTCGATGGCGATATTGGAGCCAGTGATGACAGTGCGGTAGCTTTCCTTCCGTCCTTTCTTGTGGAACTTGGGAAAGCCAGTAGTACCTTTTCGTTTGCCAGTACAGGATTTGAAAAAGTTCTGATACACCATAGACAGGTTGATGCGACTCTGTTGTAAAGCTACGGAATCTACTTCGTAGAGCCAATCGTACTCTGCCTTGTATTCCTTTTCAGTCTTGTACTTGTATTCGTAGAGCGAACGCCTATCGTCCTTGAGCTTTTCATAGGATTCAATGTGTTCTGCAAGCATGTGATTGTAGATGAACCGACACGACCCCAAAGTTTTCAGGATAAGCGTTTCCTGTTTTTGAGTTGGGTAGATTCGAATTTTCAGTGCCTTGCAAATTGTGCCACTCATATTTAGTTAGTATACTTCCTTTACCTTTACTTTCATCCTTTTCTCCTTTCTTACTAATAAAAGTATATCACGAATACGTAAAATAATCTACTAGACTGGAACGCCATAAATCCTTACTTTTCTTTAATAAGAGAAGAAATATGGTCAAGGAGTGCTTTTACAGCTTCTGACTTACTTTCAAAAGGCCCATCATAGTCATCTTCTTCATTCTTATAATAAAAGAAATCTTCATTTTCAAAAATAAATTTTTCTATTAGTCTTTGTTTCTGTTTGCCTTCTAAAAGAGCAATTCCGCCCCAAAGTGTTTTATAAAATTCAGTATTGTTAGAAACCATTTATTGCCTCAGTATGCTAAATAATAGGTATTCCACCAGATATGTAGCTCTTCCCAGCAATCTCTTACTGATGATGCTACCCAACCTTTACTTTTGAAGTAACCAGCAATCATAGAAAAACTTACTTTGTGAGGCCTTTTACCTGGAACTTCCCATTCACGTTCTATGATATATTTGAGCATTTCAAGTGATTGTTTGCTAAGTTCTCTATTATCTTCTACTTTTTTTAGCATTTTCTTAAAACTTTCTATGTCTGGAAGATACATATTTACAGATATTAGACTGTCATAGTCAAGTTCAACTTCAGCATTTTTCTGATTTTTTATGCAATAGTTATCCAAATCTCTAAGACTGTGATAGAGATAAGTGCTAAAACTTGATTTAGAAGGATCAAATTTCTTTAGAGTTTTAACAAAAATAAGACTGCCTTGTGAAGCAATATCATCCCATTCAATATTATATTTTTTTGAAAGTTTGTGGGCCCTTTTCCATATCATTCTTTTATAAGATTCAAAGCTGATGTTTTCTACCATCAGGATTTCTCCTTATTTGATATTTAAGATAAGTATTATAATTATACTCTTATCTGCAATGGAAATAAACCTCTGTTTAGCTATTTATAAGCTAAACAGAGGGCAACTTTAATAGTTTAGGAAATCAAAAATGCTATCAACTATTCTGAAAAACTCTTTTGCTATGGTTTTTAAAATTTTGTAATGCAAAAAGGAAACTTTAGCAAAAAAGCATTCAATAACCAATCTAAGATAGCATTTATCAGCATCTTCTTTTATCACTTATTCCCTGCCTTATCACTCCTCCCTTCTGTTTGTTAGAGAGGCCCAATCTCTCTTAGAAAGCGAAAGAATCTGCTGTCCAGCGGACTCTACCATCATTGCCTTATCAGGTTCACGGAAAGAATCATGATGAGCAAGAGCAGTTACAGCATTCGAGAGCCCCCAACGATTTAGTTCACCATCTTGAATCATATTCGTAAGTAGAACATCCTTGGTAAAATCAGGGAGAGAAAGAAGCTTTACCGTCTTTTCAACAGTATCTACAGGGGTAGCAATAACATCAATTGCTGCGGCTTTCATCTTATCAAGCTGATGATCAAACCAAGAGCCTTTGATAGCTTCTTCAAGAGCATCCCTGCTTTTCAAGGAAATAGTTTTGAGTTCAGATTCAATAGTATCGTTTTTGTAGATATAGGCTCCCTCCTCATTTGATTCTATCTTTTCTCCAAGATGGTACTTCCTTGTAATAGAATCTCCTGTCATCCCATTCATGCATTTTAGCCTTCTCATCCATTCTTGAATAGAATAGGCTCCGCTTCCTACCTCAGAGTTGGAAATTGTAACTCCTGCCTGAATAATATCCCCAACTTTCACTTCTCCAGTCCTTTTAGGGAATACAATCTGAAGGTACATCCTTGTTTCAGAAAGAGCATGTGATACAATCTCAATTCCATACTTTTCAGAAGCATCCTTGAGAACAGGGAAAATAGCCTCAAGTACAGGGAAATTATCAATTCTTAAAAACCTATCTGAAACAAATGCTCTTGCTGTATTACCTAATGTCCTTACCATCCTCCCTTGGTCAGCATTCATACGAAGCCATACATTGGCATTCAAATCCCTAAGACCAGGCACCTCCCTGCATTTATCCCAGTAAGATTTAGGGATTCCCAAACGACTAGCGAACTGACCATTAGCATAGTCATTTAGCTTAAATTTGCCATCATTCCCTTTTACCCTAAGGAATTCATCACCTTCCATCTGAATATGATAGGAAGGGGCAACGAAATCTTGAGAAGCAAGATAAATACGGTTTACTTCTTCCGAAAAAGAATCAATCGTTTTGAAAGTGCTTTCCATTTCTTACTCCTGCATACTGTAAATATAGGTTTCATACGAAACCTTATTGGCCACAAATAGCAAGTTATTTCTTTTCATTTCACAAAAGATTCAAAGTCAGATGCCCTGAAATAATTTCCTGATTCACCTGTTCCAGTAGGATTTAGTAGCTTTTATTGCTGAATAAATTAGTCCATGTTTTGTCTTCATATTTCTTGGTTGGATTTGTATTCAATATGTTCTGCGTGAATTACAATTCCTTGTATCTGATTTCCTCCTTTATCAGTTTCTTTATTCATTCTCATGTATCCAACCACCCTCAGCTTTGTACCTATTTTTATGTTAGAAAATGCAGAATCTGCTAACTTTCCAAATGCTTCTACAGGAATGCAAATTTCTTCAACTGTTTTTTCCCCTTCAAATTTAACTATCTTGTTTGAAGATAGATTGAAATAAAATTTATTACCTTCAAATGGTGCAATGTCTTTAACTTTTCCTTCAATCAGAACACTATTAAGATTTATTACCATATTCATTCTCCTATGCTTGAACTATAATAGAATCAAAAGATTCTATTGTAGTTGCTATCTTCCCTTTCAGTATAAAATGAACGTTCTTTTACTATCAGACCAGGGAATTTGCCTACAACCATTTCAAATACAGCACGAGGAATGACAAACCAAGATTCTTTATTGTCTATACTGAAACCATATTCAATCTTTGGCTTATAGAATTTGTCTTCCCATTCTCTCTGCTGTCCACCATTCATATTGTTATACTTTCTTCTATTCCATTCAAGAGAATTTCTTGCATACTTGTGAAGTGCCGTTATTCTATTACTTCCAAGAAATTCGCTGAATCTTGAACCATCAAATCTATTTCTTCTATCCCAAGAATTGAAATCAAATTTCATGATACTCCTCCTAAATCCTCAATGAAGAAAAGAGGCATTCCATCTTTCTTTTTTAGTATCTCCAATCCTGATTCAAATTCAGTGAAAATAAGCTGTGTAGTCCTGCACATTTTGCTTATATACCCTAATCTTTTCATCAGTTTTAGAACTGATTTTCTGTTAAAAATATCCTTTATTTTCACCTTATGCTCATAATGAGATTGATTGTTAACTGTCCATCCTCCATCTTCATCTGTCCATACATCAAAGTAATCAGTAACTCTGATTTTCATAGAAACCTCCTAATTAGATGAACTGCCTTTTTCAGATACTGAACATCTTGGAAGAAAGCAATTTTCATAATCCCCTGTTTTCATATTGATGTTATCAAATATTCCTAAAACATCATGCCAGAAACTTATTGAGTTGAATTTAAGCAGTTTATCAAAGTCAAGTTTTGTGCCATTAGAATTTGCTATGTCTAAAGCATAGATAACTGTGAATGGATCAAACTTGATCCCTCTGCTCTCATTTTCCATTCTTTCTATGACTTTGCCTATTTTACCAAGTTCTACTGTAGTGCTTGATAATTTCATAGAAACTCCTTTGGGCAGACTGCAATTTTAATCTTTCCTGATATTATTCTCCTTATTGCTGTTTTATTTTTAGCCCAAACTTTATAATACTGATTATGACTGAAAGGGCTAGAAATGATATAGCAGTTAAGGGAATGTCTCATATCAAAAGCATACCCTGAAAATCTTTTGATTCCATCATTATTTAGAAGATCATCACCAAGGCTTAATACACCATTATAGGCTGCATAGTGATCTTGTATCTCTTGTTCATACCTGTTGTAAATAAACTCTAGCTGATCTTCGCTTATATTAGGTGCATTTTCATTAAACTTCCAATACTTTCTCATATAATTTTCCCCTTTTGGCATCTTGATACAGATATAAGATGCCCACCTGGTTCATACCCTGTTTTTAGCATCTTTCTGATTTTACTTTTAGCTTCTAATTCATTTTTTGCCCTTACAGGTATGAGCTCACCAGCATAATAGCCTTTCCTTTTCCATTCAGCATAACCTGAGAATTTACTCATCTGTTACTCCTTTTTGAAACTGAAATAGCTTAGAATATCCTTCCAGCAGCCTTCAACTAGATTTTCTTTAAATCCATTTTCTGGCCCTGCTACTTGTGCTTGCCCTATCTCCTTCTTGTAACCAGAAGAAGGAGTGATCCAGAATACTACATCATCTGTTTTGATATCCACAAAAAAGAATGAATCATAAAGATGGCCATCGCCAGGGCAGTTATTCTTGAAAGATACATAGACTTTTTTAGGATTAAATCGCTTTCCTTTTTCATTTGCTTTTAGGACAGAATTGACCTTTCCATAAAGTTTTTTCGTTTTATTAGCAAGTGATCTATCATTACAGAACCAATCAAACCATCCTGCTTCAACTTGTGTATTGCAATCTTTGTTATCAAATTTACCCTGCTTAAATTCATCAAGTTGTTCAAGTACATTCTTTTGATTCATAACATCTCCTTATAAGCTTTGATATCAACCATCAAAGAGCAGTATTCATTTTGCATTTCTTCAATCTTTGAAAGTTTATGAGGAAGTGGAAGTTCTTTTGCTTCTTTCATAATTTCACCTGCTCTGATCACTTTTAGAGCTATAAAATCAGGGATAACATCCCTGAGGTCAACTATTCTAAAAAGCGATAATGTACAATCAGTAGCAAGGTAGAAAGTTGTTACAGGTTTCTCTTGATCCACCCAATACTGTGGTATAGTGAAATCAATACCGCTATAGTCTTTGCCATAGGCAAGTTCAAAAAGGCTGTTCTTATCCCATTGAAGAATTTCAAATGAATCTTCAAACGCTTTCCAATTCCTACACTTCATAATTCTGCTCCTTGTGATAAAGATTAGATGCTTAGAGCATCCATCCATAGGCTCTGTTTCCAAAGCCTATGAGAGATGTTCTACATTACAGATTGCAAGTCCCATGTTCTTTGAATGAATAACTTTTATTTCTTGATATGATTATGTGGTCTAAAACAGGTATTCCTATTATTTCACCTGCTTGTTTGATTTTATCTGTTAAATCAATATCCTCTATTGATGGCTCAGGGCTTCCTGATGGATGATTATGAGATAGAATAACAGCAGCTGAATTATCCATTATACATGCTCTGAATATCTCTCTCGGATGGACAAGAGTCTTATTTACAAGACCTTTTGTTATTTCATTTACATTTATAACATCATGGGCACCATTCAATGTTATAGCGATGAAGTATTCTTGAGTTTTTGATGAATACTTTTTCAAGTGCCCCAAAATATCACTTGGCATCAGAATCTTTTTTGAACTATCAAGCATTTCCATTATTACATCAAGAGCATCAGCATACTGATTTTTCTTTACCATTTCAATTATTTTGCTTTTGTTCATATTAAACCATCCTTTTCAAAGGATTCTATAAATTGATCAAATTCCCATTCAGTAATTCCTATTTTTACTTTCCTGCTAACGCTATCTACAAAGATAGTTTTGCGCTCTTCTTCAGTCATGATGCCTTTATTCATATCAAAAGGAAAGATACCCCATCCTGTTTCCCCATCAATACCTTCAGGTGATTTTTTTATAATATCACAGATACACATTCTTGTAAAATAAGAAACATCGCCCCATCTTGACTTAGATGCTTTTAGAGCAGAAGCTACTCTTCTTGGCAAAGTGCTTCCACACCAGTGAGTATAGACGCCTACACCATAACCATCATCATAGCCCAAGAATATTGCATTCGACCTATCACCCATTTCACACCTCCCATACAATAGACATGTTTTCGATATGGCCATATTTCACAAGATTCTTAACATCTGCTTTTTTCATCAGTTCTATATATTTTTTTATAGTGACATACTGAAGATAAGATGGAATATTCTTCTGTTTACTTCCATTTATTTTTACACTTGCTTTATTAGTAAGCATAGGGCCACTTATGGAAAATTCAATTCCTTCAGTAGTCCTATAAAAATCTCTAGCATCAATAACAGGTATGCCATCAGGATAATCAAGCCATGCTAGAGGCTCCCAATTTTCTGGTGAATAATAACCACTAACATGAGTGGGGAATCTATCCTCAACTATTTCAGAGCTTCCACCATTTCCAAATTTTATTGAAGATACTTTCCTTGGCTTTTTATTTATCATAGATACCTCCTTTGGCATCTAAACTAGATGGCCTAACATTCTTGTTCTTGAACTTATACGGTGAAATTTTTATTTTCCAAGTATCAAGTTCCAAGAATAATTCAGACGCTTTTGATCTTGCTTCTATCATAGAAGAAGCATTTATTCCAACTTTCATACCTCTATAAACAGCAGCGTATTTCATGTAGTGCTCTTCAATAAAAGAAGTAGTTTGATATCATATACCCAAAAATATTTGCTACATTCATTATTGGACATACTATAATCCAAGTTATCAGGAATTGCACTACTGTTATAGGATATAACGCCTTGAATAGCAGAGTAAAAATAAAGGATGATAAGATTGAAGGTATTATCAATTTCTTATATGGTATAATCTTTTTTATCATAGTTTTACTCCATTTACACTTATAACTTTTCCAGTTCCGGTTTCTGCGAGGCTTAATTTTGGGTCTTCAAAACTATACCTCAGCGATACTATTCTTGTGGCTGACATGTTCAAAAGATGTCTTACTCTCAAAGCATCTTCTCTGTTGTTAAAGGTAATATGGGTATTTGTCAGTTTCCTACCATCCATGATATCAATTGAGTATATATCAAGGATATAGTCAGCTTCATGAGGATTGGGGCCAGGTTCATATTCAATTTTAGCTATATCATTCAACCTAAATGATTTGTTCATTTCAAATCCTCCTTGTGGTTCTCTCTTTTCAGATAATAGTGAAGAATGCAAACCTCAGCAAAGAGTGACATAGGAAAATCAACATCACCTAGCTTTTCTGCTCGCTCGATGACTCCATCAAGAGCTGTCTCACATCTCCTTAGAATTTCATCTTTAACCATATTAGGCCTCCAGAAACATTTAGATTAGATGCTTAGAGCATCCATCCATAGACTCTGTTTCCAAAGCCTATGAGAGATGTTCTATTAAAATAGCCAAGTAGCAATTATCTTACCATTCAAACTCAATCGCTTCTTGAAGCCATAGGGAATATTTATCTCTTTGAAATAATCAACAGCTTTGTACAGTTCATAGCCTTTGAAAAATCTTGTCTTATATGAATTTCTGTTTTTACTTAATTGTACCTCAAGTACATCATACGGTTGAATTTCATAGAATTTTGTTTTCCTGAAAGTTGTTCCACTTACAGTTAGGATCATTTTTATTTCTCCTCTCCAAGAAATTGAATGATTTTACCATCAGAAATTGTGTATTCAATCTTGTTTCTAGCATAGTCAAGCTGGCCTTTCTTATATCCAGTTTGGCTTCCTAATGTATAGGAAAGAAGGCATACCAGAACAAGAGAAAGAATGTGAATGAAAGTGATGATTAAACTAATAAGTTTATCTTCAGTTTTATTATTCATATGCTCACCTTCTTCGCATATTCTTTCAGTATGCTAATAAGATTTTTTACTTCATCTTTGGTAAAAGTGACTCCTTTCCCCATTTTTGAATGATCAGGCGACCAATCCCTGATATCAACCTTTTCAGGATTATCCATCCATACTACAAGATTGACTTCTTTTTTCCAGCCTGATTTACTTTCAGATAGGACTCCCAAGTGATTTGTGATCTTGAATGTGATTTCAGGCATTTCGCTTCTCCTTTATTTTTTCAAACTTATCTTCCAGATACTTGATCAAGCCGTACATATCATACCTTCTGGGCGATGATTCTTTCTCTTCGAGCTTCTTTCTTGAGTTTCCTGATAGACATCATCACTCTGCGATAGGACTGTAGATACTCAAGTTCATACTCTTCTTGAGCCCTTGCCATAATCAAGGCTTCTTTCCTGAGCCTTGCCTCTTGCTTCAGTTTATTCATCTTTGATCTAAATGATTTGTTCATAGACTACCATACCTTATCATTTCCGAGTTTGAGATCATGTTCTTTTGTAAGGTCTGGGTGTTCATTTCTATCAGCACCAAACTTTTTGTCAAGCTGTTCTTTAATCGCATTTCTGTGATCCTTGAGAGCATCGCCTTCTAGGAACATTATTTTTACACCCTTAATTTTCTTTATCATTCACTTATCCTCCAGTAGGCCACATTCTCTTGCTCGGTGTGAAGTTTTTGCAAACTTCAGAACCTTGTTGAGTTCAAACCTTGCTTCTTCAGGAACATTAAGTGAACAAAGATGAGCAAGAATTTGGGCTACAAATTTGTTATCAGCTGTAAAATTTGTCCCACCACACCAGATAGGGAAACAAGAGAAGTCCATGTTTGCTCCACTCAGGTTTGCTCTACGCAGGTCTGCTCCACTCAGGTTTGCTCCACTCAGGTTTGCTCTACGCAGGTCTGCTCCACTCAAGTTTGCTCTACTCAGGTCTGCTTCATTTAGGTTTGCTCCACACAGGTCTGCTCCACTCAGGTCTGACCAGTTCAGGTCTGCTCCACACAGGTTTGCTCTACTCAGGTCTGCTTCATTTAGGTTTGCTTCACTCAGGTGAGCTCCACTCAGGTCTGACCAGCTCAGGTCTGCTCCACTCAGGTCTGCTTCATTTAGGTCTGCTCCACGCAGGTCTGCTCTACTCAGGTTTGCTCCATTCAGGTCTGCTTCATTTAGGTTTGCTCCACACAGGTCTGCTCCACTCAGGTCTGCCCTACTCCCTTCATTTTTATTATTAATCCACATCTTATGAACTCTGAGAATTTCATTCAATTCATCAGTCTTCATATCCTACCTCCAGATTTCAAGATCAGGATACAAAAGTATCCAGTGTAGCCCATAACTGTTTCTTGTTATGGGCTACCCTTGAAACTCTTTACCCATCAATTTATTATTAGCAAGCAGGTACTTCTGTCGAGCTTAATTAGGATTGCACGGAATATTGCGTTGCCATTGTTTTAACAGTGGCACCTCATCGCTGCTTATTTCCTCAACTAGGTATTCGAGCAGTGCTGCCGAGGTGTAATCGAGGACGTCTCCGTCCTCCAGGACAATTACTGGCATCCCATAGCTCGATGCCGGATGATCCGCCGTGATAGTCGCGGCTACGATCGACCTTTCGGTGTCCATCAGGGGCTGATAACTTAGCTTCATTTCTTGTCCTCCAAAACATAACAAGATAAAGATACGAAAGTATCCAGTGTAGCCTATAACCGTTTCTTGTTATGGGCTACCCTTGAAACTCTTTACCCTATTGCTGGAATCATTCATTTATTATTAGCAAGCAGGTACTTCTGTCGAGCTTAATCAGGATACATCTATGACACAGGGCAGATATTAAAGCAACTACCCATAGACTATATCTGATACGCACTCCGCCTGAGCTTTGCTAATTGCTTCCCATCAGCCTTGTTAGACTATGGGCCACGCTGTAGACTCTCCGATATATGGAGGAAGCCTTTTCATCGTGGGTTCGTTCCTGTAATTCTCATACAGGTTTACGCAGCAGGATGTCTTTCCCTGCCTAGACGGTTCGATGCTCAAGTTGACTCGCACTGTTACATGCGACTCAGTGAAGTTCTCATTCCTTCCTGAGCTTTGCTTTGCTTGAGACATCCTCCATCCTCGATTATTTTGACATATAATGCCACCAAGGAGTTGAACCTTAGTTTTAGACCGCTTGGCGTTGGTAGTCATTTAGAGTAAACCTTCCAATTTTCTCATCCAACATTAGGATCATCAAATGATCCTGGGTCGAAAGCATCTTCATTCATCTTGATACGTAGTACCTTTGCTTTCATAGAAACTCCTTTGGGCTATGGCACTCAGTATTAAGCCCTCTTTACGGAAGGCTCAAGCCTTGGTATCCTACAATAGTCTAGTGGAGATGTTAGGGCAATTCCTGAGTATTTCAGAGTTTCAATAGCGGTTAATAAAATCAAGGGCTCCTTTGATCGCCAGGTTTATCATACACTCCTGGCCATTGATACTGATCCGGAAGCGCTCGATTCCATACTCTTCATAGAATCGAGTAAGCATTCCAGACGTTACATGGCCCATCTTATGGACCAGTACCTTCCCACTGATCGGATGTACTATGTCTTCCATAGTACGCTTCTCGGATACTTTTCCCAGTACCTTTGTCATATCAGACTCCTTTGGAAGTAAACCTTCCATGAAGACCAGGGAGCGTTTTTGTTCCCTGGCTATCATTGATAGTCTACCAAGTCTTACTTATGCTCAGCCTTCACCAGGATGGGCCGGGCCGCTTCAAGCACCGGCTTCCTGATGCTCTCCAAGTATTCCCTGGCTTCCTGGGCCATTTTTGCCTTCTTTTCGGCCATGAACTTCTTCATGGCCTCCTTCTCCTTATCAGTCTGGGCTTGGAGCGCAATCCGCTCAGCCGTCTTGGCTTTCTTTTCAGCTAGCCTATTTTCATAGGCAGCCAAGCTGGCTTTGATACCGTCATAATCCCTGGAGGCCAGTTTTTTGGCATCAGCGATGTACATTGCCTCAATGTCAGTTTTCAGGTCCTCAATTGTCCGTTTGGTATCGATACCAAGCAACTCCTTGGCGCCTTTGGTGGTGAGCCAGACGTGCCTGCTACCCTTGATGTATGCGCTCTTTGTGACACCGTTTGCCCCATACCCTACAAGGAGCGTCTTCCACTCCGCAACCGATTTAACAGCCCTGTACGCATCGGTGAAATTTTCCTTAAACTCTTTCATAATCCCCTCCGGAAAATTATAGCTTTGGGTCCATCTAGGATGCCCAGCCTGGTACTCTCGGTTATAGAAAGTACCAGCCTTGGAATCTTATTAAATCCTCCGGCCTTTTCTATCGCATAGCCAGGCATCGCGTAGGGAAACGATGTCTCCATTTTTATCGTATGAAATAATCGTCGCATCCCCATACCTTTGATCCACTCCAGCGTAATTTTCAAAAACTTCAAATTTATGAAAGTATACCTTTGTAGGGTCTTCCAAATTTTTGTAGAAATACCCTTTTTCCTCTTTCATCTCCTGCCCTCCGGAAAATTATAATTTTAGTAGTGCTAGGCGCCACCGTAGGATTTAATTACCCTACATTATAAGT
>Ga0172375_10009453_pt1 | contig 12856 bp, 12 predicted proteins | sample LakKiv1m_FD_114537 | JGI IMG/M metagenome (GOLD analysis project Ga0172375, IMG submission 114537) | Freshwater microbial communities from Kabuno Bay, South-Kivu, Congo - kab_092012_11.1m | ecosystem: Environmental > Aquatic > Freshwater > Lake | place: Democratic Republic of the Congo... | reverse complement strand
TGTCTTGATCCTTTTCTCGGGTAATTCTAACCCGCTTATATTACCCAAACCAAGATCAAAACCTACAAACTAAATTTAAGGTCAAAGTGTCCAATGCTTGCTGACGTTCTACACATTCTATAATTCTTTATCTACCAGCCGGATATAAGAATTTGAACCTAAAAATACCGGACAAAACGGACAAAAATGAAGGGGTTTTGTCCCCTCTGGACAGGGTGAAAGTCGCCTAAACCTGGCTCTCTGTTGGCCAAAATCAGTGGGAGAATATAAGGTAATCGGATATAATAAGCCGATCAAATTTCAGAGAGGTCCCCTTGGATAAGACATCCATGGGACCCGCCTTCTTCGCCGTGTCCGCTTTCGCGGCACGGCTTCGAAGGGCCGAGACCTTAACGAAGAAGGCGTTTCTGCGAAGCGACGGAGACGAGTTCTTCGAAGCTTGCCAAAGGCGAGCGAAGAAGAACGAAAGTCCCGTCGCGTAGCAGAACAACCTTATGTATTGTGTATAAATCCTAATAAGCGAAAAAAGGCCCGAGAAAGTCTACATCGGCTGCGCCAAGAACTTGCAACTCCGGTTACAACAGCATAACTGCGGAGATTCGGCGTATACCAAACAGTTTGCCCCGTGGCACATAGAGACGGTGATTCAATTTCACGATAAGATTCGTGCATATCAGTTTGAGAAATATCTTAAATCGGGTTCCGGGCATGCTTTTTTTAAGAAGCATTTTTTGACCGGTATACCGGGTCGAGAAACCCCCGTTGTTTTGGCTAAGGCCGGTTTCGTCAGGGGATGACAGGTCTGTTGTTGAAAAAGTTCTAACCCGGTCGAGTCGTCAACCACATTTTATCGGAGGTTGTTGCAATGCCCGCAGTTCGCGACAAAGACAAAAAATCAATAAGAGCCACGTGCCTCAATTGTATGGATGGCCGCGTGCAACTGCCGGTCTTGCGATGGATTCTTAAAAAGAATGACATCGATTGTGTGGATGTCATCACCGAAGCGGGTATGGACGGTGTGTTGGCGGGCCAAAAAGACATCGGTGAGATTCTCCGAAGTATAAACATTTCATTGAAGCTTAACCGGTCGTCAAAACTGTTTATTGTCGGGCATTATGATTGCCGGGGCAATCCCGTGGATAAAAAAAAGCATCGAGTGCATATTGTGAAAGCGGTTAAACGCTTGCGTGCGCGCTGGCCCGGCTTTGATATTACAGGGTTATGGGTCAACCGTCGCTGGCAGGTCGAAGTATGCTGTAAATAAGCCGCCGATTCCTCTTTTCAGTCGATCCTTTAGATTTGACCCCCTTGGCCTGATTTTCTGGCAGGAGGTCTTTTTTTAAATAAAGCCTTGACAGTGCTTTGCCATCTCCTATAAATTAAGACTATTATTAATAAAGATTAGCGTTCTTTTAATTGGATCAAAGTTTTTTTGAGAGGAGGGTCAATGAAAGCCTTGACGTCCATTCGGCTGGGGATATTTTTTGCTTTGTTGGCCGTATTTTGTACCTGCCAGGTGGGTGTCGGCGTCGCTCTTGCCGCCGATTCAGATTCGGGCACTCCCATGATCGCCACGATTACGCAACTGCAGGGGGGTGTTTTCGTACAAAAGGGCGAAGGGGCCGCTCTCGAGCCTGCCAAGCGAAACGAGATTCTTTCTGCCGGAGACCGTGTTGAAACCACTGAAGATGGTCTGGCCCAAATCACCATCGAAAACGGCAATCGCATCGATCTAAAACCTTCCTCCAACCTTACCTTATCCGAATTGATGATGAATCGCGGCCAAGGAACGTTTATCAGCCGGTTTTACTCTACCGAAGGAAAAATTCGCGCCCAAGTCCGAAGAATGTCCGGGGACTCCGTGTTTGAGGTGAAGACTCCGGTTGCGGTCGCCTCCGTCAGAGGGACGGTTATGTTTCTCACCATTTCCAGACAGGCGATGCAAGCGGCGTTTTTTGACGGGATGGGGCAGATTCAAAATCTCATTTCCGGCCGCACACAGATCGTGGGTGACGGCGAAGAAGCGATATTGGATTCGGAAGGCAATGTCAGCGAATCCGAATCCGTTTCAGATGAAGATTACAGGATGATGACGCAAGGCTGGTCCACTCAAGAGCAGGGGCAGGGTTCGCTCGAGCAGACCGGAAGGGTGACTAGTCCCGAAGGGGAGCCGCGGAACGAGTCGGAAAGGCTTGAGGGCAGCGAATACCGCTAGGTTAGGGACAATAAAGGGCTTGAGAGGAGGAGTGATGAATAAAAGGCTTTTCCGTATGTTCGTTCTGCTCGGCTTGGCGGTGTCATTTCTGGGGCATTCGGCCCAGTCGCATGCCCAAGGTAATTTTCATATCGGCGCTCTCGAGGTTCATCCCCTCGGAGGCCTGAGCGAGACCTACGACAGCAACGTGTATCTCGAAAACTCCAACGAGAAAGAAGACTGGATTACGGATGTGGCGATTGGCGCGAACGTCAGCATGCCGCTCAACGCCCAAAGAGGCGAAGACACGAAGCTCGCCGCGACTTATAAGGTCGATTTCCTTCGTTTTGCGGACCAAAACGAACTCAGTCGTACAGACCACCGTTTTAACGGTATCTTGGGCGCAGCCTTCGCGAATAACTGGGCCATCCGTTTCGAAAACGATTTTCTGCGAACCGCGGAACCACCGGATAATGAGCTCGTCGGCCTCTATAAACGGTTTTATAACCTGTTCAATGCGACGGTTGCGTACAATCGCGAAAAAATCCGTTTTGAAAACGGTTATAGCCTGAGGACGGATACGTACGACCGGCTCAGCTATCTCAATCGAAACGATCATAGATACACCGGCGTCATTTTTTACGAGCTTTATCCAAAAACCTCGGCGCTACTGGAATGGAATATTGGCCGGATTTTGTATAAACGCCAGACCCACAATAGTGATTCGAAATATTATCAAGTGCGGATCGGATTCGAAGGGCGTTACTGGCCGAAAACAACCGGCACGATCAAAATGGGTTACAAAGCCGCCGAATACGACCAGGCAAACAAAGACAATTTCTCCGGATTCACGATTTTTGCGAATCTTCGATACGACATTTCGCTTCGTACGTCGTTAAATCTGTATGCGGAGCGCTCTTCGGAAGAATCGTCATATAACACGAATAGTTATTACGAGCTGAATCGCATCGGGTTTGATATCGAGCATCTGCTTATGCAGCGTTTGACGCTCCATTTTGGACCATATCTCGAATACAATCGGTATCCGACGGAGACAACCGAAAACGGCAAGACGGATAAACGCAGGGATACGATTACCGCAGTGGGAACCGGTCTCAGCTACGAAGCCAAAGACTATCTAACGCTGAATCTGGATTATGATTACAAGGTCCGGGATTCGGTTTTCGAGACATTCGATTACGACGATCACAACGTTTCGCTCGGCGCGCGACTTCTCTTCTGATCGCGTCGTTAAAGACATAGACGCATGAATTTTTACGCCCCCTGTCGGCGTTTGATTAAACTACCGGCTATTTGGCTTCTATTTTGTTTAGGGATGCCGCCTGCCCTCATGGCCCAGGATTACATTCTTGGGTCCGATGATGTTCTCAGTATTACGGTTTACCGGGAAGAAGAACTAAACCGGGATGTTCGGGTGGGCACGAACGGATGTATTTCTTTCCCCCTCCTGGGTGAAGTCGAGGTTTCGGGCCAGACCGTTTCGGGGCTCGAACAACTTCTGACTCAACGACTCAGAAAATACCTCAAAAACCCTCAAGTAACTGTCTTTATCAAAGAATACGCGACGATCTCCGTAACCGGCCAGGTGAATGAACCTGGTTCGTTTCCTCTGAAAGGGGAGCTGGGAGTTTTGGAGGCGATCGGGCTGGCCAAAGGCTTTACGAAGATCGCTTCCCAGAATGACGTGAAAGTGATGCGGATGGAAAGCGGCGAGAAGAAAACGATTGTTGTACGGGTGGCGGATATCAGTAAAAAAGGCGACAAATCGCAAGATGTGCTCCTTAGGCGGGGGGACATCATTTTTGTGCCGGAAAGTTTATTTTAGGAGATTCTGTGGTGGACCGTCCGGAAAACGTGATTGATTCCTCACCGTATTTTGAATTGGTTTGGCGTCGTTTATGGCTCATTCTGGCTGTATTCGTGTTGGTCGTGGTGGGCGCGCTCCTGGTTTCCCTCAAGATGACTCCGATTTACGAAGCGGCGACGACGCTTCGCATCGAACAGCGAAGCCCGAAAATCATGACTTCGATCAACGAAGTGACGCCGATGGGAATGGGGGATTACGCATCGTACAGGGATTATTATGAAACTCAGTATAAATTGATCATGAGCAAATCCCTCATCGTTCGTGTCTTGCAGCTACCCGTGTTGAAAAATTACGGGACCCAATTTCACGAACAACCCGCATGGAAGAAGGCCCTGAAAGAGCTTCTTGGGATCAACCGGAGAAATTCGTTAACTCCGCAAGATCGCGCAGCGGCAAAACTGATGAAGGCGCTACGCGTCAAGCCGGTGATTAACAGTCAGCTCGTCAAAATCTACGCTCAGGATCCCGATCCGGAAACGGCAGTTTTGCTTGCCAACAGCATGGCGGAGGAGTACGTCAAACAAAATCTGGAGCGGAGCGTGAACGCCGCGGATGCCGCTTCCCGATGGTTAACGAATGCCGTCGAGGAACAGAGAGCGAAGCTTCAAAAAGCCCAGAAGGCCCTGGAGACCTATGAGCGAGATCATAACATGAATTTGCTCACGCAAACCTCTGGAGCTTCGTCGGTCGAAGAGATCAAGTCCGAGTTGACTAAACGCCAGGCTGAATACGACAGTCTTTCCGAGCGGTATACCGACGAGCATCCGAAAATGATCGAATTAAAATCACAGATCAATTCTTTGAGAAATAAGATCGAAGGACTCAAGGAAGTGGATACGGGAAACAAGAGCATGGAATACCGGGTGCTTGAGGAAGAAGTCCAAGCGAATCGAAGAATGCACGAGGCTCTCCTGGCTCGGTATAAGGAAATCGATCTTTCCGGCTCGCTCAACATGAACAATATTACGGTCGTCGACCGGGCCGAACTGCCCAATAAACCGGTCAAGCCTAACGTGAGGAAGAACATGATCCTTGCGATCTTGGCGGGTTTATTTCTAGGTTATGGGCTGGCCTATATCGTCGATTTTCTCGATCGAACGGTGCGTTCGACCGAAGACGTCAAGAAACTGTTAAAGGCCCACTTTCTCGGAGCGATCCATAGTATCACCGGTCTCACGGACGAGATCGGAAGAGATAGAATCACCTACATGGAATTTTTTTCGCCGGCTTCTGAATCTTACCGGGCCATTCGCACGGACATTCTGAACATTCTCGGCGGCGACGGGATGTCCGGCTCCAGAGCCATTTTGGTGACGAGCGCCGAACCAAGGGCCGGCAAAACGATGACCATTACGAATCTCGCGATCGTGTTTGCTCAGCAAGGCTACCGGGTTTTGCTCGTGGATTGCGATCTTCGAAAACCGCAAATTCATCGTATTTTTCAGAAAGACCAGTCGAAGGGAATAGGGGATTACCTGATGGAGCAGGCCACTTTTCAGGAAATCCTGCGGGATACCGATATTGAAAACCTCAAGATTGTGACCAGCGGTACGGGGATTCAGAATCCCGCGGAAATGATCGGCACGCTTCGCATGGAGCAATTCATCCGCGATGCGAAAGAGAAGTTTCATTATATCTTTGTGGACTCGCCTCCCGTGATGAGTGTGACCGACAGTGTGGTGCTTGCGGATAAGGTCGATGCGGCCGTACAGGTCGTTCGATCGGGCAAGTCGTCGATTCATGCCGCGCTTCGAGTCAAAGAGCTTCTAGGGAGAGCCAAAGCCAAGATTTTGGGGGTGATTTTGAATGATCTCAACGCCCATCGCGGTGGTTATGGATATTACTATAACTACAAGTATTATCATTATTATGGCTCCAATAATAAAAGCAGGCGTTCTTCCATTCTCCAAAAAATCAAGAAGTAACCTTTAAATGCAAGGCTCTCTCCGGAGGCTTGCCGATATTTCGGCTCAGGGTCTGCTTTTTTTTCTGATCCTTTTCTCGCCGTTGGTGTATGGAGCCGTCCATCCTCCAATTTTAGCTCTGCTCGAAGTTTCTTCCGCGCTCATTTTTCTTCTGGTAATTTTGATTGGTTTGGGTGAGGGTCGTTTTCGGATCTTTTCAAAACCCCTTATCGTCACAGGCCTTCTTTTGATCTTGTTTGTCTTTTTTCAGTTTCATTCGCCGTTTTCGGCTTCTGTTTTTTTGCCGGGCACCGTTTGTGTTTGGGCGACAAAAACGGAATGGCTCAAACTTGTTTCGTATTTTTTTATTTTTATTTCAGTGGCCAATCTCATGACCAGCCGAAGCCGGATCAACCGGCTCATGTTTGTCGTGACCGCGACCGGATTCGTGATGTCGATTTTTTATATCATGCGGTATTTTGGAATGCCCGCGCCGCGTGGGCTCATTAACAAGGATCACTATGCAGGGTATCTTGCAATGATTGTTTGCTTAAACGTCGGGCTTCTCCTGGTTCCGATGGGTTCCGATGAGAGAGAAGCGCGCCGGTCCCCGCCGCATTTTCTCATTTTCTTGACCACGCTTATCACGGCTTCCGCGCTTTTTTGTACACATTCGCGCGGGGGCATGCTCAGCCTTCTTGCCGCATTCACATTCATGAATGTCTTAAGTTTGACAAAGGACGCGCTCAGGCGAAAAACGTGGATCTTTGTTTTGACCGCAGCCTGCGTTCTTCTCATGCTTTCATGGATTGGGCTTGAGCCCATTCTCAAGAGATTGTTCAGTGTTCATGTCGAAGTAGCCGGTCGATATTTCGGAGGCCGGGTTCCGATCTGGCAGGCGGCGCTAGCCATGATCCGGGATTACCCGATATTCGGATCGGGATTCGGGACCTTCTCATGTCTGTATGAAAAATATGAAGTGGGTTGGACCTCAGCCCGTTATGATCACGCCCACTGCGATTTTCTTGAATTTCTTTGTGAATCGGGTATGGTTGGTATTCTTCTCATCGCGGCAGTAGGGATTTTTTATGCAAGCCAAGTCTTCCGGCGTATTATGGAAAGGCGGGATCCCTTCGTTTTGGGGATGGCGACGGGCTTGTCCGGAGCTTTAGCGGCGCTCTTTTTCCATTCATTTACGGATTTCAATCTCAGAATTCCTTCCCAAGCTTTTTTGGCGTCGATAGTGTTGGCCCTTCTCTTAAACGTTCTTGTTTTGCGGGGGCATTCTTCCGGAATTCCCGTATACGAGGTTCTCGATTGGTCGAATTTAAGGAAATCCCGCATAGCGCGGGGCTTGGTGGGATGCATCCTGACGGCAGTCATCGGGTTTTATGTGACAACCTGCACAATGCCGGCGTTCGCCGACCGAGCATACCGCCGCGCCGTGGATGCGAGTCGCTTAAAACTCGAAAAGCCCAGAAAAGTTCTAAGTTTTCTAAGAAAAGCCGTTGCCCTTGACCCCTTGAACGCTAAATATCATTTTGAGATCGCCGGGTTTTATCGTTCGCTGGGTGAGCCCGATAATGCCCTACGCGAATACCGGAGGGCCGTGGAACTCGAGGAAACCAATGCAGCTTATCACCAAGGGTTGGCATGGCATTATGCCTCGCTAACGGGGGAGGCCGCACAAGCAGAACTCCATTTCACCAAGGCGATTCGAATGGCCGGACATAATCCCTACCGGTATCGCTCTTATGCATTGTGGCTCATGAAGAACGGGCAACGCGAAAGGGCCATCGAAGAGTTTCGGAGGGCCGGCGAGCTTTACCCCTCGATCCGTAGCAGTTTTCCGGCAGGACTGGACAAGAGCGGGGGATTAGGTTCAAATACGCTAAGGTCCCAAGCCGGCTGAGGCCGCGACGGGGACGTTTCAAATCCAAGGAGATACTGATGGGCGTTTTTATCATCGCGGAGATAGGGATTAATCACAACGGCAATATAGACATTGCCAAAGAATTGATCAAGGTTGCCAAGGATGCAGGTTGCGATGCGGTCAAATTTCAAAAAAGGACGATCGATTTAGTCTATTCGAAGGAATTTCTCGATGCGTGCCGCGAAAGCCCCTGGGGGAAGACCCAGCGTGCCCAAAAAGAAGGGTTAGAATTCAACCTCGACCAATATAAGGAGATTGATCGGTATTGCAAGGGGCTCGACATCGAATGGTTTGCCTCCGCCTGGGATCTCGAGAGCCAAAAATTCTTAAAATTTTTCGATTGTCGTTACAACAAAATCGCTTCACCCATGATTGTTTGCGAGCCGTTGCTCGAAGCGGTCGCCAAAGAAGGCAAATACACGTTTATTTCTACCGGGATGAGTGATATAAGCCACGTTGATCATGCTGTCGAAATTTTCAAGAAAGCCAAGTGCCCGTTCGAGCTCATGCATTGCAAGTCGATGTATCCCATGGAAGACGAGCAGGCCAATCTCATGTGTATTCAGACGCTGAGGAACCGCTATCAGTGTAAAGTCGGTTACAGCGGGCATGAAGTCGGCTTGGCGGTTTCTTATGCCGCCGTGGCGCTGGGGGCGACTTCGCTTGAGCGTCACATTACGTTGGATCGATCGATGTATGGGTCAGACCAAGCGGCTTCCGTCGAGCCGATGGGGCTGCGAATGCTGGTCGGAGCCGCGCGAAAAATCGAACAAGCGCTTGGCGATGGAGCGATTGAGATAAAATCTGAAGAAGTGCCGTTGGCAAACAAGCTTCGAGCGCACATACGATGGAAAGCGCCTCAAGCATAAAAAGAGAACGCAAATGAAAATAACGGCGATCATACCGGCGCGAGGCGGCTCAAAAGGCCTTCACAAGAAGAATATCGCCCTGTTAGGTGGATTTCCGTTGATTGCCTATTCGATTGTTGCCGCCAAGCTTTCATCGGGGGTGGATAGGACGATTGTCTCGACGGATTCAGAGGAAATCCGGGAGATTGCACTCCGCTTCGGAGCGGAGGTCCCGTTTTTGAGGCCTTCCGAGTTTGCACAAGACGATTCGCCGGATTCCTGCGTTTTTAGACACGCGGCAGACTGGTTTAAAAAAAATGAAGGGGAGGTGCCCGACTGGATGACGCAGCTTCGACCCACAACCCCTTTGAGGGAGCCCGGAGAGATTGATCGTGCCATAGACCGGTTGAAAGGGTGCCCTAAGGCTGAAGGCCTTCGTTCGGCGCATGAGCTGGTTGAACCTCCGCATAAGATGTTTCAGATGACATCCGAAGGTTATTTTGAAGGCTTTTTCCCGGATGATCCTCGGCCGGACTATTGGAATCTTCCCCGCCAGATGCTACCTAAGGCTTATAGTCCGAACGGATATATAGACATTATTAAAACAAATCAATTTTTGGCTACCGGGCGTCTCTACGGAGCAAAAATTCTGGGATACATTACGCCGCGAACGGTTGAAGTGGATACGCCTGAAGATTTAGAGCGGCTTTCTGACGAAGTGTCGCGAAAGGGACATTTTCTCCTGGATTATCTCAAGAAGCAGTTTGGGGGCCCGAGCCGTTAATGAGTCATTTTTATTTTAAAGGTCCGCAGAACGTTCGCCTGATTAAGACCAAGTATCGGTGCATTCGAACGGAAATACCCGTTGCCCGGTCTATGAAAACATTTCAGGACCTTGGGCGCTATGAAGCGCGTTCGATGCATGGCCAGCTGCCCGTTGTATGGGACCGAGCGGAGGATTTTCAAGTCTTTGACGCGTGGGGGAACAAGTGGATTGATTTCACATCAACGATTTTTGTCACAAACACCGGACATGCCAATCCTCGAATTGTTGAAGCGCTTCGAAAGGGGTTGGAGGGTAAGCTACTGCACACCTATACGTTTGCCCACGAAGCCCGTGTGAAATTTTTAAAAAAATTGCATGCCATAACACCGCGATTTTGCGAAAAAGCATTCCTTCTTTCGGCGGGTACCGAAGCAACCGAGTGCTGCGTCAAATTAATGCGCCTCTACGGCCTTTCAAGATCGCCGAAGAAAGTCGGCATCGTTTCTTTTAAAGGTAGTATGCACGGGAGGACTCTCGGAGCCGAGATGTTGAGAGGGGATCCGGAAGGGTCGCGGTGGATTGGCTATGCCGACCCGAATGTGCATCCTCTCCCGTTTCCATATCCATGGAGCACTTCGCCCGGAAAGTGTCCCGATTGGAGGGCGTATTTTCGAAGAGACATGGCAGCGCTCGCACAACGCGGCATCACCGGAGACAAAATAAGCGGTTTTCTCATCGAGTCTTATCAAGGCTGGGGAGCTATTTTTTATCCAAAAGACTATATTCATGAGCTCGTACATTTTGCGCGTCGACACGATATACTCGTTGCTTTCGACGAGATTCAAGGCGGTTTTGCCCGAACCGGAAAAATGTTTGCTTATGAACATTATGGAGTCGAGCCGGATCTTTTGTGTCTGGGTAAAGGATTGAGCGGCTCGCTTCCCTTGTCCGCAGTGATCGGACGCAAAAAGATCCTTGATTTGCCCGGAGTAGGTTCTATGAGTAGCACTCACTCAGCGAATCCCTTGTGCTGCGCTGCGGGATTGGCCAATCTCGAAGAAATCCAGGCGAAGCGGCTGGTATCTGTCGCAGCCCGTAAGGGAAAGATTTTACACGAAGAATTGAAGCGTCTGATGAAGAAATATCCACAGATGATTTCGGCCATTATGGGAAAAGGTATGCTGGCCGCTATTCTTGTGACGGATCCGAAGACCGGCGAACCCGGAGATCTTCTGGCAAGCCGAATTTGCGAAAGCGCGATGCAAAAGGGGGTTTTGACCGTACATACGGGTAGAGAATCCATTAAGATCGGCCCGCCGCTAACCATCCCGGATCGAGCGCTTCGCGAAGGAATTGCCGTTTTAGACGAATGTTTTGCCGAAGCGGAGAGAAAATATGTCTAGGACGCTAAGACACGTGGGCTTGGTTGTAACGGAACTCGAGAAAGCGCTGTCGTTTTATCAAGAAGGGTTGGGCTTCCGGGTTGTCGTAGACCAGATAGAATCCGGTCCTTTTTTAGAGAGGCTTTTGGGCATCGAAGGAGCCAAGGCACGCACGGTCAAGATGACGCTCGGTGACATCACGCTTCTCGAGCTGATTTTATTTAATGCTCCAAAACCGACCCCGGACGCAAAAAGTCTTGCGCGAATCGGTTTTTCGCATATCGCGCTGACGGTAGAATCAGCTGATCAAACTTACGCTCACCTCCGGAATAAGGGAGCCCGGCCGATTTCTGAACCGATTGCGTCATCCGACGGAAAAGTAAAAGTCTTTTTTTGCCGGGATCCGGAAGGAAATTTTTTGGAGATCGTCGAGGAGCTGGGAAAAGGAAATAATAAATGACGGGTTACCTTAAAACGGTTTATGACGAAAAAAAACGTCCAAAAACTACTTATCCGGCCGAACTGGCTTCTTATCTTATAAAGAGGTATTCGATTCGCCGAGGGTCCAGATTTCTGGATGTCGGTTGTGGGAGAGGAGATTTTCTCGATGCATTCGAAAAACAGGGTCTTGATATTTCGGGGCTCGACCATGAAAGTTATACCAAAGACACCCGAGTGCGCTTGTGTGATTTGGAAAAAGAGGCTTTTCCGTTTAGAGAAGGCGAGTTCGACGTTGTCTTTACCAAGTCTGTTATCGAGCATCTATTTGACCCCGCGCTCTTTTTGACCGAGTGTAAACGTGTGCTTAAACCGGGCGGGCGTATTCTGATTTTGACGCCCGATTGGATCTCTCAGATGAAAATATTTTTTGATGATTACACTCACCGTCAACCCTACACGACCGCCGGGCTCAAAGAGGCGATGGAGATTTTTGGCTTCAAAGAGGTTCAAAGCGAATTATTTTACCAATTGCCCGTTTTATGGCGGGTTCCCGCTCTCAAGATAGTGAGCCGGTTTATTCAAGGCGTCGTTCCGGTTACGGCGAAATCTTCCGTTAAATTTATTCGATGGTCGGTCGAGCTGATGATCTTGGGTTAGGGGGTCAAATGAGCGGCACCGGAAACCAAAACAAGGCTTTCCCGGGTCTTTATTGCATGCATTTGGAATTGACCAGTCGCTGCAACAAAAACTGCTGGATGTGCGGGCGGCGAAAGATTGACCGGGACCATCCCGAGATTGCACGTGAATACGGCGACATGGAACTTGATCTCGTTGAAAAAATCGCGCGGCAGATTCCGGAGGGGATCGTCGTGCAATTTCACAACAACGGCGAACCTTTTCTCTATCCGCGTTTGGGCGAGGCGATCCGGCTTTTTGATAAGCAAATCAAATGTCTCGACACCAACGGCAAGCTTCTCGTTGAGAAAGCAGGCGAGGTAATCGGCCGACTCGATACGCTAACGGTCTCGGTCATTGAAAATGACCCAGAAGGTGACGCCCAATACGAGATTGTCAAACAGTTCCTTGAGTTAAAGAAAGAGGAGAAGCCTCTCATGGTCTATCGCCTTTTGGGAGACGTTCGTTCGCCCGAGCGTTGGCAGGCGCTTGGCGGCGTGATCGCCCGGAGGATTCTTCATCAGCCGATGGGCAGTTTTGGTTACACCAAGACTCCTACGGTTCCCGAAATCGGAATGTGCGTCGAAATTTTAAACCACATGGCGATCAGTCGGTTCGGTGCGGTGAGCGTGTGCGTCCGATTTGATCCGAAAGGCCTGGGGGTTCTCGGTGATGCGCGTACGACGCCATTAGCCGAAATCTGGTCGGGTCAAAAACGAAAACAATGGATCGAGCTACACAAAAAAGGAATGAGGAACCGGATCCCTTTCTGCTCAACCTGCGCTTATTGGGGGGTCCCGACGGGATGAACGAACGGATTCTGAT
>Ga0172375_10009452_pt1 | contig 12856 bp, 19 predicted proteins | sample LakKiv1m_FD_114537 | JGI IMG/M metagenome (GOLD analysis project Ga0172375, IMG submission 114537) | Freshwater microbial communities from Kabuno Bay, South-Kivu, Congo - kab_092012_11.1m | ecosystem: Environmental > Aquatic > Freshwater > Lake | place: Democratic Republic of the Congo... | reverse complement strand
TTTCGACATGTTTATAAGCCATAGTTTCATGGATATTTTATCCTAAGGGAAAGAGTTCTGGTGATTTAAGGAGAAAACAAATGGATAGACCTATAATTTCAGTTGAAAGTCGAGAACAGTATCATCAATCTGGAAATCCAGATCAGTTTCATCTAGGACATTTCAGAGTAGTTCAATACGATTTTCCTAAACAACATAATCAGGTGATATATGAAGAATTTTATAGTGATGCCTCAAAATCAAGGAATATGTTTCCTATATATTCAGATAAATTTAGAAAACCGAGATTAGTAACAAGAGTTCCATTAGGAGTTTTATCAGGAGTAAGTTATTCTTTAGCATTAGAATCTGCAAAGAGGCTCTCCAGAAGAACCGGTTATGCTATAGAAGACACTGTCGCAGAAGTTACTTTGCCTTCTCAAAGAGCTAAACGTACTAAAAGGTAAAAATTATTTTAAAAACTAACTAAATATATTGAGGTGTTAGTAAAGAATCGCCTTAGAATTCTGGGATGATAAAATGAAAGAAATTAGAAGAGCATATGAACCAAGTATGAGAGCTAGCCAAAGGCTTCAGCAGCTTATAGAACAAAAAGGATATTCTTTCGAGTGGTTAGAAGACGCTGAAGGAAGAAAAACAGAGTTAGGTATTTTTCTTGGACAAGAAGTTTGTGGAGTCTATGAAAATTATGAATATACAACCAACTTAAGGACAGAGGGTGGAAGAGCTTTAGACAAAATTCTCGCAGAATTTCAAGATTAGTCAATTTTTTCTAGGGTCATAATACATGGGGTTGGATTTTCTAAATATTGTTTAGTAAAATAAACATTTTTAAACACCTCCTCCTTAATAAAATTAACAAAAACATGGGCAGAGAAGACCAAATAGTTCAAGAGAGGCTAAGGAAAATAGCTGAGTTAAGAAAAAAGGGAATAAATCCATATGCTTATAGTTTTGACAAGAAAAATAATTCTCGCGAGTTGCAAGAAAAATACTCCAAGTTAAAGGAAGATGAAAGAACTAAAGATAAAGTTTCTATTGCTGGAAGAGTTATGACTGTTCGTGATTTAGGAAACCTCATATTTAGTCACCTGCAAGATGGCTCTGGAAAAATACAGATTGTTCTTCAATCTGGCGAGACGGATGAGAAGAAACTTGAATTATTCAAGAAGTTTGTAGATTCAGGAGATTTTATTGGTGTGCAAGGAACGGTTTTTAAAACTAAGCGCGGAGAGATTAGTATTCTTGTAAAAGATTTAGAAATAATAACTAAATCAATGCTTCCTCTGCCTGAAAAATGGCATGGAATACAGGATGAAGAAGAAAGACTAAGAAAAAGATATCTGGATATGACTATGAGCCCAGATGTAAAAAAAGTTTTTGAAACTCGAGCCATAATACTTGAGGTAATGAGAAACTTTATGAAAAAGAATAATTTTATAGAAGTTGAAACGCCCTTGCTTCAGGCAGTTTATGGAGGTGCTGCAGCTAAACCCTTTAAAACCCATTGTGATGCTTATGATTCTAATTTATTCTTGAGCATTGCCCCAGAACTTTATCTTAAAAAAGCACTTGTCGGAGGATTTGATAGAGTTTATGAGATAACAAAAAAATTTAGAAATGAAGGCGTAGATAGACAGCATAATCCTGAGCATATGACAATTGAATGGTATCAAGGTTATGCAGATTATAATGACGGCATGCAAATGTTTGAGAATTTAGTAAAAGATGTTTGCATGAATCTATATGGTAAACTTGAATTTGAGTTTAATGGAAATAAGATTAATCTAGCAAAGTGGAAGAAAATACCTTTACTTGATGCAATTAAAGAATATCTTCATGAAGATATAAGTAAGGTTAAAACAGATAGTGAAGCTAAAAAAATAGCTCAGAAACATGGAGTAAAAGAAATTGAGGGTGTAACAAAAGGAAATTTAGCTGATGAGCTAATGAAGCTTTTTAGAGAAAAACTTATTCAACCAACATTTTTAACAGACTATCCTATTGAACTTGCGCCACTTGCAAAACCTAAGAGAGGAGATCCAACAAAAGCAGAAGTATTTCAGCCATTTATTGGAGGAATGGAGCTTGCAAGAGCTTACAGTGAGTTAAATGACCCTCTAATTCAAGAAGCTAATTTTAAGGAGCAAGAGGATGAAAGACAAAGGGGAAATAAAGAAGCAATGCCTACAGATATGGATTTTGTTAATGCACTAAAGCACGGTATGCCTCCTGCTTGCGGAGTAGGTATTGGTATTGAAAGATTAGTTATGTTATTTGCTAATAAGACTTCAATAAGAGAAGTTATAATGTTTCCATTTATGAAGCCCGAGGCTCAGGAAGCTAAAGTTGAACCTAAAGTTGAGAAAAAAGAAGTTAAAGAAGAGAAAAAGCCTGAAGCAAAGCCTGAGAAGAAAGAAACGAAAAAACCTGGTAAGAAAAAATAATTCTAGTTCTGTATAACATAAATCCTTAAAAATAGATTTTAACAACTTAGTTTATGAGCACCGGTTATGATTTAAGCAGCCAAGATTCTGATGAACACATGAAAAGAGGAAATTATAATTATTTTTTAGGGGGCACAGCATCTATTTTAGTTAGTCTTGCAGGCATGGGTGTTCTTTTTTATGGCTGTCAGAGACCAGTAGAACCGGGTGCAGTCATAATGGGTATAGGCGTTGCTAGTGTCGGTCTTGCTGGTGCTCTTGAAGTAAATAGAAGACGCATCATACATATGATAAGAGAACTATCGGATAAAGTAGCTAATCAAACTACAGATACTCAAACAAGAAAACCAGAAGAGTAAGAGATTTCGAAACATTAAAAAACTCGGAAAACCTATAATATTTATGACAAAAGAGTGTATAGTTATAAAAAGCAAAATCCGGGAAGTCGTTAATGAAACCGGAACAAAAGAAATTCAAAATATATCTGAAGATGTTGCTGAAGCTCTAGACTTGAGGGTTCGCGAGATGATTAAAGAAGGCGTAAAGCGGGCAGAAGAAAATCATAGAAAAACTCTTTACGGAAGGGATATTTAAAATCAAAAAAAATGGAAACAGCAACAGAAACTCCAAGACCAAGATTAAGTTTGCCCTATCAAAGAATGGCAAGAGTAGATTTTGCTGAGGTATTGAGAAGAACCAAGCCCAGTGCTGAAGTTCCTGGAAGGGGAACTTGTGAAGAAACTCATAGACCCTTAGATTATCCGGGAAGATTTGGTTCGGATTATAGAAGATAATTTTACCTCTTTCTTTTCTTTTTATCCCTCATACGTCTTAGTCTTATATGAGGATTGCAACTTTCTAGCTTGCATTTATTACCTTTTCTTTTTACGATTATTTCTTGAACAACCATATTATCAAATAAGTATTTTTTATAGTTAGTATGGAACAAATCTTCAACAAAATGAGCTCCTGGATAGATATCATCATCTAGCAAAGTGAATAGTGCAGCGTAAACACCAACAGTTACCTGAATAAGAGTCGCATTAGTTCTTGTGGCATTATCATTAGAGATAGAATTAAAATAAATTATATCCTTATTATTATATCTTAGAATAAGCCCAATATTATCTGCACCCTTCATAGGTATCTTCTGGTTATCTCCAAAAAGAATATCTTTTTTAGTTATCTTTCCATTTTTTATGTAAACTTTTTTAAGATATTTCATTGTATTTTCATGTAATCCATAAAGATATTTTGTAGGAATATCATATTTCTGAGCTAGTGAAAAACATTCTTCATGAGAAGTTAAAAAACCCTTAGAGTTTGGCGCTTGAACATTAACATTTTTTAAAAATTTACCAAGCTTAAGTTCTATAAACAAAGAATTCTTGCTAAATTCAAACGGCTCATCACGACCATACATTACTCCTGCAGGACCATTTATCATTTCTTCAATAAATTGTTTTTTTGACCAGGTAACAATTGGTTTCCATATATCAAGTGCATTAGAGTTATCATATTCAAATTCAATAATCTGGTCTGGCTCACCATATTTTCTTATTCCATACTCTGCCCACATGTTAACAACTCCGGGATTCATACCGCTGCAAAGAATATGTGGTGCATTAATCAAATTGTCTTTGATATCATAGAAATCAATCATGATTTCTTCAAGTGAGCGCATGGTTTCGTCCATAGCCGTATTAATAATACTTATTCCAAACTTATTTGTTGAAATAATAAACGGCAGAGTATCATCATCTGTCAAGTCAATAACAATATCGATTGAATATTTTTTCAAAATATTAAAATATTCTCGTTCTCTTTTTGGAAGAACAATTTTTTTGTGTATAAATGTATAATCTAGAACATTATGCTCAATGTTTTTATTAAAAAGCAATTTATTATTTTTATCGACGAGAACCAGTTTATTAAAAAGCTTTCTATACTTAACAAGTCTTAGAAGAAATGCGTTGGCGACCGCTCCTGACGCTCCAATTATTAGTAAGTTTCTTTTTCTCAAGTTGTCTCTGTGATTTTTTCTAATAATAACTAGTATTAATTCTTTATAAATCTTTTTAAAAAAATCAAATTTTTCAAAACTTGAAAAAATCATAAAAATTATCAAAAAATCAGAAAAAAACAATAAATATTTATATTTGAATCTCGTATTTTAAATTATGGACGATTTAGAAAAAAGAGATAGGAGAGATAGAAAACTAATAGCTTCATTAGGAAGAAAAATAAAATATGAACATAAAAAAACAGAAGTTCTTTTAGAAAACATTAAAAGAGAAATGCCCTCTCTTGAAAAAATTCTGGAGGCAGTGGAAGCAGATAGGGGTGAAGAAGATAGAGTTTACAGATTTTATCATGAATCTTATAAATGTTATAGAATCCAAGAATTAACTCAAGCAATTTATCAGGCCTTAGAAAGAATATCGCCCTATAAAAGAAAAGATAAAAAAATACAAAATCCGCACTATAAAAAAATTATTCAAGAGGGCATGACTAATCGTGAATTTAAAAATGAAGATAATCAAAATTGGGACCAAGTCACTCGGCCTATGTTCGAAGCTTTTTTTCATTCAAAATATTTTCTAGAAATGGCAATAAAATACGGTAAGCAATATAACCAAGTTCCTCGGGTAATTGGTTATGGTTTTGCTGCTCTAATGGATTTGTATGATTTGAGAACAAAAGTAGAAAATTATACTTTAATTATGGGTTTAATAAAACAAAGATTAAAAGAAAGAGAAAAAAAGACTTAAATTATATCTTAGTAGGATAGTCAACTTTTTTAGCCTGTTGTAATTCTAATTTTCTTCTAGACTGATTACGTACTGTTGCAAACATATAACCTGCAAAAGATAGTAGAACGCCGCCAAGCCCTAAAGAGGCTATTTTAAAAGAATATTCTGCTTTCTCTCTTCTTAGTTGACTATAGGCTTTAACTTCTGGAAGAGCTGAAAGATAGGTTACATTTCCTTTTCTACGTAAAATTTCTCTATCAAGAACAGGTCTAAAATCTTTATACCGAAAATTAAATTCACTAGCTCTTACAAATTGTGCAGCATTATCAAGACCTGCTTTTGCTGAGCGAAGTCCCTTTAACTTATCCTGCTGTTCAACAAGTTTTTGCAGAACTGGTGGTTGTTTTACATCACGAAACTTAGGACTTGAAAGACCTAAACTAAGAAATAATCCTGTTAATAATACCATAGAAAGTGAAGTTGCAGCAGAAACTTTTGAGGCAACTGTTTGCCTTCTTCTATAATCTTCATTAATTTGTTCTACTTCAGGATTAACTATTGGTGTATCTGCCATTTTTTAGTTTTAATGATTATTATTTTAGCATTTATCTAAGTTTATAAATATTCTTATACTGTAGTATCTTTAAAGGAGTTACACACTCATAAGATTTATAAACTAGGTTTTTGTAGAAAAAACATGGTTGAAAATTCATTATTTCCTAAAGAAACAGAAATACCACAACAATATAGAGTTAGTCCAGTTGAACAAAGAACTTATCTAATCAATGGCGAGTTAAGAACTTGGGCCGGTGAACAGCAAGACGTTATTTCTCCTGTTTGCATAAGAAACGAGAGAGGTTTAACAAGAGTAAGACTCGGAAGTGTTCCAATGCTTGATGAAAGAGAATCTCTTAGAGCTTTAGAAGCTGCAACAGCTGCATATAAAAATGGCTGGGGTAAAATGTCTGCTAAGGAAAGAATTGGTTATGTTGAAGATTTTCTAGATAGAATGATAAGAGCTCGTGAGCCTGTTGTTAGAATGTTAATGTGGGAAATCGCAAAATCTGCTAAAGATGCAGGCACAGAATTTGATAGAACTGTTGACTATGTTAGAGAAACAATAACAACTCTAAAAGATTTAGTACATGCAGAATCAAAATTTAACAGAGTTGATGGTCACCTAGCTCAGTTCAGAAGAGCTCCTTTTGGAAAAGCGCTTTGTGTTGGCCCATTTAACTATCCTTTGAATGAAACCTTCACCACTTTAATTCCTGCTCTTTTAATGGGCAATACAGTTATTTTCAAACCAGCAAAATATGGAGTTTTACTTCACGAACCACTTTTAGAAGCCTACAGAGATAGTTTTCCTGCTGGAGTTATAAACACAGTTTATGGTGATGGAAGAACGGTTTTAGGACCGCTAATGACCTCTGGACAGATTGATCTTTTAGCATTTATTGGTTCTACAAATGTTGGTAATATTTTAACAAAACAACATCCAAAACCAAATTTACAGACAATTTTGGGGCTTGGCGCAAAAAATCCTGCTTTTATTTTAGAAGATGCTGATTTAGACCTAGCGGTTCAAGAAGCAGTTGCTGGAAGTTTATCTTACAATGGCCAAAGATGTACTGCCCTAAAAACATTATATGTTCATAAAAAAGTAGCAGAAGAATTCACCAGAAGATTTGCAGAAAAAGTAGATAGTCTTAATTGGGGCATGCCCTGGACTCCAAATGTAAATGTAACCCTTCTTCCGGAATCTGGAAAAGCTGAAAAGATGCAGGCCTATGTTAGTGATGCTGTTTCAAAGGGAGCGGTAGTAGCAAATAAAAAAGGCGGCCAGTCCCTGGAAAGTTTCTTTGCTCCAACAGTTTTGTTTAATGTAAGACCTGGAATGAATATTTTTTCTGAAGAACAGTTTGGTCCTGTTGTTCCTATTGTAGTTTTTGATGATTTAGATGAACCAATGAGATATGTAGATTCTAATGAGATATGCGGCCAGCAGGCAAGCATATTTAGTTATGATGAAAGAGTAGTTGGTCCATTGATAGATAAGCTTGCTTATCAGGTATGCAGAATTAACTTAAATGGTCAGTGTAAAAGAGGACCAGACTCTTTACCATTTAGTGGAAGAAAAACTTCTGCATTTAATGTACTTTCAGTAAGCGATGCCCTTAAAGTATGCGCAATAAGGACAGGAGTAGTTACGCCTATTACTGATAAAAATCTTGAGTTAGTGAGAAGAATAACTGCAGGAAACCATTCAAGATTCATGGAATCAGATCATCTAGTTTAAGATGGTAAATCAAACAGAAAGAATGATTAAACGCAGAGGGATTTATAATTTAGCTTTAGGTGGTATAGCATTAACAAGTTTGATAGGTGCTTTTGAAACAGGAATTAGAGCGGCTACTGGACAAAATATAGGAATCTTAATGCCTGCTTTATCTACTATTCTTCCAACAACTTTTGCTATACATGGATATCAATTTGGTGACCCTCTAATAAAAGGAGATATTCTAAGCGATAATTTTGAGATTGTAAAAGATAGGCCCATTAGAGGTTGTTTAAAATATTTAGCCAGGGGGCTGGTAATCCAAGCAATACCTTTTAGCGCAGGATACCTAACAGGATATTTAACAAGATAATGCTAGGGTGATACTATAAAAACTCTTCAACTTTACGTTTCAAAGTTTCATATCTCTGCCTTGTTTTTTCAAAAGATAATATATAATCTCTTGTTGTTGGAAATGTTTTTGTTTTTGGTTGTCCTGCAGGGATTTGTGTTCCTGGGGGAAATTGAACTCTTGTAAAATCTTTTTCTAAACCGCTTATTTTATTAAAATAATGAGATAGTTCTCTTCCATCAGGTAAGACTACATTAGCCCAGATTATTTCACCACCCAAATAATCAGAGACAACTAAAGAGGTTACTGCACATTGACCCCAAGCAGGATTTTCCCTAGTCCAATTATCTGGATCAGAACTAGTTTCACGTGCCCAACACTCCTTTAATACTTCTTCTAATTGAGATTCAGCTATCATTTTTCAGTTAACTATAGAATAATTATTTGGTTTAAAAGTATTAGTGCATGTCAAAAACTCAGGGTTAAAACCCTGAGCGTGTTTGAGTTTTTGAACACCTCGAAAATGCCTTTGCTTTCTCAGGATTAAAATCACAGGGGGTACGCAAAGAGCATTTTCTCAGTCTTAAACTATATTACTGAGTTAACTATAAAAACTCAAGAACAAACTTTAATCATAAATATTTTTTCTATGGCCTATTTTAAGAATAAAAATTTTATCTCCAATTATATCAAAAATAACTCTGTAATCTCCAATTCGCAGTCTAAACGAAGTCTCTCCTTTTAATCTCTTGATATCCTTGGAAAAAGGATCTTCTTTTAATTCTTCTACTTTTTGGAGAATTCTTTTAAATAATGCTGGTTCTAATTTTTCTGCTTCTTTAAACGCCTTTTCGGTCCATTCAATATTGAACATTATAATCCAAGTCTTCTTTTTACTTCTTCGTGAGAAATAGTCTTTCCAAGTTTTATTTCTTTTCTTGCTTCATCAATATCTCTTCTTGTTTTTTCGCTAATTTTCATATTATCTTCTATCATATTCATTATCAATTCATTATATGTTTCTCTTTCAAAGATTTTCATTTTATCTAGGAAAGATTTTACTTCATTAGATATTTGTATAGTTGTTGCCATATTTTATCGGGTTTTATTATAGTATATTATAATGGTTTATAGTAGGCTATAGTATATAAAGGTTTTGGTTGTAGATTTGAGAGATGAGCCGATAGAGATGAAACAACGAATTAAAAAAGAGTATTTTTAATGAAGAGTCGCGAGGGCATTTCGTGGTGGTGGGCAAGTTGCTTAATGTAGTAATTATCAAGGAGTTATAAAAGAAAGATTTATAAGGAATAAATGAATAATGCTCTTATAAGCTTAACCGAAAAACTTGCAGATAATGTAGAAAGAATAATTAAAAGCAGACCAGTTAGGATAGCCGCTTTAACAGCTTGGACTACTTTCTGTGGAACTTGTTATTTTCTTGAAAATAAGAATAAGGAGTTAGCACAACAAGAAAGAGGATTATCAACTTCTCTAAGACCTACAGATATGCAAAAAATTTCTCCAGATTACAAAGAAACTTCCCTAGTTTTTTTATATAAAATATAATCTTTCTCGTTCGACAACTTGCTTTTTAGTAAATAAACAAAATTCTGAGAGAATTTTGCAATAGGGGAGCGGGTGGTCGGGGGCATGCAGATTTAATTTTTATTTTGGCTAATTCCTGTTCTATTCGTCCGAATACTTGGAGGACTTGATTTTTAGTGCAACGATGCTCGAAGAGCAAAAAATCAAAGTAATTTCAGGGGCGTATTCAATCAAGCGAACAAAGTGAGCCATCAAGAATAAGTATCAAGGGGCAATTTTCAGTTCGTCGTTTCGTGGGGGGAATTCCGTTTAGTCTTATTCTGAGTGTTTCTTAAGAGAAAACTTTATAAACATATTGACATCTATCAATATGTATGAGGGATGAAACTTTAAAGATCATGAAAGCTTTATCTGATGAAACTCGATTAAAAATAGTTGAATTTCTATTGGATGGAGAGAAATGTGTATGTGAAATTTTTCCACATGTTAAAAGAACGCAATCAACAACATCAATACAATTAGGCAAATTAGAAAAATCAGGAATATTAAAATCCAGAAGAGATGGTAAAAAAATATTTTATTCTATTGATAACTTGCGAGTTTGCGACATATTCAAATCATTAGGCAACAAAAAGGGAAAAATTCTGAAAAAAGACTGTTGTTGTGAGGGGTACAAATGAAAATAGAAATTTTAGGTTCAGGTTGTCCGAAATGCAAGCAATTAGAAGCAAATGCTAAGAAGGCAGTAGAGGAAGCAAAGAAAAAAGCAGATGTTGTAAAAATTACAGACATTAATGAAATAATAAATCGCGGAGTTATGGCCACTCCTGCGATAGTAGTTGACGGCAAATTAAAAGCGTATGGCAGAATACCTTCAGTTGAGGAAATAGAGGAGTGGCTTTAATATGGAAAAAAAAGATTGGAATATACTGTTTTGGATAGTTTTAATATTTGGAATTTTATATTTTGTTCCTTCTGATTCTGATTGGTTCAGAACTTCTATTTTATCTGCTTTTGACCTTCTTCATGAATATGCAAAGCAGCATGTTCTTACATGCTTGGTTCCTGCCTTATTTATCGCTGGAGCAATAGCTGTTTTTATACAAAAAGAAAAAGTAATGAGATATTTGGGGCATGAAGCAAAAAAATATGTGTCTTATGGTGTTGCTTCTGTTTCAGGAGCAATATTGGCTGTATGCTCATGCACGATATTACCTCTATTTGCTGGAATCAGAAAAAGAGGAGCAGGATTAGGCCCAGCAATAACATTTTTGTTTGCAGGTCCTGCGATAAATATTGCTGCTATGTTTCTCACTTTAAGCATTTTGGGAGTTGAGATTGGATTAGCAAGGATTATTGCTGCGATTTTGCTCTCTATTCTTGTAGGCTTGACGATGGCTTTGATATTTAGAGAAAAAGTGGAAAAAGAAAAATTACTTGTGCTAGAATCTGAAGAATCTAAAATCTCAAACAAGGTTTTAATCGCTTTCTTTGGCTTAATGGTGGGAGTTTTGGTTGTAAATGGCCTGCAAATTGACAAGATGTTAAAATATTCAGTAATGGGATTATTTACTTTAGGAGTAGTTGGATTAGTTCTATGGAAATTCAGAGATCATGTAACTCGGAAATGGCTTAATGAGACTTGGGGTTTTGCTAAAACACTTCTTCCATTGCTCTTTATTGGAGTTTTTATTGCAGGATTTATCATGCCCCTCCTGCCTCAAACATTGATAGAGGGATTAGTCGGTACTAATTCTGTGTCAGGAAATCTTATAGCATCAATATTCGGAGCATTTATGTACTTTTCAACTCTGACAGAGATTCCAATAGTTCAGGCATTGATTGCTAAAGGCATGGCTTCAGGTCCAGCATTAGCTTTGCTTCTTGCAGGGCCGAGTTTAAGTTTGCCAAATATGCTAGTTATAAGAAAAGTTTTAGGCACAAAAAAAACTGCTGTTTATGTTGGATTGGTCATTGTTTATGCAACAATAACAGGATTGATTTTTGGTTTCTTTTTTTAATCGTTCGTTACGGAATTCCCCCCGTTCGTTTTTAGTTTAGTTTTTAGAAAATTGCCCCTTCGTTAGCCCCTGAAATTATTGAATAGAATGCTGTTCAACGACCCGAGCCCAGCAGGGCGAGAACGCAGAGGGGCAAGCGAGATTAATTTTAGACTAATTTTAAGGGCGGGGGAAGGTGTGCCGACTATTCTAATGTTTTCAAATACTCCAGCAAACTTGGGTGTAGAGAAGTAGTAAAGTATTTTTGCACATCTGTTGGTTTTACCCATTTTATCTCGACAAATTTTTCTCCAGCTTTTTCTTTTTCACTAACAACTTCACAAAGATAATAAATTGAAAGGAACTCTCGTTTTTCGGGATAGGTTTTAGCGAAAACCAATTTTTTAACATTAATATCTAATCCTGTTTTGATTTTAATTTCGTGTTTGAGATAAAACTCTAAATCTTCTTTATAGGCAGGTCTACCACCTGGAAACGTCCACGAGAGTTCCTTAATATAAGGGTCTTTCTCTCGCTTTCCAATTAAAATTTGTCGAGTTTTAGGATTATATACTATGCCCAAAACATTAAGCAAAAATACTCCTCTATCGAATTGTGTCCAGTCCATAAAATCATAATGCTGGAGTAGTTTATATGTTTATCGCTGGCACACCTTCGGGTGGGGAATGGAAATAACTAAAATTAATCTCGCGCAGAGTTTTTTCCCGCAGAAAAATATTGAAACTAACATCGGAATTTAACGAAGTTTTTTCTTCAGAGATGGGCGAGGCTGAGGCAACCCACAGCCGAGACCCTCGAAGAAAAAATTTGGACGGAGAAGCCTGCAAGGCTTCGTAGTCGGTTAAGCCCTGTTAGTTGCCCACGAACACTTGGAGTGGTTGATTTTTAGTGCAACGTTGCGAAGCAAAAAATCAAAGTTTGCCCCCGAGCGTTTTTCGTTTTAGTAGTTTGTTAGGAAGCCCCCGCCGTTTTTTTGCTTCTTTTTTCCTAAAAAAGAAGATTTGAGATGGAGCAGTAATCTTATACAAATCCGAAAACGATTAACACTCCGAGAATAAACATTATTAATCCAGCGATTAGATGCAATTTTCTAATATTTCTTTCTTTCCATTCTGTTGTTTTTTCTACATTCGCAAATCCTAAATAAATCATAAATGTGATTATTATCAAAGGTAAGACAAAAAACAAGTTATACATTAATAGCAAAGGTATTGATGCAAACATAGTCATTCTTTCTGCAAGCAATCCTAAAATAACAATATAAGGTCCTCCTGTGCATGGCAGTTCAAAAAGACAAACTGCAAATCCCATCAAAAAAGCACCAAAAGGAGAGGTTACACTTGAGAGCATTTTCTTTAAAGCAGGTCTCCATGCTCTCGGGATTTCCATTACAAAACCGCCACCACCATACCAAAAGAAATCTTTAATATTTGCTAATCCAATTATAACTGCCAATA
>Ga0172375_10009451_pt1 | contig 12856 bp, 11 predicted proteins | sample LakKiv1m_FD_114537 | JGI IMG/M metagenome (GOLD analysis project Ga0172375, IMG submission 114537) | Freshwater microbial communities from Kabuno Bay, South-Kivu, Congo - kab_092012_11.1m | ecosystem: Environmental > Aquatic > Freshwater > Lake | place: Democratic Republic of the Congo... | reverse complement strand
TCATTTGCTTTTATGATTTCAGCACTTTTATTTCCAAAAATTTTCCCCAAAACTTGTTTGAGGCCATTAATATCAAATCCGACTAAACCAAGCACAACTCCTAGCGAAATTACATTTTCAGTAATAGCATTACCTACTTCTTCAGTAGCTAATTTTCGAAGGGGAACATTCAGCATTTTTGTGTCACCCTGAACTTGCTTGCACCCGGAGGGGTGTTTCAGGGTCTTCTCCTCAAGTTTTACAACCTCATCATCATAAATCACAACCCCTCCATTAACTACTTCATGTAAATGTTCATCAATAGTTTGTTTATCCAGCGCAATCATGACATCTATTTCTTCCACATGAACTTCATGCTGAATTTCATCAATCCTTAATCTCAAAAAATTATTTCCACCACGAATTTGCGAAGAGTGTTCGATATTAGATAAAACATAGTAACCGCCTCTTACAAAACTCATCGCCAAAAGCTGTCCAGACTTTTCAATTCCAGAGCCTGCGGGTCCCCCAATCAAAAAACTTAAATTTTTCTTTTTCATGGTATCCGCATTTTACCACTTAGAATTTTTCTGCCAACAAAAATAGCAGGTCAGAAAGTCTATTTATATACATGAGGATATATTCAGGAACTTCCATTTCGTCGTCATTGTAGGCTATAAGGCTTCTTTCAGCCCTTCTGCCCACGGCTCTAGCAAGATGAATACTCGCAGAAATTTTGTTTTCACCCGGCGAAGAAAATTGTTTTATATCTCCCAGTTCTTCTTCAAGTTTTTCTATATATTGCTCGATATATAAAGTTTCTTTTCTGTCTACTTCGCGAATTTTTCCGGGAACGCTCATGTCATTTCCAATAATCGCCATGATTCTGTACAAATCGTCCTGAATAGTTTCGATAAGGTCAACATATATATCTTCAGCTGTTTTTTTAAATTCAACCTTGCATAATCCAAGAACTGAATTTAATTCATCAATATCTCCAAGTACTTCAAAAACAAGATCGGATTTTCGTCCGCGTCTCCCATTGTATAAACTGGTATTTCCTTTGTCTCCAGTTTTTGTAGATATTTTCATGTTGCCATTATATAATAAATTCATGCCAAACAAAATCACCGCAACAAAACTCGAGCTCGAACTAAGCAAAGAACTAAAAGAACTCACAAAAGAAATTCAAAAATTAAAAAATCTCGAATTAGTTCAGGTCCTAAAACATCCGTGGAGATTAATGGGACTTTCTCTTTTAAAAGGAATAATGATCGGGTTTGGATCGGTTCTTGGAGCCACTGTTTTAGTTGCTCTATTTATTTATCTATTAGGTCAGATCAGTTTTGTTCCAATTGTGGGAGAATTCGTTCAAGATATTATTCAGGAAATTCAAGTGGGAAATGGAATAAAATAAATTTTTTTAAGCCACAACTTTTCCTTTCTCGTCTATAGAGAATTTTTTCTTTTGTCCGGGAGTTTGTCTTTGAAATTCAACGAGAGGGGCACCTTCAGAATTAACGGCAATTCTTATTAAATCCCCACCTGTGCCATTTTCATCTTCAGGCTTAATAGCCAAATCCAAATTAAATTTTTTGAAAGCGCCAACTAAAGATGTTGCGAAATTTGTATATTGAGGAGATCGCCTGATAGGACGATTATCTTTTCCGAAAATCATACTATAAATATAATTTACATCCTGCAATATTCCGACAAAATCAGATTTCAGCGTTCCTTCATTTGGTTTTCCTTTTGAGCTTTTTCCTATACACGGAACAAAAGGCATTTTCGGAGATTCTGTGTAGTCCACTTTTTCATGATTCATAAAGGCCAATGTTTTTTGATAATAAATACCGAGCTTCAAAGTATAATAAGGATTTCCTTTTCTCCAGTTGCCATTATAAATATCAGCAAAATGGGTTAACGAAGGATCGTTTCTATCTATGTCTTCCGGTTTTTTTTCTCGACCCTGAGAATATAAAGGAAAAAGAGTTTCAGGATTTTGGGTTTTTTCTATTAAGAACGCTAGAAAAGCCTTTCCGGCATTTTTTGGATGAAGTAATTTTCCAGGAGTAAGCTTAAGTTTTTGACATGCTTTATATCCAGCATCTTTGTAAAGGATATGATAATAAGAATAGGAAAAAGCATTAGTGTGATTTTCCCATCTGTGAAAAGAAAATCTCCCAAGAGGTTCTCCGCCACATTCCAATTTTGCAACAGCTATCATGGTAGTAATAATTTCTTTTTCAGAAGAAGCTGCGATCATCTGCATAATTTTTGGGCCATATTCCTTATCAACTTTCATCTCTTGCAATGCTTCGTGACAATAATTTGCAAATTTTTCATCAGAAACTTCACGATGTTCCCTTGGAACTGGTAATGGAAAATATATCCCCGCTCGAAGTAATTTAGGAGGAACGTTAAAAGATCCCTGCCCGACTCCTTCGCCTTCTAAATATTTAAATTGAGGATATTTTAAAGGCTTATTTTTGCTGGAATCATTAGTTTTTAGCGGCTGTAAAAGTTTCTTTTTAATGCCGGAAACCGTATCTCCAGGCTGGACTTTATAATAAGTTAAAATTCCATCTTTTTTTATTTCAATTCCTTCTTCAAGCTTTACTTCTCCATCTCTTCCGGCCAATCTGTAATATTCTTTATCCCAGAAGTCGTCATCTTTTTGGTCAGGAAAAGGGATCGCAGAATCTTTATATAAATCAGTAGCATCAGAGCTTTCACTTCTCTTAGACGTAAATAAGAAATCAAACCAAGATTTTTTATCAGGAGGACGTGAATCTTTTTTTTCGGCGGGACCACACAGTCTGCTTCTTTTATCCGGACCCCCTTCTCTGTCTCCCATGAAATTAAATTAATAAGTATATTTAATTATACCATTAAAACACCTCTGCTTGATAGGTTAATACTTCAAGATTTCCTTTTTCCCATTCATGATAATCCATTCCAGCTTTAGTGCAGAGACTACCTAAAAATAAATCTTTGTCTTCAAGATTTTCCCAAACTTGAGGCAAATAAGTTGCTTCATATTCGCCTTTTCTTAATATTACCCCATCGATATTTGGTCGAAGTTTTTTCATTAAATCTTCGGAATTTTTATATTCCAATTTTTTAGGAATGGTTAATACAGATATTTCAATTTTTACATATTCAAATTCTTCTTTTGTTAATGGATTAAATCTCGGATCATAAAAAGCCGCATTTACAGCGTTTCTTTTTACGGCTTCTTCTAGAGGAAATAATGGCATTATGTATCCTATGCAACCTCGAAGCTGTAAGTCTAAATTTAAAGTTACAAAAACTCCGCGCTTCTCGTTAAGGATTTTTGAGTCAGCAGGTTTCTGTAATTTTTCCTGCGGAAGGTCAAGCTCTTTTGCAATTGTGTTTTTCGCAAGAGCATGAAGATAATTTTTTATTTCTTCCGTCATATACATAGTTTTTTAATCAATATTTTGACAAGGATATTTATATTATATAACTTATACCTCCAAACATAATATCTTTATTTTTATGATCGAACCAGGAGGAGACACTGAATTGAAAGACGCTGAAGGTCATGAGGGGGATGGTTCGATTAAACAGCTTCAAAGCAGTGAAAGAAAAGGCAGATGGCAATCTACAGATGAACTAATTGCAAAGGCTCATAAATTTCACGATGAAGTTCATAAATTAATGCAAGAAGGATTAAGCATGGGGGGAGCATGCAGGAAAATTGGAGCACGCGAATCAATTACATTACAAGGAGTAGTAAATCTAGTTTCGGCATACGAAGAAATGCAAAAAGACGAATTAGTGAATGTTTTAGCAAAAAAAGGGTTTTTGAAATTCTTCTCAATTTTAGAAATAAAAAAAGCGAAAGTGGAATACGGAATAGCTACTGAAGACGTTATACGAAAAGCAATGGAGATGACTGGGAGAACAGGAACTCCACAAGACGTCTCGACAGCTTTTACCGTTAAGGAAATTACAGACGCAATAACTGCGGTGACTAATCGACCTGAAAGAGCAATAATCCCAAGAAAAAAGAAAAATATAGTTGCTAAGGATGAATCAACTTCTGAGTCATTGTCAGCTCCGCCCACAGCTCCATCACGGGAATTAAAGCGTTTTCAATCAACGCCATTTTATAAATGGAAGGTCCCGGGAGGAAAAAACAGTGAAGAAACAGTAAAGGCCTTAGGAACTATAAAACAAGGTGTAGTAAAAATATTGGGCACATTGATTTTAGCCGAAAAAGATTCATCAGAATTGGAAGGAATAATTCGAGAAAGAGTTATTGATATGTCGGATGAAATCAGGTCAAAAATTGCGAGAATATTAGAAACAATAAAAGAAAGAAAACCTGAACTTGTAGATGGATTAGAGTTAGAAGATTCACAGGATTCTCAATATGAAAAGCTTCAGGAATTTATGGAAAGATTTCGTGCAAAAATGAACGGCACAAAGAGAAGCAACGACTCAATTTTAACAGAGCTTGCTACGGAAGATGGATGTACTACTCAGAATTACAGGAACTATTTTGCGGCAGCAACATTTATGGAAGAGCATCCAGTTCTTGCAAGATTAATGAGAATAAGAAAAATAAAAATGGCGGCAGTTTTGGAGTTAAGAAATATATACAAAGTTCACAATGTAGACCCATTGAAAGTTTTGACAGCTATTGTACGGGAAAGAGACGTTAAAGCTATCGGAAGACCTCGTCAGAAATACGAAATAATGGATATAATAAACCTTACGGAAGATGTATTTGCAGCTGGAGATATATCCGGAGCAACGAATCAGCTCATAGGAGAATCTAAAATAGAAATTCCAAATATAGAGATAGATTCAGATCCTGAAAAGGGAGCAATGTTTATAAAGTATGGGCTTGAGCAATTAGTTGATGCAATGAAAAAAGGAGAATACAACGAAGAAGTTGTAAATATTTTAAACTATACGAAGCAATTACTTTCGGAATTAATTCGAATGACGCATGATGGCCAATTTCCGATGGAAATACCAGAAGATAAACCGTCATTTACAGAATATATAGAAGAGCATAATGAGAAAATTACACATAATTCAGCCAAAGTAATTGCGGCAATAAAAAGACTTGCGCAGGTTGCAGATGAGCATCACGGAATAGTCTTTTTTGACGAAAAAGAAATAGGAGAAACAGAGATAAAGACAATAGAAAGAATACTAGATGAAATTGGACTGGTGGCTCAAAAATACGAGTTAACAAAGAAATCTTTGAAAACAAAAGGTCGAGCATATACAAAACAAACTGGATATAGAATGGAATGGAAGGGGAATAAGCCAAAAGTAAAAAGAGTAAGAAGAAAAATAACATTAACAGAAGAAAACCCTTCTCAGCAACAGCCAGTGCCACAGCCAGCACCAAAATCAGCTCCACCTCCAAGTCCAGCACCACGACCATCACAAAAACCAGCTCCGCGTCCACAACCAGTACCAATAGAAGAAGAGACAGATCCAGAAGTTTTAGCGCGATATATTTCTAAGCCACCAGAAGAGAAATCTCAGGCACCGGTTCGCGTATCTGTACCAGCAGCTCCAATTCGAAGACCAGTAAATTTAGTTGCTGCATTGGCATCAAAAGCTGAAGCGGAGGAACATCAAGGAGACTTTTACGAATACGAAGTTACTTTTTCAATTGGTGCACATGTTATAGACATAGCTACAGAAGAAAAATTCTTTAAAACAGTTGCAGCACTTAAAGCAAAATTAGAGGCAGCCCCAAATACAGAAGACATTGTTCCATTGAAAGACGTAATAGGAGCAATAGAAGAAGAAAAAGCTGAGATCCCGGCTATTCAACCATGGCAGCAAAAATTACCAAAAATTATTGAAGCGCTTCGCGAATTAATAAAAATGATTGAAACAAAAACGAAGCCAGCAGAAGCTCCAAAGGCCCCAGAAATTCCACTGCCGCCACCGCCTCCAGAGAAACCAAAACCAGTCGAACTTTATGCAGATCATAATGTGTATACAGCAAGACCAGAAACAAGAATTTATGACAAACTAAGAAGAGATAGGTTGAGAATAGTTACGAGACATCATCCAGCTCACGAGGAGTACAAATATGTACCAGAATATCAAGTAATAGTAATAAGAGAATCAGACATTGGAAGAAGAAACGTAGAAGGATTTATAGTAAATAAGAGAGATTTGATAATGGTAGGAGGTCCTGATTTTAGCCCTGCCAGACAGGCTCCATCTTTGAGACAACAACAACCTCTTCGACAAAGTGAACCTCAAAGAGGGCCAATATACAGAGACGACAGAGTTTATAAAATAAGTCCAGCTTCTACGTCCAGTAAAAGCCTAACGGCATACAGAATAAAAGTAATAACAAGAAATCATCCAAGAATAGCAAGTGCAGGAATTGTAAGAGATGGAGAAGTTCACGTAGCTTTATTAGATAGTTCCGGAAAAGAAGTGGGAGTTGGCACTTTAAGAGAATCAGATCTGATTTTAGTAGAAGACGACCCAAAAAGAGTCCCTGTACAAAAAATTGGAGATAGAGTATCGACTCCTACACCTAGTGATACAAGACCATCATCCCAATCACAACGACCATCTTCTCCACAGCCATCATTTGATAGAAGAGACAAGCCTCAATATCGAGGGCATCAACAATATACAGGAGGCAAGCTACATGGAGGACATCAAGGAGCATATGGAAATCCGTCACACGGATCACACGACCATGGAAAACACAATCCTCCAGAAGAGAGAACGGAGCCATGGTTGGCAAAATTAACAAAAGAATTTACCACAGACGAAGGAAGGACGCTTGAAGAAGGGACTCCAATTCAAGTAATCCCAAAAACTACAGACGAATATCGATTATGGCTATTGGAATCTTTACTCCCAGGTATAGGAAAAAAATCTTTTCTGGTTAGAGTGGGAATGTCTAAATCTGATTATGAAGTTATTCCAAAGCACATTGTTGAGGCGATGTAATTTTATTCATAAAATACATACGCCCCGTATCCGACTACCCTACTTTTATCTCCGGCAGTATCTCCGCTATTCATATAATTTAGCATTTTGCATTTCCATCCGAATTTTTTTGCCAAATACATTACGGTTAAAATTCCCATAATCCCACAGGCATCTCCTTCGTCCGTCATTTTTTGAATGTCATTATTTACAATTGCTTCGCTTGTATTTAGATCGGATTTTTTTGCTTCGTCGTATTTTAAGAAATGAGAAAGGTCGCTACTGGCAACGATAATTACGTCTTCTTGTTTTGCAAAATCTGCCAATTCTTCTGCCAATGAATCCGTCCTAACATTCCCCAAAACCAGCGGGTATAAAATAAAATTTTTCAAAACACTTTGTAAAAACGGGACTTGAACTTCGAGAGAATGTTCGTCTTTATTTGCGTTCGGAATTTCAGAAATTTCCTCGGGATTTTTTATTTCAGAAGCGACATTTTTTATATCTATTTGTCCAAAAGGCATCTCCCATTTTTCTTCTTCTGGACTCGCCGCTCCATAAAATGGAATGTGGTGAGAAGGTCCAAGTAATAAAACTTTCCATATTTTAGTCTGATCCAATTTTTTTAGAATTTTATACGCATATGCGGCAGTCGGTCCTGAATAAATGTATCCTGCATGAGGGGAAATTACGGCTTTTATTTTACCTGAAATCTCGGCAGGATTTGCCTTTTCCAAATATTCCAGAACTTGATGTTTCAAAATTTGAATATTCCCAGGATAAAACTGATTTGCAACGGCTGGTTTTCGAATTCTCATATATAAAATTAAAATTTTACCTCCACACCCCCGCAATTTTTTCTCCACACTGCGGGCATTTCCCCTCTCCATTTTTCCCGACCACAATTTCATTATCAAAACAATTCATATATCCTCTCTTTACCAAAATTTTACCACATTTTGGACAGACAGTATTACTATGATTCATTCCGGAAATATTCCCAGCATAGATATAATGCAACCCCGCCCTAACCCCTATTTGATAAGCTTTTTCAAGGGTTGCGGCAGGAGTCGGCGCTTTATCTGTCATCTTGTAATCAGGATGAAAAGCTGTAACGTGCCATGGTATATCGCACGAAATATCAGCCAGAAATTTTGCAATTTCCATAAGCTCTTTATCGCTATCATTTAACCCCGGAATTATTAATGTCGTACACTCAATCCAGAACCCCATCCCATACGCTAGCTTTATCGTATTTTTTAACCCTTCCAGTAAAACTCCACCACATTCTTTCGCATAAAATTTTTGCGAAAAACTTTTTATATCAATATTTATCGCGTCACAAAATTCCCGCATATACTTGAGACATTCTTCGCTTTCATATCCGTTGCTAACATACACATTTTTAATCCCTTTTTTTCTTGCAAGAGCTCCCGTGTCATGTGCGTACTCACTAAAAATCGTCGGCTCATTATATGTATATGCAATTGCAGGAATTTCATTTTCAATACAATATTTTACGCCTTCCTCAGGGGATAAATCCTGTCCCTCATTGCAAATTTTCTCCAATAAGTCTTCGAATTTTTCCAGATCTTCAGAATTTTCTTTTGCAGTTATCTGAGAAATATCCCAATTTTGGCAAAAACTACACCGAAAATTACACCCAACCGTCCCAAACGAAAATATTTTACTTCCAGGAAGAAAATGATATAGAGGTTTTTTCTCAATTGGATCCATATGTATAGCGATTGCTTTTCCGTACACCATTAAATACAAATCCCCATCGACATTTTTTCTCACTCCACAAAATCCGCTTCTGCCATTTTCAATAACACACTTTCTTTGACAGCATGTACACTGAACCTTTTTCTTATCAAGTTTTTTAAAAAGCTTAGCTTTTTTCACAACATAGTTTTACCACGAAATAAAATGTTGCCACAATGTATAAAAATGCTGGCATTAAAAGGCCGTCTAATGTATTTTTTAACAGCTAAATTTTTACCATGAATAAAAGAATTAAATTTTGGGGGATCACGGCAGTAATAATTATATTTTCAGTTCTATTAATAGTTTTTGTTGCAGGAAGTTCCACGCCAGTATTTCTAAAAGATGGGATTTCAGATTCAGACTGGATCCAAGGGAACAAAAACGCAAAAGTAGTTTTAATAGAATATTCTGATTTCGAGTGTCCAGCTTGTAAAATTTTTGCACAGGAAATTCAAAGTATAGTTGATGAATTTAGTGAACACATAGTTTTTACATACAGGCACTATCCTCTAAATATACATGAATATGCAATACAGGCAGCATATGCCGCAGATGCAGCAGGAGCTCAAGGAAAATTTTGGGACATGCACGACATGCTTTTTCTTACTCAAGAAGAATGGGCTTCTCAAAAAAATCCAGAAGAGTCATTTTTTAATTATGCAAAAAATCTCGGTTTAGATATGAAAAAATTCGAAGAAGATTATAATTCAAAAAGTGTAAGAGGCAGAGTTGAGGCAAGCCAAAGCTTTGCGCAAGAATTAGGCCTTACAGGAACTCCATCCCTATTTATAAATGGCAAAAAAATTAATAATCCACGAAGCCATGAAAGTTTTAGAAAACTCATTCGTGAGACCATCTCTCAAAATTCCTAAATGGCTAATATATAGCATTGTGATAGTCGCATTTTTAGGATTTTTAGACGCGACATATTTAACAGTAAAAGAATACAGTGGAGAAAATTTAAATTGTGTTATTTTTGATGGATGCAATGAAGTCGCAAACAGTGAGTATAGATTGATTTTAGGGCTTCCGGTAGCCTTATATGGAGTTATTTATTATTTTGGAATTTTATTTATCGGACTTTTATATTTAGATGACCCGTCAAGAAAATTCCCAAATATTTTTAAATTACTCAGTGTGAAATTTTTGCCGATATACACTTTGATAGGATTCGTAATGACTTTGAGATTCGTGTACCTTCAGTTATTTGTAATTAAAGCAATTTGTTCTTATTGCATGATGTCAGCTGTAACTTCAACCCTTCTATTCTTTTTTGGAATGACTCTTCTAAAAAATAAATTTTATAAAGAATCTATTTAGTTTTTTTATAAGATATCCAGGAGAAGTATCCTATAGAAATTAAAATAGGAACAATGCTTAGTACTTGCCCCATTGAAAGTGCAAAACTTCCAGGAAGAGGATCCGGAACATCCTTGAAAAATTCAATAAAAAATCTTCCAAGAAAATATAGGAGCATGTACAAACATACGAAAAATAATTTAGGAGTTTTTTTATAATATTTTTTATAAACAAAAAATAAAATTAAAAAGACAATAAAACTTAAAACAGCTTCGTATAATTGTGCGGGGTGTCGAGGGGATTCCTCCCCTGCTCTTTTAAAAATTATTCCATAGTCGCCGCCGGTTTTTGTTCCAAGAACCTCAGAATTAAAAAAATTTCCAATCCTTACAAACATTGCCGTTAAAGGCATCGGGATTACAAGTAAATCTACAAATTTAGAGAAACTCACTTTATGGATTTTTATCCATATTAAATATGCGACAAGCAGCCCTATTGCCGCTCCATGACTGGCTAATCCGCCATGCCATATTTTAATAATTTCAGAAGGATTTTCTAAATAATATGAAGGATTATAAAATAAAACTTCTCCAAGCCTGGCGCCTATTACAAGTCCAAAAAATAAATAAATAACAAGACTGTCTAAATGATTTATAGAAAACTTTCGTTTCTTGAAAAAATAAATAAGAATCAAATAGTTAAGGACAATTCCTAAAAGAAACATTACGCTATACCAGCGAATACTAAATCCAGCATAACTAAAAATTTCAGGACTGATATCATTAACAAACAACATAAAAATTAGTTAAATTACGGAAGGATTATACCATAAATCATTCAGGTGATCCGCAGGTTTCTCGGATTACATTATCCAAAAAACTTTTATCAAAGACGGGATCTTGTGGTCGCGCAAAAACAATTTGTCTTATGGTTTTCCCAATAAGAGAAAGCTGAACAGCATTATATCTCAGGGTTCTAAAATCGACATATGAGTGAAGAGCTTTTATCGGATCTAATTCAAAATTGGTTAATTTTATTAAATACAAACCAATGTTCAAATCGTCGGCAGAATAATTGTCAAAAGCTAAATACATTGAAAATGTTAATGCAACATCTGGTCGACTTTTTAAAAAATCAGCTCCCAAAATACCTGATATTAAATAATTCAGAGCATTTCTTTTTTGTTCAAAAAGCTCCCTCAATACATCAGGATTATTAAAATCTATTCCAGAAGAATCCTGTAAATATTCACGATTCTCCCTGTTAGAATCCGATTCATCGAAATCAAATTTTCCATCAATCCTATTCATAATATATTCAGATTAAACTCAAACTAAAAACTTAGATAAGATTAGATAAGAGATAATTTTAAACAAAATTCGCAAAATGTCAAACACGGCATTGCGTAATCTCGAAAAAAATGTTAAAATATAGAATCAAACAAAAATATATAAAAATAAAATTTTTAAAACAAAAACAATATGGCACTAGAATCACAAGGATCTCTTAGAGAGGTAAATGCCGAAGCCGTCAGTAAATTTAATGCGGAGTTCGGTAAATTTTTAGAAAAAGTAAAGGCTCTCGAACCGAACAAGGTGAATGCTGAAAACATTTATTCAGAATACGAAGACTTGAAACAGTTTTTTATTGGCGCAGATATAGAAAGTGAAGAAGTAAAAGGCGCTTTATCTCAAGCATTTGAGCAATTAAAATCTGTTCTTTCAGGAAAACGTGTAGAAGCTGGAGTATTGGCAAGATTAGCAGTTAGAGAATCTTTAAATACCGGAATTAAACAAAAAGTTTATCATTTTGAATTGAGTAAACATAGAATTTCTCCAGAAAAACAAGTAGAAACAGTTGAAACAAAGTCATATACATTAGCAGGATCTGTAGATAGTACAGCTTTTTCTATGGCAAACAAAATCCCTGCATTTTATAAAAGAAATACACAAAATGCAGCTAAGCTTTTGGAATTAAAGGATTATGTGCAATTAAATTTTGGAGGAGTAACTGGAATTAGCGGAAGAACTCAAGAAATTTTAGAAAGCATTGCCGGAATGACAAAATTCACAAATACAGAATTTAAGAAAATGGTTGCAGATAAAGGATATTCTCAGTCGGAGATATATGGTGCAGAAGGAGCATTAAATCTTTTACTTGCTTTTACTCGTGCGATTGAGCCAGTAAAAGACAAGAGTTTGCTTACAAAAGAAAATTTTGGAAATGGAAAAAGATTCACAAAAATTTATTTAAATTTAGGAAAAAAGGAAAAAGAAAAAGCTTTCAGGTTTGCTCTTATAAGAGAAAAGACAAATGAGCCAGCAGACAAACCAGCAGACAAACCAGCAGACAAACCAGCAGACAAACCAGCAGACAAACCAGCAGACAAACCAGCAGACAAACCAGCAGACAAACCAGCAGACAAACCAGCAGACAAACCAGCAGACAAGCCAGCAGACAAACCAGCGGACAAGCCAGCAGACAAACCAGCAGACAAACCAGCAGACAAACCAGCAGACAAACCAGCAGACAAACCAGCAGATAAACCAGCAGACAAGCCAGCGGACAAGCCAGCAGATAAACCAGCGGACAAGCCAGCAGATAAGCCAGCAGGAACTGGTCCTGGTAATCCAGAGGTAGGAGGAGGCCCATCTAAGCCGGGAAATCCAGAAGTAGGAGGAGACCCAACTAAGCCAGGGGATCCAGAAATAGGAGGAGACCCAATTAAGCCCGGAGATCCAGAAGTAGGAGGAGACGAAATTGTTCCAGGAAGTCCAGGTATAGGTGGAGTAGAAATCAAACCAGCGGATAAGCCAGCGGATAAACCAGCAGACAAGCCAGCGGATAAACCAGC
>Ga0172375_10009448_pt1 | contig 12857 bp, 11 predicted proteins | sample LakKiv1m_FD_114537 | JGI IMG/M metagenome (GOLD analysis project Ga0172375, IMG submission 114537) | Freshwater microbial communities from Kabuno Bay, South-Kivu, Congo - kab_092012_11.1m | ecosystem: Environmental > Aquatic > Freshwater > Lake | place: Democratic Republic of the Congo... | reverse complement strand
GGTGTGCGCCAGAAGGGCGTCGTCATCGGTCTCGAAACCGCTGCCGACCTCGGCGGTATGCAACTGTCGCGCGCTCTCTACCGGCGCGGCGTGTGGGCGATGTTCTCGGGCTTCGCACCGTCGGTGTTGCAGTTCAAGGTCGGCCTGCTGGTCGACGACGCTTACTGCGACTTGTTGCTGGAAAGGCTCGACGCCGCTCTCGGCGACGTCGAAAAGGAGATCGGCTGAGTGGAATTCGATCAGCTTTCCAACGACGAACAGGTCGCGGCTCTGGCGCGTTTGGCCCGCGCAGCACTGGCCGCGTGGGACCTCGACGACGCGTGCATCGAACTGGTCAAGTATCGCGAGAACGCCGTCTTCTGCGTAACCGCCGGCGACGGCACGCGCGAGATCCTGCGCGTGCACCGACCGTGTTACCGCAGCGACCAGGACATCCGTTCGGAGTTCGCGTGGATGCGCGCACTCGACGCCGACGGCATCGCGACACCGGCGCCGATCCTCGCGCGCAGCGGCGACTACGTCGTCACGGCGGCGGCCGACGGCGTGCCCGAACCTCGCCAGTGCGACTTGATGACCTGGGTCCCCGGCAGCCCGCCCGGAACTCTCGAAGGCGGCGTCGAGGCCGGACCGGACAAAGTCCGTGAACTTTACCGCAAGGTCGGTGCGCTCGCGGCGCGGCTCGAGGAACACGCTGCAGCGTGGAAGAAACCCGCGACCTTTTCGCGTCCGGCGTGGGACATCCCGGCGCTGGTCGGAGTGTCTCCGACGTTCGGACGTTTCTGGGAGCTCGACGCAATCGGCGCGGACCAGCTGCCGATACTGCTCGCGGCCCGCGACCGGGTCCGCCAACGTTTGGTCCCGCTCGGGCACGCCAACGTGTTGATTCACGGCGACCTGGTGCCCGACAACATCCTGGTCGACGGGGCCACCACGCGCGTCATCGATTTCGACGACTTCGGCTGGTCGTGGCCGGGCTTCGAGATGGCGACATCGCTGTTCCCGTTGCAGGTGAGCGGCGGCTTCGACGCCGGGCTCGAAGGCTATCTCGACGGTTATCGCCGGCTGCGCGAGTTTCCCGAGCGCGACCTCGAATACCTTCCCGATTTGATGATGGCGAGGTCGCTCAGTTATCTGGGCTGGCCGGTCGGACGCCCTGAGATCGAGTCGGCGCGAGATCTGGTACCGATGTTCGCCTACCTGATCACCGAAGCGGCGCGGGAATATCTCGAGCGTTGAAACACGGCCGCGCGCGGCACTGAAGTTCGCGCCGGTATGAGAGTTGCCGCAGGCGCGGCAACGTAGCTGATCCTCGCCGATGACTCCGCGATCGGCAGGTCGCGTCGTCGAATCTGCTGATCCTCGACGCGGATGATCGCGCCCTCGACACCGTACGTTCAGGTTTGATAGGACGCGGTCGAAAAACTGCATTCACTCGTTCTATTCGTGACGAAGCACGGCGCAATTGAATGATGGACGGACTTCGGCGACCGCTGAATGCGACGATCTCCGAGAAGTCCAGATCTTGGGTAAGAATCGTCCTGCCCTTTGCTGCGACGCGATCAATGATCGCGTGGTCGGAAGAGTTCGAGGGCATGATTTCATTCACGCGAACGACGTCGTGTCCATGATTGCGCAGAAAAGACATGGTTCGCGGAGATATGTGAATATCCGCGAGAGCTTTCATGCCACTGCGGATGTCCTTTCGCTGGCCAACCAAGCACCGAATCGGGCCGCTTGATACACGTCTTCCCTTTCCAGTTCGGGATACTCGCGCGCGATCTCGTCGGCTGTCTATCCGTCACCGAGCAACTTGCTCACGAAATCCACTGTTATGCTCAGGCCTCTGATCGTCGGGCGGCCCTCGCATACGGCACGATCAATCTGAATGCGATTCAACATACCGGTACAATACGCCAACTGCGGTCGACCGAGCACTCGCCGCGCGCGCAGCCTACAGGGCGCGAAAGCGCGCCGGGGTGCCGGACTCGGCGAGCGCCGCCCTACCTTCGTCGAGCAACACTTCGAGGTGCACGACGATCTCCGACACCGCCAGCAAGGCGTCGCCTTCGGGCACCACGGGGAAAACCTCTGGAATGAGGTCGTAGACCGGACGCGCCTGCTTCTTCAGTGCTTCCCAAACCTGATCCAGTCGCTGCCGGTGGTGGGATCTGTAGGTCGAGATGACGCCGCGCAGATCGTCGACGTACTCGCCGTGGCCGGGGAACGCATAGCGAACGTCCAGTCTGCCGATTCCTTCGAGTGACTCGACGAACGTGGGCAGGCTGCGGTAGCCGGTGTTCTCGACTCCGAACCGCTTCATGTTCACCAGTGGGTTCGGTGTAATGTGCTTGATGACGCTGTCGCCGCTGAACAGCACTTTCTGATCCGGATCGTACACGCAGATCGAGCCGGGTGTGTGGCCGGGCGTGTGGACGATTCTGAGGCGGCGGCCACCGGCGGTGAACTCCTCGCCGTCTTCGAGAAATCGGGCACCTTCGATCGGGTCGATCAGCTCTCCGAAGAAGCGAAAGCGTTGCCGCATGTCGTCGACGACGTGCTCGGGCACGCCCGCCCACGCCATCAGCCGCTCGGCGTCGGCACTCCACATCTGGTCGTGATGGTGCTGAGGAGTTACGAGCCAGTGGTCTTCTGCGTGGATGCGGATGTCCGCGGCGCCTCCAGCCGCGGCGCGAATCTGAGCCGCCAAGCCCACGTGATCTACGTGACCGTGGGTGAGGATGATGCGCTCCACGTCGTCGAAGCCGAACCCCGTCGAGCGCAATTGATCGCGCACGAATTGCAGCGCACCGGGGAACTTCGGCCCGGTGTCGATGAGCGTGATCGGACCGCTGCCGACCGCGTAGAGGTTGGCAGTCAGCAACGGAGTGTCGGGAGGTAGCGGGATGGCTATCGGATGGACGTCGGCGACCTTTGGGAATGGTCTGATCGAGGGGGAATCCGGCATGTTCCTGTGGTTCCGTGAGCCGCAGAGCGCTGCGACCGCAGCACAATGCCGGATTTGTAAGGGTGAAGAAAGTGTCAGCTGTTTCGCGGCTGCCGGGCCAGTACCCGCCTCTTGCCCAATGCTCAACATCAGCGGCGCGCCGCACAGCGTGGGCTCCGCCGCGCAATGGTCCAGCGCGAGATCCCCTCGTTGCCCCTGTATCCCGAGGCACGTCGGTGTCGTGCCCCGACGACCGACCGAATCCAAGAGCTATTCGCCACCGCCGAGCGCCACCAGCTCCTGAAACGCCAGCGTGTCGTGCAGATCTTCGAGCCGGAACTCGAAGACCTCCAGCTACAGGTCCTCGATCTGCTCGGCGTCCCACGCTCCGTTTACCTCGAGCGTGCACGATACTGATCTGGGTCCGAACCATGATAACGCCATACGATAGCCGCGTTGTCATCGTCACAGCGCGCGGAAAGCACTCCTTTCTCTCTCCGCGCAACGCTCGCCGTGAGCACCTTTCAGATGTTCGCTAGTACACTCGTGCAACCACCTGCGAGTTGAGCGAACAAGCGGCAAGAGCGTGTCGGGCCCGACGCTGAGGCTGCAAGGCGCAAAACTCCACGGCGTCGCGGTTCGTTTCGCCGACGGCGGCGGCGAAGAGATCCTGATCGCACCGTCGGCCGCGAACAGATCCGGCGCCGCTCGAGAAAGGACAGCCGCCACCCCTTGCGAGATGACGGCTGTCCTCGCTTCTCTCCCCACTGCGCGGGCTGACAGCTACCGACTGGCCAATGACGTGCTCGTGGTGCGTGCCGCTACTCCGCTTCTGCCGGCCGGGCCGCGAACGTCAGCTTCGATCCGTCTGCCGACAGATCAATCACGACGTTCATCCCGTCGCGCACTTCTGCGGCGACGATGCGCCTGGCCAACTCGTTCTCGACTTCGCGCTGAATCGTCCTCTTCAGCGGCCGGGCTCCGTAGCTCGGGTCGTAGCCGACTTCTCCGAGATGGGCGCTGGCCGCTTCGGTCAGTTGCAGGTGAATGTTGCGGCTCTCGAGCCGCTCTTGCAGCCGCGCGACTTGCAGACCGACAATGCGCTGCAGTTCTTCGCGCGTCAGTCCGTGGAACACCACGATCTCGTCGAGCCGATTGAGGAACTCGGGGCGGAACTCGTGCTGTAACAGGCCTAGCACTTCCTTCTTCATCTGCGCGTAGACGGCCGGCGAGTCGGCGCCGCGGTAAGACAGGATTTCGGTGCTACCGATGTTCGAAGTCATCAGCACGACCGTGTTGTTGAAAACCACGGTGCGGCCCTGCCCGTCGGTGAGACGCCCGTCGTCGAGTACCTGCAGCAATGTGTTGAACACGTCACGGTGGGCTTTCTCGATTTCGTCGAGCAGTATCACGCAGTAGGGCCGGCGCCGAACCGCTTCGGTGAGCTGCCCGCCCTCTTCGTAGCCAACGTAGCCCGGAGGCGCGCCGATCAGACGCGAGACCGCGTGTTTCTCCATGTACTCGGACATGTCGATGCGTATCAGCGCGTGCTCGTCGTCGAAGAGGTCGATGGCTAGCGCCTTGGCGAGTTCGGTCTTACCGACGCCGGTGGGGCCCAGAAACAGGAAAGAGCCGAGCGGCCGGTTAGGGTCCGAGAGGCCCGAGCGCGCTCGCACGACCGCGTCCGCGACCGCTTGAACGGCTTCGTGCTGGCCGACCACACGCTCGTGCAGCCGCTCACTCAAATGAAGCAGGCGCTCGGCCTCGCCTTCCATCAGCCGCGAGACGGGGATGCGCGTCCAGCGCGCCACCACTTCGGCGATGTCGTCTTCGCTGACTTCTTCGCGCACCAGGCGGCGGCCCTCGCGTGAGAGCCTCGCTTCGGCCTCGGCGTGCTTCCTCTCGAGCTCGACCAGCGTGCCGTACTTGAGTTCGGCGGCTTTGTTGAGGTCGTAGGTGCGCTCGGCCTGCTGGATCTGGTTGCGGACTTCTTCGATCTGACTCTTGAGGTCGCGCAGCGAGCCGCTTTGCGAACGTTCCACCTCCCACTCCGCGCGCAGCGCGTCGTGGCCCGTGCGGATTTCCGCGAGTTCGCTCTCCAGTTTGTCGAGACGCTGTTTGCTCGCGGCGTCGGTTTCGCGGCGTAGCGCTTCGCGTTCGATCTCGAGCTGCATGATGCGGCGTGATACCTCGTCGAGTTCGACCGGCATCGAGTCCATCTCGGTGCGCAGGCGGGCGGCCGCTTCGTCGACTAGGTCGATGGCTTTGTCGGGCAGGAAACGGTCGGAGATGTAGCGATCCGACAGCACCGCGGCGGTGACCAGCGCGCTGTCCTTGATGCGCACGCCGTGGTGGATCTCGTAGCGCTCCTTGAGGCCGCGCAGGATCGACACGGTATCGGCAACGCTCGGCGGCGCCACACGCACCGGCTGGAAGCGGCGCTCCAGCGCGGCGTCTTTCTCCACGTACTTGCGGTACTCGGCAAGCGTGGTGGCGCCGATGCAGTGGAGTTCGCCGCGCGCGAGCATCGGTTTGAGCAGGTTGCTCGCGTCCATCGACCCTTCACTGGCACCGGCGCCTACCACGGTGTGCAGCTCGTCGATGAACAGCACGATCTGGCCTTCCGACTCCTGGACGGCCTTCAGGACGGCTTTGAGGCGCTCTTCGAACTCACCGCGGAACTTTGCGCCGGCGATCAGCGCTCCCATGTCGAGCGAGACCACCTTGCGGTTTTTCAGACTCTCGGGAACGTCGCCGGCGACGATGCGGCGGGCAAGCCCCTCGACGATGGCGGTCTTGCCGACGCCGGGCTCGCCGATCAGAACCGGGTTGTTCTTGGTGCGCCGCGACAGCACTTCGATGACACGGCGGATTTCTTCGTCGCGGCCGATCACCGGATCGAGCTTGCCCTCGGCGGCGGCGGCGGTGAGGTCACGGCCGTACTTCTCCAGCGCGCCTTCGGTGGCTTCGGGGTTGTCGCTCTCGACTTTGCGCCCCTGGCGAAGCTCGCGAACGATCTTTTCGACTTCGGCTTTGGTGATCGAAAACTCGCCGAGGATCTTGCCGGCCTCGCCCTTGTCGTGAATGAGTGCGAGCAGCAGGTGCTCGACGCTGAGGTAGGAATCGCCGAGCCCTTCCATCGCGCGGCCGGCTTCGCGCAGTACCTTGGCAAAGCGTGTACCGGCGTGCAGTTCGCCGCCGCCCGGCGTGACCGGCAGGCGCTCCAGGGACTTCTCGATGCGGGCCTTGACGGCCGAAGGTTCGCGGCCGAGGCGCCGCACGATGGTCGGCACCAAGCCGTCGGCTTGCGAAACCAGCGCGAGCAGCAGGTGCTCGGGTTCCAGGGTTGTATGGTTGCTGTCGATCGCGAGGCCCTGCGCCTCGGTGATCGCACCGCGTGACTTCTCAGTATAGTTGGGTTCCACCGGTTTCGTGTCCTCGTCGGACTCTTGGCTGCCCGGAAACTAAGCACGCCGGCTTCTGTGGGCAAGGCGAGACGCAGCGCAGACGATGCAGGTCGCGATCGCGATTCGCCCTTGTTGCGCGCCCCCCCTAAGATGCACGAGCCTCTGCTGCGGGGCGGGACGAATATTGAGACGCACCATCGTACGTACCGCTCGCCTTGCTCTCGGAGTCGTTCTGATCGTGGCCGGAGTTGTTTCGGGCTTCCTGCCGGTCGTGCAGGGCTGGGTCTTCATTCTGGCCGGCCTCACCGTGATGGCGCCGGAGAGCCAGCGCGCGCGGAGACTGCTCGAATGGGCCAAGGAAAAGATCGCGATTCGCAAGCGTACGGATGACACCGGCAACAGCCGCGGTGGTGCGGCGGTTGCGCCTTCGGAGTCTTCGACTTCGGTGCCTCGCGGCGGATCAATGCCGGGGTGAAGGATCGCGCGCTTGCAGGCGCGCGGCGTCCGGAGAAAAGAAGGGCCGTTCGAGAACCCGCAGACGGGCAAGACGGCGCAGCATCGGCAACAGGGAGAACGGGATGACCGAGAAAGACCAGCTTGGGGACAAGCTCCGCGACAAGGCGAAGGCCGAAGAGAACCTCTTCGTCGCCGAGCAGGAGCGCAAGGCCCTCGAGAGGCTGCGCGCTCAGACGGCGGCGGCACCCGAGAAGGGGCACTGCCCGCGCTGCGGAGTGCATCTGGCCAAGCGGATCCTGGAGGGCGTTTCGGTGGAATCGTGCCCGAACTGCAAGGGCTTGTGGCTCGACCACGGGGAACTCGAGACGCTGGTCAATCGCAAGGACGAAGCCGGCGTGACGCGCTGGCTGCGCGGCTTCCTGCCGCACTGATCGCGGCGCAGCTGCGGGGGGGGGCAGGAAATGTTCACGGGAATAATCGAAGACCTCGGACGTCTTGCACGCCGCGAGCCGCTCGAGGAGGGGCAGAGGCTGTGGGTCCGCACCGCGCTGCCGGTGGCGGAACTGCCGATGGGCGCCAGTATCGCGCTCAACGGCGGCTGCATGACGGTGGTAGCCATGTTGCCGGGACGCAAGACGGGCCCTGAAGAACGAAACGGTCGTGTCGCGGGCGAATCTCTCGACGAGTTCGCGGTCGATGTGTCCGCCGAGTCGCTGCGCCGTACCACCCTCGGCGATCTTCGCGATGGCGATCCGATCAATCTCGAACGTTCGATGCAGCTCGGCGACCGCATCGGCGGTCACATGGTTTCGGGCCACGTCGATGGGACCGGCTCGGTGGCTTCGATCGTACCCGAGGGAGAGTCCTCGATCTTCACCTTCGCCGTCGATCCCTCGCTGATGACCATGCTGGTGGAGAAGGGCTCGGTGGCCGTCGACGGCATCAGCCTGACTTGTTTCAACTGCCGCGAAGATCGCTTCGACGTCGCGATAATTCCGCACACGCTCGCGGTGACGACGCTCGGCGTGCACAGGCCCGGAGCGCGCGTCAACATCGAGGTCGATGTAATGGGCAAGTACGTCGCGAAGCTGGTGGACGCGGCGATAGCGGCCAGGATCAACGCCCGGGCTTGACCGGCGCGACCGCGGCCGCCGGTAGGCCGAGGAACGGCAGCATCACCGCCAGCGGGTCGACCTTGGAATCGAGGGTCTTGCCGATACCCGACAGCAGTCCCATCACCCGCATCACCAACAGTAGGTCCGAGGACGCGCGCACGATCGGGTTGGCGCGCAGCGCGGCCATCAGTTCGTCGTTGATGCGATCCACCATGGCTATGTCAGCGTAGGCCTTGCCGGCGCGCAAAGCCTGACCGAGAAACAGTTCGCCGAGGGTGACGAAGGTGTCGTCGTTGCCGCTGCGGGTCTTGAATCCGAGGTCGCGAAAGGCCGCGCCGATCGAGACCGCGTCGCGCGCGATGATGGCGGCCGCCAGTCGGATCAATCCGATGCGAAGCTGGGGCGTGAAGTTTTTCGCCATCCCGAGGTCGAGAATCACCAGTACCGGCTTTCCGTTCTCGCCTCTTTGTATCAGCAGGTTCCCCGGGTGCGGGTCGCCGTGGAAGAAACCGTGCTCGAGGATCTGACGGATGTAGGTGTTGGTCAACAGCGCCGCCACTTCGTGCTTGTCGATCCCGAGGCGGGCCAAGCCGGCCAGGTCGGTGATCTTGATCGCCTCGAAGTAGTCCATCGTCATCACGGTGCGGCAGCTGAGTTGCGGGATCGGCGTGGGGAAACGAACATCGGGGATGCCGGCGAAGTTGGCGGCGAAGCGGCGGGCATTGGCCGCTTCGTTCTCGAAATCGAGTTCGAGGGGAATCAGCGCCCGCACCTCCTCCAGCAGGATGCGCAGGTCGAAGCTGCGCTCGATGCGAGCCAGCAGGTTGACGAAGAAGGTAAAGTTGGCGAGGTCGGTGGCAATCACCCTCTCGATGCCGGGGTACTGTACCTTGATGGCAACAACCGATCCGTCGTGCAGGCGCCCGCGGTGGACCTGGGCCAGCGATGCGGCTGCGATGGCATCTGCTTCAACTTCGGCGAAAGCCTCTTCGAGGCTGCGCCCGAGTTGGTCCTCGATCCACGGCCGCATCAGCGCGAAGGGCTTGGGTGGGACTCTGTCTTGCATCTCGGCCAGCACTTCGATGAACTCGGGGGGCAGGATGTCGGCGCGGCTGCCGATGAACTGGCAGGCCTTGACGATCAGGCCCTCGAGGCGCACCGCGGTGTCGCGCAGACGGCGTGCGGCGTGGCGGTGCTGGTCGTCGTAGAAGCCGCGGCGGCTCGAACCGCCCGTAACGCGCCCACGAATCTGGCGTACTTTGTAGCCGGCGTAGATGCTGACCACCATGCGCGCCACCAACAGGAAGCGGCCGACACGGCGGTGCAGCGGCAGCGGCGACGAAGACGAGGGGTGGCGGTGGCTCACAAGATGGTGGGGCCGGCTCATAGCGCGGGCTGGCGCCCGCAACCCAAGATGAGGATATGAATGACGCCGCTGCTCCTCGGGGTACGCAGGAGGTGACAACCAACCAACGCCCCAAGAGACAACGACATGGAATGGTTCATAGCACGATATCGCTCCTTGATCATAGCGAGGGGTCCTGGTGGCGAGAGGTAGCCGGCGATCTGCCGGTCCAGCGCTTGAACGCGCGCGAGAACGCCGAGACGTCGGAAAACCCCAACATGTAACTGATCTCCGTAACCGGGATCCGCGGGTCCAAGACGTACTGCTCGGCCAGTTCGCGCCTTACCATCGCGAGTGATTCAGTGAAGCTGGTGCCTTCTTCGGCGAGTCTGCGTTGCAGGGACCGAGTGCTCATCAAAACCGCCTTGGCGATCGCATCTTCCGACGGCGTTCCGGAAGGTAGTTCGTCGACCATCGCCATCTTCACGCGCGAAACCAGGTCATCTTGCCGCAGACCCTTGACCATCCGGTCGAGAATCTGGTCGTTACTGCGGGCCAGTTCGCGGTTGGATGCCAGAAACGGTCGGTCCACGTCGGCGAGAGCGAAAGAGATGCGCCACTGCGGCGCTCCGAACACGACCGGACAACGAAAGAGCGCCGTGTGCTGCGTATGGTCGTCCGGTGCAGGGTACGCAAACGCTACTTCCATCGGGTCGAGTTCGCCGCTCGCGCCGGTGCGGCACAAGTCGACGAGGATCGCCGCACGCGAATTCTCGATCGTGCGCCTGGCGTCGTCGTCGACGTCGATCGCGGTGCACAGCAGATCGAGCCTATCGTCGCGCCTCTCGAGCCGCATCGAAAGCGCGGTGTTGACGACGGCGTGATAGCGCACGAGTCGTTCGAGCGCGGTCCGCAGGCACTGGCTGGCCAAAAAAACCACCGCGAGTCCGTGGAAGTCGGTCGCTCGATAGAACTTAGCAGTCTCCAGACCGAGCTGCGGTTTGCCGGCCGCTTTTGTTGCGAGGCTCCACATGACGGCCACGCGAGCGAACGGGTAACGCGCGCGCGGATCGTTGATCAGGACGGGATCGAGTCCGGCTTTTCGGCAAAGCCCTATTCCATCGACCTGATAGGTTTCCAGCAGGCGACACAGGATCCGTACTTCGGAAGCTAGAAAGGTCCCGATCATGCGGCAGCATTCCCCGACAGAGGGCTACGCAGATTGGCGTTGCCGGTCAAGTGGTTGGCGCGGCGGGTCAAGCGGCGCGAGCCGCGAAGTCGTAGCATTTCTTCGCGGTAAACGATCGCTGCCGCAGGCCAAGGCTGCTCCCGAGCGGGGAGGCCGCCGGACGCTACCAAGATGCCGAGCGAGCGAATCGGAGGAAGACCACGATGCTCCAGAGCAGAGCCACCAACGAAGAATTCGGAGCCCTCGCGCACGAAGACACCTACAAGGAACCGGAGCACCGGTTGATGCTCGCCGTTCTCGAAGAAGCACTGATGACGTTCGAGCGCGGCCTGAATTCGCCGGTAGCCCGGCAGCGCAAAGATTTCGTCCAGGTCGTTGCCTGGGTCCGAAGCGACGACCACGACTGGCCGTTCTCGTTCGAGAGCATCTGCTCGACGCTCGAGATCGACGCGGACTACCTTCGCAACAAACTCGCCGCACTCAGGCGCAAGGCGTTCGTCAGCCGCACGTTCACCAAGAAACGCAAGCTGAGACGCGCAATGATCTGCGACCGGCACGTGTGGAAAGGACAGATCCGCTGACGAGTCGAGCCGCAGTCGCCGTGCCGTTCCGAGACGGAAATTACTCGCCCAATTCGGCGTCGTCTCGTCGCGGTCGGCGGCGTGGCCTCATATCGGCATAGCGCCGCTATTCCTGTGCAGCCTGACGGGACAGTGACGTCATCGCCATCGACGGAGGACGCCGGGAACGCCCGGTCACGCTGCTTCCGGCTGGTATGCGCCACACGAGCGGCGCGTAGACGCCGAGAACACAGAGCGCCACGGTGCCAACTCCCGCGATCTTGCGAGCTTGCGTCGGGTTATCTCCATCGGGTCACGAGCGTATGGGCAAGCTCCAGGTAACGATCCTCCGGCAAAGCCCTTAGCTCTACCCACAAGTCGGCCTGCTGAACACGAACGCGGGTTTGTGGCACAACCGGGGCGTGGAGGTCGTGCGGGCTGGCGGCCGGGAGTTCCCGGCGGCGGTAATTGATCGGATTCGAGATGCGGTGGCCGGTGATGCGGACCTGACGCGTACCGAGTTGTCTCGGCGGGTGTGTGGTTGGCTTGGCTGGCGGCAACCCAACGGACGCCTGCGCGAGGTCAGTTGCCGCGTGGCGCTGCGGGGTCTGGAGCAACGCGGGGTGATCATCCTGCCGCCTTCGCGGGCCGTGGATCGAGCGGGCGATGACGGTGTCGGACCGGGCCCGCAAAAGGAATTCGTTCTGAAAGAGCCGACGGTGGCGTTGCCCACCGAGCTTCGCCGACTCGGCCCCATCGAGCTGTTGGTGGTGGGCAAACATTGCCCGTCAGAGTACCAACTGTGGCGTGAAGCACTGGAGCGCTTCCATCCGCAGGGCCACGTGGCGCTTCCACAGGCGCACGTGCGCTACCTGATTCGTTGCCGTTACGGTGAACTCGGTGTGTTGTGCTTTAGCGCAGCAGCACGCCAACTGGCTGCCCGCGATACCGACATCGGCTGGAGCAAACAGGCGCGTGCCGCCAATCGCGAGATGGTGGTGGCCAACTCGCGTTTCTTGCTGCTGCCGTGGGTGAAAGTGAAAGACCTGGCCAGCCACGTGCTGGCCAGGGCGGCCCGGCAGCTGGCGCAAGATTGGCAAAGCGCGTGCGGACTGCGCCCGGTGTTGCTCGAGACCTACGTGGACCCCGCGCGCTATCGGGCCACCTGCTACCGGGCTGCGAATTGGAGACGCGTGGGTGCAACCAGCGGACGCACTCGCAACGATCGCACCCACACCCGCCAGGCGCCGGTGCGCGACATCTATCTTCTGCCGCTTACGGGCGACTATCGGCGCCGGCTATGCAGTGAACCCATTGTCCGCAAGGCACATACCCCCGCCGAGGATGGCCCGGATTGGGCCCGCTACGAACTGGCCGGTGCGGTACTGGGGGATCCGCGCCGCAGTGCGCGGCTGGTGCGCGTGCTCGAAGATTTCTATGCCAAGCCCAACGCCAGCGTGCCCCAGGCGTGCTATCACTCATGGGCACGTCTCAAAGGAGCCTATCGCTTGCTCAGCAACGACTCCATATGACATCAGCATGTGCTGGCGCCTGTTCGGCCCCGCCGCGCGTGCGCCGTGAGCCTCTGAACCCCCGCGTGTCCAGCCGGCCGACTTGCGGGTAAAGCCAAGGGCAAAGCCGGAGGCATTCCCGTCGCTGGCCCCTCAAAGGAGCCTGTCCGCGACGGAAGACAGCCCCAACGCCCAGCCTTTGATCTCACTTGTCTCGCGCTGCGGTTTCTCACCGGATACGGTCATTGACACAAACTGCGCCGCGCATCATCAAGCAAGCGCGAGCACGAACGCAACTCCCGAAACTGTCAAACTTCGACTGCCACTCCG
>Ga0172375_10009446_pt1 | contig 12859 bp, 9 predicted proteins | sample LakKiv1m_FD_114537 | JGI IMG/M metagenome (GOLD analysis project Ga0172375, IMG submission 114537) | Freshwater microbial communities from Kabuno Bay, South-Kivu, Congo - kab_092012_11.1m | ecosystem: Environmental > Aquatic > Freshwater > Lake | place: Democratic Republic of the Congo... | reverse complement strand
TGTAATTGGAATTATTTAATATATTTGTAAAAAAATTATCTATGGAAAAAAGAATTTGTTTAGAATGTAACGAAGAATTTACCGGCAGAACAGATAAAAAATTCTGCTCAGATATGTGTCGTAATGCCTATAATAATAAATTAAACAGCGACGAAACAAATCATGTAAGGAATATCAATAATATACTTAGAAAAAACAGGAGAATTCTTAAAGACTTAAACCCCACTGAAAAATGTAAGGTTAGTAAAAAGAAATTAGTTGAAAAAGGGTTTGACTTTAATTACTTTACAAATATTTTAAATACACAAAAAGGAACAACATATTATTTTTGTTACGAACAAGGTTACATGCCCATTGAAAACGATTATTATTTTTTAGTGGTTGATCAAAGAATAAAAGAACAAAAATCCGAAATTAGTAAGGAAAAATAATTATTGTATTAATTCTCTAATTACTACAGAAGCACAATACCCACCAAACATGGCAGGCATATAAGATATAGTACCTGCTGTTGACTTTTTATTTTTATCATCTGATGTTCTTATTTCACCAATTTTTTCTTCAGGAGAAAAAACAACCTTGAATCCTTTGTAAACATCAAGTTTATGCAATTTTTTACGAACATAATATGCCAGCTTGCAATTATATGTTTCAGAAACATCAACAACTTTAATATCTTCAGGGTTTAACTTTCCTCCCGAACCAAAAGAACTTACAATTTTATAGTTATTTTTCAGACAGTAATAAATAAAAAAAACCTTTGGCGATAAAGTATCAATTGCATCTATAACATAATCGTATTTATACGCATTAACAACTTCATCTAGATCTTTCCTTATTAAATAAGTGTTATATACATTTAAATTTAGATCGGGATTAATATCTCTCAATCTAGATGCCATTAAGTCAGTTTTATTTTGCCCTTCGGTACTTTTTAATGCTATTATCTGCCTGTTTCGGTTAGTTTGATTAACAGTATCGCAATCAACAATTGTTATTGTTCCCACTCCGGCTCTACATATAAATTCAGCGGCAAAGCCACCAACACCACCAAGTCCTGCAACCAAAACATGTGAGTTTTTTAGCTTTGTAAGCGACTCTTCTCCAAGCATTAATCTTGTTCTATCTAACCAGTCGCTCATATTAATTTTGTTTAATAATTTCTTTTAATGCAGGTTCAATAGCCAAAATATGCCAACCGCCAAAAACAACAAATACTTTATTATTAAATTTAACTTGATTTTCAATAACCTGTAACAAATTCTGATCTCTCATTTCTTTGGAAGTTCTTGCTATTTCGCAAAAATGACTTGTGTTTTTAATTGGTGAAAAATCATCAGAGTTTATTGTATTTAGTGCAAAATCTTTTTTCATATACTTTTTATATGACGATTTGTAATATTGAAAACTCGCTTTGGAATCATTTATTTTTATTCCGCACGACTCTAAATATCCTTTTATAAAATCCTCTTTATATAAACTGTCAATATTTTCTTTTTCTTCTCGGTATTTATAAGGTATTATAAATCGTTCGGATGCGAAGAATAATAATGCTTCATCTTCCGAATACTTTTTAGAAAGCTCAATAAATTCAATGCTATCGGATATATCTCCATTTATTGTTTGTATACCTGATTTATCTGCTAAGTATTTTTCTAACCCCAATTCTCCGTTTTTAGTAATTGCTTCGTTGCGGAATTTGTAATGTTTAGTTAATACACCTCCTTCATTAATAATAACATCAGGGCGAAATTTGTAAAATATTTCTTCAATTTTAAGCAATACCGGACTCATTGTGTCAAATGAATGAATAATGCCAATGACAATAAGACTTTTATTATTATTATTTAAACTTATAATATAAGGATTTGTGGGTAGATGACCTTCCTTATCGACTTTTATATCTAAATATGAAATAACTTTATAATTATTTTTCTTGAGCGAATTACAGCAAATAATAAAAAATGGAATTAATAGTAGTAACCCTAAAATCTTAAATTTAAAATCTAAAATCAACGAATTAGATTTTTTTATTTAATGGTAGTATTCCGGCCATTTCACCAATAACATTAACCAATTCTGTTCCGGTAGGTACAACTATTTTTGCATTTGATTGCATTGCATTTTCAGTTGCTTCAAGTTTGCGCAATAATTGAGCATTGCCAATAAAATATTTGTCGGCAGCTTCGTTAACTAATCTAATTGCTTCAGCTTCTCCTTCGGCCTGAAGGATTTTGGATTGTTTATAACCTTCGGCTTCTTTTATTTTTGCTCGTTTTTCTCCGTCGGCGACAGTTTCGCGTGCTGTAGCAAAGTCAATAGCAGCTATTTTTTCATTTTCTGCTTTTACAACTTTATTCATTGTTTCTTGCACATCTTTCGGTGGGTCTATCTCTTTAAGTTCGGTACGTACAATTTCGATACCCCAACTATGAGTTTCATCACAAAGTGTTCGGTGAAGTTCTGAATTAATTTTTCCGCGTTCGCTATTTGCTGACTTTAATGTTAGTGTTCCAATAATGTTTCTTAAGGTTGTTCTGGCAAGGTTTACAATTTGCCATTGATAACGGTTTACGTTATATTGTGAGTTTTTAACACTTAATTCATCATCTTTAACTTTAAAATAAACCTGAGCATCAACACGTGCATTAAGGTTATCATTTGTAATAATTTCTTGTGGTTCAGCATCTACCATTTGTTCAGTAGTGTTAACCAAGTACATTTTTTCGATACCGGGAATTATCCAGTTAAAGCCGGGAGCCGCAAACCTATTGTATTTCCCAAGGCGTTCTACTAATCCACGATGAGTTGGCCTAACGATTCTTATTCCAATTAAAAACAAAAACAAAATTGGAATTCCAATATAAACTGCTAACATAATTACCTCCTTTTTGATTTTGAATACAATAGTAAATATATTAAATTAAATCACAAAATTTTTTCAAATATTTTTTAATATTCTAAATAAAATATTTAATATTGTAATGCCGAAAAACACTTAAAATTTTATAATATGAGCATTTCGCATATAGAACATATTGGTATAGCCGTTAAAAATCTTGATGAAGCAATTAAGTATTACGAAAACATTTTGGGCTTAAAATGTTATTCTATCGAGGAAGTAAAAGAGCAAAAAGTAAAAACAGCTTTTTTCCTTTTAGGAAATACAAAAATTGAATTATTAGAATCCACAGACACGGAAGGACCAATAGGAAAATTTCTTGAAAAGAAAGGTGAAGGCGTTCATCATATTGCTTTTGCTGTTAACAACATAGAAAAATCATTAGCTGAAGTCGAACAAAAAGGAGTTCAGCTTATTGATAGAATTCCTAGAAAAGGAGCAGAGGCATTAAATATTGCATTTTTACATCCGAAGTCAACTTTTGGAGTATTAACTGAATTTTGTGAGAAATAATAATTTGTTCTAAATATCGCAAATCTTATATCTTAAATTATAAATCATAAATATTAAATCAAAATAATGGCTATAGAAGATAAAATTAAGGAATTACTCGAAAAACGGGAATTGGCTAAATTAGGTGGAGGTCAAAAAAGAATTGATTCTCAGCATAAAAAAGGAAAACTAACTGCAAGGGAAAGGATAGACCTTCTACTTGATGAAGCAAGTTTTGAAGAATTTGATATGTTTGTATCTCACCGTTGTACAAATTTCGGTCTTGAAAAAGAGGTCTATTTATCAGATGGTGTTGTAACCGGATATGGAACTATCGATGGGCGACTTGTATATGTCTTTTCGCAGGATTTTACTGTTTTTGGTGGTTCATTGTCCGAAACTTTTGCTAAGAAGATTTGCAAAGTTATGGATATGGCCATGAAGGTTGGTGCACCTGTAATAGGAATTAACGATAGTGGTGGAGCTCGTATTCAAGAAGGCGTTACTAGCTTGGCAGGTTATGCGGAAATATTTCAACGTAACATCATGGCATCAGGGGTTATACCTCAAATTTCGGCAATTTTCGGACCATGTGCAGGCGGAGCTGTTTACTCTCCTGCTCTTACTGATTTTATTCTCATGACTAAGAAAAACAGTTATATGTTTGTAACAGGTCCTAAAGTTGTAAAAACTGTCACTGGCGAAATTGTAACTGATGAAGAGCTAGGAGGTGCTATGGTACATGGCTCAAAATCAGGAGTTAATCATTTTGTTGCGGAAGATGAACAAGAAGGGGTATTACTTATTAGAAAACTATTAAGTTTTCTTCCTCAAAATAATCTTGAAGATCCGCCATTAGAAACTTGCGATGATCCAATTGACAGATTGGAAGATTTTCTTAACGATATTGTTCCTGATAATCCTAATAAACCTTATGATGTAAAAGATATTATTCATGCAATTGTTGACAATAGTGAGTTTTTGGAAGTCCAAAGACATTTTGCTCCAAATATAGTTATAGGATATGCTCGTTTTAATGGAATGTCAGTTGGCATTGTTGCTAACCAACCAAATTATCTTGCCGGAGTTTTAGATATTAATTCTTCTAAAAAAGCAGCACGTTTTGTCCGTTTTTGTGATGCTTTTAATATTCCTATTGTTTCACTAGTTGACGTTCCGGGATTTTTGCCTGGTACAACTCAAGAGTATGGTGGCATAATAACCAATGGAGCAAAACTTTTATATGCATACGGTGAAGCGACTGTACCTAAAGTAACTGTAACTTTAAGAAAATCTTATGGTGGGGCACATGATGTAATGAGTTCAAAACAGTTAAGGGGAGATATTAATTACGCTTGGCCTTCTGCCGAAATTGCAGTTATGGGACCGAAAGGTGCTATTGAAGTTTTGTATCAGAAGGATATTAAAGAAATGTCGGATGAAACTAAAAAGCTCGAATTTATAGCAGAAAAAGAAAAAGAATATAAAGATAAGTTTGCAAACCCATATCAAGCAGCTAAATATGGCTATATTGATGATGTTATCGAACCTCGTAATACCAGATTTAGAATAATAAGGGCGTTGCAGTCACTGGCTACAAAAAAAGATCAGAATCCTCCAAAAAAACATTCTAATTTACCACTATAAGAATTCTAAATTATGATAGCATTTATTTTATTGCAGGCAGGCAAACAACCAACAAGTGAAGCCGCCAAAAAATTTGCTGAGCTAGATCCATTAGGAATTGGCATGACCGTTATTGGAGTTAGCATTGTGTTTCTTTCTCTGATGTTGCTCTATTTAACTTTTAAGAATATTGCAAAATTATATTCTATTGATTATAAAAAACGATTTGCACGAAAAAAAGTTCAAAGTGGCGAATTGGTAGAAGTAGTCTCTGAACCAACGGGTGAGCTTGGTGCGGCTATTGGAATGGCTTTATTTCTATATAAAAATGAAATGCATGACCATGAAAATACTTTTCTTACTATTAAAAAAGTAACTAAAACATATTCGCCGTGGAGCTCAAAGATTTATGGAATAAGAAAACAATTAAAATAGAACAAAAAAATGAAAAAATTTAAATTTTCTATTCAAGGAAACCAATATGATGTTGAAATTAAAAACATTGAAGATAATGTTGCAAATATCGAAGTAAATGGAATTATATATGAAGTTGAAGTTGACAAAACTTTGCAACCAGTTAAAACTCCAAAATTAATAAGAACAATAGCCGTCCCATCAACAGATTCAAATAAATCAACTGCTAAAACTAGCAGTCCAGGAGACCCTAAAGGTAGTGGCACAATAAAATCGCCATTACCGGGAATTGTTCTTAATGTTTTTGTAAACGTTGGTGATAATATAAAAATGGGACAAAAACTTTTAACACTCGAAGCAATGAAGATGGAAAACAATATTGAAGCTGATAAAGAAGGGAAAATCAAGGAAATAAAAGCACGAAAAGGCGATTCTGTTATGGAAGGTGATGTACTAATAATAATAGGAGATTAACGTCATGGGAGAATTATGGAATTTCTTTGTCGAGCATATAAGTCAGTTTTTCACTTATACTGCTTTTGCTAACTTTACTATTGGTCATCTTATTATGATTTTTGTTGGTTTGATTTTTATTACTTTAGCAATTGTTAAAGAATACGAGCCACTTCTTCTTATACCTATAGGTTTTGGAATACTTATAGGAAATATACCTTTTTATCCCGGATTGAAAATTGGAATTTATGAATCAGGATCTGTCTTAAATTATTTGTACTTTGGAGTGATACAAGGAGTTTATCCTCCTTTAATTTTTCTTGGAATTGGAGCTATGACAGATTTTTCTGCACTAATTTCTAATCCAAAACTTATATTAATAGGTGCTGCTGCACAACTTGGTATTTTTGGTGCATATATAGCTGCACTTTTTTTGGGGTTTGATGCAGCTCAAGCAGGTGCAATTGGAATTATTGGAGGTGCTGATGGACCAACGGCAATTTTTATTTCTTCTAAACTTGCTCCGGAACTGATGGGTGCAATAGCTATTTCAGCGTATTCATACATGGCTCTTGTACCCGTAATTCAACCACCAATAATGAGGTTGCTTACAACTAAAAAGGAAAGAGTAATACGCATGAAACCACCGCGAGTTGTGTCTAGAACTGAAAAGGTACTATTCCCTATTTTTGGTCTATTGCTTACATGCTTTATAGTTCCTAGTGGTCTTCCATTACTTGGAATGTTGTTTTTTGGTAATATTCTTAAAGAAAGTGGTGTAACCAAACGATTAGCCGATACAGCAAAAGGACCTTTAATTGATATTGTAACTATACTTATCGGTTTAACCGTAGGTGCATCAACTCAAGCAACAACATTTTTAACGGCAAAATCTATTGGAATCTTTGTTCTTGGTGCTAGCTCATTTATTATTGCAACCTTTGGAGGTGTTATGTTTTGTAAGATCTTTAATTTATTCCTTAAACCTGGAAATAAAATAAATCCGCTTATAGGCAATGCTGGTGTTTCTGCAGTTCCTGATAGTGCAAGAGTGTCGCAGTTTGTTGGACTTGAATATGACAAAACAAACCATTTATTGATGCACGCTATGGGACCAAACGTTGCAGGGGTAATTGGTAGTGCTGTTGCAGCAGGTATTTTATTGAGTTTTCTTTATTAAAATTATTTTTTTCAATAATAAATTTGTTTATTATTTCATTTATTTCTCAAAAAGTTCTAATGGAAATTTAATAATAGAATTATTATTTGTTTTTTCGTATTCTAGATGATCATTGCAAAAAACGATTAATTAGATAATATTTTAAGATAAAAAAAATTAAATCATTTGGAATTTCTTAAAATTATTATTATTATTGTACTTATTTTAAGTCAAAAAAAATTGATTTAAGTATATTTTGATTAGCAAAGGGATATTAATGAAAATTAAACTACTTTATTTTATTTTTTTCATTTTCATTGGTACTATTGGTTTCTCACAACCAACAGCATCACTTACTTGCAATCCTGCTAACTTTACTAATTGTACTGGTGCTGCTTATAATTTCCGCTTTACAAATACTTCAATAGGTAATATTGTTAATTTTAAAATTGTATGGGGAGATGGCATGCCTGATTTTAATTCAGGTACATTTCCTAATCCACTTATACATAATTATGGAATAGGAGCTTTTTCATTAAAATTTATCGTAACAGATAATGTCGGACTAAAAGATTCAATTACTTACACAATATATAACATAACTAATCCGGGACTTTCAGTAGGTTCTCCCGGAAATACAACAGGATGTGATACTGCTAATATTTTTTGCTTTGCAGTAAATGGATTCTCAGGTAATTCAAGCACTACAACATATACTGTAAATTGGGGTGATGGTTCTGCTCCTGTAATTTATAACCAGCCACCACCATCTTCAATATGCCATAATTACAATTTGATAAGCTGCGGAAATCCGGGTAATCAATACACTCTCGTAGTAACTGCAACAAATACCTGTGGTAGTACTCCTGTTTCAATATCAGGTATTAAAGTATTTCGAAAGCCAACTGCAAATTTTACAAATCCTCTGATAGGGTGTGTTAATCAGCCAATTCCTTTTCCTAATACTTCAATTACAGGTTTGAGTGCTAATTGTGATAGTTTGACTGATTATAATTGGACTTTTGGAGATGGGCATTCTCAAGATTTTTGGGATATAACCAACCCTTCTAATGCTAATGGCAACAATACATACAATACTCCCGGTACTTATGATGTGAGATTAATTGCTTCAAATACCTGCTCGTCAGATACAATTATTAATCAAATATGTATAAAACCCGTTCCAACAGCAGGCTTTTTACTAAGTGATTCGAACTTTTGTAAGCCCGACACTATAATTATTACAAATACATCAAACACTATTGGAAATTGTGAAGCAGCTACATATTCATGGGTAATATCATGCTCTGGAACTTGTAATCCCCAATGCTCATACACTTTTGTAGACGGCACAAATTCAACATCAATTCATCCTCACATTTTGTTTAATGAATATGGTCAGTATAACATTACTTTAACTGTAATTAATGGTTGTGGAAGCGGACAGTCGTACAGTAAAATTGTTAGAATTAATAAAGCTCCCGAAATAAATACTAATACTGTTCCTAATATTTGTATTGGAGGTAGTCTAACTCCTCTAAATTATTTTGTGATAAGAGATTGTTTTGGTGCAATAACAAATTATAGTTGGAGTTTTACAGGAGGAACGCCATCATCATCATCATTGCCAAATCCGGGAAATGTAACATATAATTTACAAGGAACTTATAATTTAGAATTGTCAATTACAAATGCTTGTGGAACTGTAAATTCAACAAGCAATAGCTTTAATGTTTATTCTTCACCAATAGTTACAGTCGACACTCAAAGTTATATTATTTGTGTTGGCGGTACTAAACTTATACATGTAAGTGCCTCGGGAAGTAGTGGTACTTTTACTTATCAATGGCAAACTTCAACAACAGGATGTGGAGGTGTATGGACAAATATTTCCGGAGCAACAAACTCAACTTACATGACGCCTGTATTAGGTACTGTTGGAGCTTATTATTACCAATGTATTGTAACTCCTGTAGGTGCAAATTGTAATCCAACACCAAGCTCATGTATAACTGTTAATGTTGTTCCTGACCCCGTATTTACGACACAACCGTTAAGTTCAACAGTTTGTGAAGGAGGAACAGCAACACTATCAGTCGATATTTCCGGAGGAACAGGAACAATATCCTATCAATGGCAATCTTCAACAACAGGTTGTGGAGGTATATGGGCAAATATTTCAGGAGCAACAAACACATCATATACAACACCCGCATTATCAGCAACTACATATTATCAATGTATAGTTTCGCAAACAGGAATAGGATGTCAAGCAATTTCAAACTGTGCAACAATCACTGTTGTTCCTGATCCTGTATTTACAACACAACCATTAAGTTCAACAATTTGTGACGGAGGAACTGCAACAATTTCTGTTGTTGTTTCGGGAGGAACAGGTATAACTTCATACCAATGGGAATCGTCTGCAACTGGTTGTGGAGGTGCTTGGACAACTATTTCGGGAGCTACAAGCAGTTCATATACAACAACTGTTTTATCAACAACAACTTATTACCATTGTATTGTAACCCAAACAGGAAGCGGGTGTCAGAACATATCAAATTGTGCAACAATTACAGTTGTTCTTAACCCAAATATTACTGTACAGCCTTTAGATGTTACAATATGCACAGGCGGAATTGCAACATTAACTATAGCAGCTGCGGGCGGAACAGGTGTATTTTCTTATCAATGGCAATTATCAACGACAGATTGTGGTTCAGGATGGAATATTATTCCAGGAGCAACAAGTTCTTCATATACAACTCCCATTCTAACTTCAAATGCATTTTACCGATGCATTGTTTCGCAATCAGGAAGTGGTTGTACATCTGTAACATCTAATTGTGCAACAATTACTGTTGTGGCCGATCCGGTATTTACAACACACCCAGTAGGAAGTACTATATGTATTGGAGGAACATATTCAATGAACGTGGTTGTTTCGGGTGGTTATGGTACCCCATCATATCAATGGCAAGTTTCGACAGATGGATGTGGTTCGGGATGGACAAATATACCGGGAGCAAACAGCGATTCTTATAATACTCCTGTGATAAACGTTACTACTTATTACCAATGCATTGTTACACAATCAGGAAGCGGATGCCAAAGTACTTCAAATTGTGCAACTGTAAACGTTGTTCCAGGACCTAGTATTACATCACAACCAGCTAGTGCAACAGTATGTTCAGGAGGTCAATCCTCATTTTCAATAACTGTAAGTGGTGGAACCGGAACAATATCTTACCAGTGGCAGTCGTCTACTGCAAATTGCGGATCGGGTTGGGCGGATATTTCAGGGGCTACATCTGCTTCTTATACAACTCCTAATCTGGCAATAACAACTTATTACAGATGCGTAGTTAATCAATCGGGAAGCGGTTGTAATATTACTTCAACATGCGCAACAATAACAGTGGTAGCTGACCCAACAATTACGACTGAGCCATTGAGTACAACGGTTTGCATCGGAGGTCAAGCAACAGTATCTGTTACAACATCTGGTGGTACGGGAGCTTTTTCATATCAATGGCAATCGTCTTCTATAGGATGTGGTTCGGGGTGGTCTGATATTCCAGGAGCTACAAGCAGTTCATATACAACACCTGCTCTATCTTCTACTACATATTACAGGTGTAATATTTTACAGTCAGGTAATGGCTGCAATGGTCTAACTTCAGCTTGTGCAACTATTACTGTTGTTCCAATACCCATTTTTTCATCTCAACCAAAAGACGATACAATTTGTATGAGCGGTTCAGCTAATTTGAACGTTGTTGTTTCAGGAGGTTTCGGTACAACTTCATATCAATGGCAATCATCCTCTACTGGATGTGGAGGTTTATGGACAAATATTTCAGGAGCCACAAGCAGTTCATATACAACACCTGTTTTATCATCAACAACTTATTATCAGTGCATAGTAACACAAACCGGAAGTGGATGTCAAAATACTTCTTCTTGTGCTGTTATTACTGTTGCTTCGGAAGTTAATTTTACAACACAACCTGCTAGCTCAACAATATGTACCGGAGGACAATCTTCTTTATCCGTAGTTATTTCAGGAGGAACAGGGTCTATAACATACCAATGGCAATCTTCATCTGTGGGATGTGGTTCGGGATGGGCAGATATATTAGGTGCGACAAATCCAACCTATACAACTCCTGTATTAATTTCTACAACTTACTACAGGTGTATAGTAACTCAAACAATAAGCGGTTGTCAGAATACTTCATCGTGCGGAACAATAACGGTAATACCTGATCCTGTATTTACAACACAACCATTAAGCTCAACAATATGTTCAGGTGGAGCCGCCTCGCTTTCAGTTGTTGTTTCGGGTGGCTCTGGAATAACTTCATACCAATGGCAGTCATCATCAACAGATTGTGTATCGGGTTGGGGTGATATACTTGGAGCAAATAGCAGTACATATAATACTCCTGCACTTTCAGCAACAACCTATTATCGTTGTATTGTAAGTCAATCAGTAAGTGGCTGCGAAAATACATCAAATTGCGGAATCATAACAGTAGTTCCTAGTCCCGTAATTTCTACACAACCTATAAACTCTTCCGTTTGTAATGGCGGACAAGCTACATTGACTGTTGTTGTTTCCGGGGGTACAGGTACATTATCATATCAATGGCAATCTTCAACAACAGGTTGTGGTGGAATATTTAGCAATATTACAGGTGCAACTTCGGCATCATATACAACATCTGCTTTAACATTAACAACAAATTACCAATGTGTAATTACACAATCGGGCAGTGGTTGCGGAAATTTAACTTCTTTATGTGCAACTGTTGATGTTCAGCCCGATCCTATATTTACAACGCAACCTCTAAGTTCAACAGTATGTAATGGAGGTCAGGCAACATTAAACGTTGTTGTGACGGGTGGTATTGGAACAACTTCATATCAATGGCAGTCATCAATTGCAGGATGTGGTTCTGGCTGGAGTGATATTGTTGGTGCAATAAGCGATACATATTCAACTCCGGTTTTAACAACTACAACATATTACAGATGTGTTGTTAGCCAAACAGGAAGTGGTTGTCAATCTACTTCTAACTGTGCTACAATAACAGTTGTTCCCGATCCTCAAATAATAACCCAGCCATTAAGTTCAACAATTTGTGAAGGAGGTCAGGAGTATTTGTCGGTGGTTGTTTCAGGAGGAACCGGAACGTTAACATATCAATGGCAGTCGTCAGTTGCCGGATGTGGTTCTGGTTGGAGCAATATTTCAGGTGCTACAAATTCAAACTATACTACAAATTCACTATCTTCAACAGAATACTTCCGTTGTATCATTTCACAATCGGGTAGTGGCTGCGGAAGTATAACTTCTTCATGTGCAACTATAACAGTGGTTCCCGATCCTCAAATAAATACTCAGCCATTAAGTTCTACAATTTGCGAAGGAGGGCAAGTCAACTTATCAGTAGCTGCATCAGGAGGAACCGGAGTGTTTTCTTACCAATGGCAAATATCAACTAACGGTTGTGGCTCAGGATGGACAGATATTCCCGGAGCAACTTCAGCAGCATATTCCTCTTCAGTACTTTCTTCAACAACTTATTATAGATGCAATATTTCACAAACAGGAATTGGCTGCAATGATTTAACTTCAAACTGTGCAACAATCACAGTTATTCCCGATCCTGTATTTACAACTCAGCCATTAAGTTCAACTATTTGTACCGGAGGTACAACTTCACTATCGGTAGTGATTTCGGGAGGTACGGGAACGACATCATATCAATGGCAATCTTCTATAACCGATTGTAATTCGGGCTGGA
>Ga0172375_10009445_pt1 | contig 12860 bp, 15 predicted proteins | sample LakKiv1m_FD_114537 | JGI IMG/M metagenome (GOLD analysis project Ga0172375, IMG submission 114537) | Freshwater microbial communities from Kabuno Bay, South-Kivu, Congo - kab_092012_11.1m | ecosystem: Environmental > Aquatic > Freshwater > Lake | place: Democratic Republic of the Congo... | reverse complement strand
AGTCCCGTCGTGTGATTGTTTTGGTCGTCCGCGTCATGGTTCTCTCCCTCGTGTTTGGATCGCCCATCTCGCCTCACGCTCTCGGGCGAAAGCGCGGGGCGGGCCGGGCGGCCCTGGGGTCAGCCCTCGATCGGCTGCCGAGCGATCTCCTCGCTGTGGGCAACGATGATGTCCGAGGCATCGTTCGCCAGATGCTCGCTGTACGCGCCCTTCAGGCTCCGCCACGCGAGCCGGCTTCCCTGGCAGTCGGCGGCCGAATCGAAAACGAACGAGAATTTCTGCCACTTGATTTTGCCACTGCTCGTGATCGCGACTTTGCAGTTGAGAAATCGGCCGTTGAAGCTGGATTCGATCTTCGCGGCGTTCAATTTCTCGATCAGGCTGGCTTGGTGGGCGGTCATCTTTTTGGCTCCCGTGTTCGTGTTGTTTGTTGCACTCATCATGCCCTAAGTATAGCTATCGGCTATATTGTGTCAATAGCTTGAGGCTATATTTTCTTTCCGATTGCGCCGTAAGTCATTGGAAACAATAGCCTTACGCCCTCGAAAATTCTTAGGATTTCTTCAAAATTAACCCAGAAGGAACGGAGATTTCCACGGAAAGCGACTCCGCCAGCCGCCGCAGCACGGCCAGCGACGGCTCTTTCTTCCCCGCCTCAATCTCGGAGAGGTATTCCTGGGTGATTCCGGCCGCCACGGCTGTAGCGGCCTGGGTCCGCTCCGCGCTCGTTCTGGCCTCGCGTATCGCGTTTCCGAGGGTGTTTTTCGATTTCGGCATATCGAGCCTCCTTTCCTCTCAATATAGCAGTCAGATATATAGCGTCAAGCTATCCTGAATCCCAGGTGTCCAGCGGGCCGGATTCTCGGGGATCTTGTTGCTTTTCGCGCGCGGTGGGGAAAGAATGGCGGGCGCGGGGCGAATGAAGAGAGGGAGGTATTTACCCGATCACTGACCGTAATACCCGGTCCCATGCCGCCGCGCATCGCTCGATCGAGAATCCTTCGGCCACGGCCTTCAGTTTCGCGGCTCGCTCCCGCGCATCGTCTGGCCGTTCTTTCACCGCGCGTATAGATGCCGCTACAGCCTCCGCCGATGCCGCCAGCGGAACCTCCTGCCACAACACGCCATGCTCCTCCGCGATCTCTCGCAGCACGCCGACGCGAGTGCTGACTAGCGGCACTCCGGCCACAGCCGCCTCCATGCCGACTCGCCAATAGCCCTCAGCCTGGCAGAGGCCAACCACGCAATCCATCGCGGCCAACGGGTCGCCGATCTGCGTGGTGTAGGGACGATACAGCACGCGACGCCCGACAACCGGCAGCGGCATTTTGGTTGCACCGTTCCCGACAACCAAGCCGCGATAATTCGCCGGCAGCTTTTGAATCGCCTCGGCCATGAGACCGATTCTCTTCTCCGTCGATAGCCGACCAATGTAACCGCACACGAAATCATCCGGCCCGAAACCGTACTCCGCGCGAATCGCTTCACGCGGCCTGGACGCACGGCAACGCGAGGCGTCAACGCTGTTGTGGATCAGCACCCTCTTTTCCGCTGGAACGTTGCGAAGTGGCTTCATTGCCGCTTGACTGACGGCGACAAATCGGTGAGCGATCTTGCGCGCCGCATCCACGTATCGCTGCGACCACGCCACGTCTTCGCCATGGCAGCAGACTATCACGCCGCCTCGGTATCCGCGAATCAATGACGGCAACTGCGTCATGCCCCACGCGACAATCACGTCAAACCGTTTCGCCCACGCGGCAACTTCGCGGGTTGCCATCACCGAGACCGGCGCGACGGTTCGCAAGGCAGCGAGCGGGCCGTCGAAGACTGACCGGCGAATGCCTCGCGTCACCCCTACCTCGCATCGCCACGTTGCGGCGAGCCCCTGAATAAGCTCAAACGTCCACCGCTCGACACCTCCAAAGGCGAAACACGGCGTCAATAATCCGACACTCGGTTTGCGCGGCGTGACGATGGCCGGGGCCTCGATGGGCTTCACGACGGAATCTAACCTCGGCTCGTGTAGCAGTTGCCTCGCGTCGAACGATTCACCCCTGAAACTTTTGGCTGTCGGGTGTCGGCCATTCGATATTGTGCTGTAGCGTCCGAGGTGCTGGACGAGGCTCGGGTGGTGGACGAATTCACGATAACCCGCCGCGTTCATAGCCGTAACGACAGCCCCATCCAACGACTTCCAGCGGCGCGGCACGGCCTCTCGGTACGGCCGGGCAATCATCTCATTGCGTGCCAAGAGCATCGTCACCGCCTGCCGATCGAACACAAGGGCCACCGCCCCTAATCCGCGCTGATTCGCAGGATACCAGCCGACTTTCGAGGCATCGGGGCAGAGGGCTTGGTTCTGCGGAAACGTGTAGAGGTTCCAGTATCCACGCTCCGGGTAGGTGCACGATTCAAGGTACGCGCGGAGGTTTTGGTAGCAAGTGAAGTCATCCTGGAACACCGCGTAGTAATCGCTCTCCGGCTCTCGAATCAGCATCTCAGCCAACGCCAGCGCCCAATTGCCGTAGGGGCGAATGCGCGGCGAGCGAATCGTGAAATCAAGTCCGATGGATCGGCACCGCTCATAGGTCGCCGTGTTGTCCACACCATCGACAAACAATCGAGGCGGGGGAAAGCCGGCGCACTGGAGGCTTGCGAGCGTGCCGGGCAACAGGCTGTCGAATCGCTCGGGCACGGTAGTTAGGCCGCAGGTCCAGCGTTTCACGGCTTCGCCTTTCGTGCCCTGCGAATCGCGAGCCACAGAATCGTTTTACCTGCGGCGCGGATGAACGGCAGTTTCCGCCTGGTTGCTTCTTCTTCCAACCAATCGACGATTAGCTCCGAGTACTCTTGACACCAATCGGGGCCACGCTCGTCCATCGTTCTGGCGCGGGCATTACAAAGGCAATTCGGATCGGGTTTGATTCCGATGCGACCAAGCAACGCTTTCAACTCCGTTCCCGCGCCGCCTTTCGCTTTGCTCTCTGGGTAGTGTCGCAGAGGTCGTGACTCTTCCTCGACTGCCGGCTTTCGCTTTCCTTTGCCGCAGCATCCATGCCGCTTGACGCCAGTGCGCGGCGCGGCTGGAACGTGCGTTTCGCCCGCGTCGTACAGCACCACTTTGCGAACCACCGTGACGCCCACCGGCTTTTCCGCCAGTGGATCAAGGCCCCACTTCGCGCGATAACGATTGATCTTCGCCAACGGCATATCGGCACGACCTTCGCACACATCGCGCAGGTGGCCAGTAAATTGTTGGCAATCGCCCATCACGCACCCTCTACAATCGTGACTTGCGTGCGAGCGGTGTCGTCAGTGCATTCGAGGCAAAGAAAATTCATTTGCGGGCCATACATAATCACGCCAGAGTCGGCAAGGTACGGATCGCAGGATTCCACCAGTGTGAAGAACGCCTCAAATCCAGACTCGCACCCATTACGAAAAGGCAGCGGTGTCCACAGATGGGCAACGCCGTTAAGCACCTCCACCCGTACTACGCAGCACTCACCAGCCTGAAAGAACCCGATGTAGCCGCAATCGAATTTCACATACCCGGTTTCATGGACATACGACACAGTTTCCCAGTAGGCCAGGTCAACTTCGATTGTGGTACACGAGGCCCCTGCGTAAGGCTCGGAGAAGTCGCCAATCTCTCCCCATTGGCGGAACGTCATCACGAGGTGAAGCGGATGGCTGCCACAATTCTGATAGCACGGTGTCGCCTGCGTGCATGGTCCGGCATTGCAGTCAGGTCGCAAGGCGGACGCGATGAACGCGATATTCAGCCGCGTCGTGCCGGTGCCGGTCTGGTTGGCGAGATCCACAGGGCCTTGATGGCTGACGCTCAAAGTCTCGTTTTCAAAATCAAACTGATGGGTAGCTGTTTCTTTCGTGCAGCGAAACGTAGGGAAGTCGCCGTATGCCGAGACGGCTTGCACGCCGTCGATTACCGGGACAATGTAACAGTCCGTTCCGTCATCGCTCGAAACAATGCGAAGAATCAGCGGGTCGGATTCTGTACCCCATTGAAGCTCGGTCGCGTCCCAGACGAGGTGAAGATTCTGATGGATCGTAGTCCCGTCCCAGTAAAAGACGCAGAGCGTTTCGGGCACACACCGACAACCGCCGCATAGATAATCCCAGCAGGAGCATTCCCCGCAGCGGAGCGTCAGCAATCGGGGAACCTCAAGGCCGTTTTCGTCCTCAATGAATGCGATAAATTCCGCCTTCAATCGGCAACTGCAAAGCCGCTCGGCATCGACCACGATCGAATCGTAGAATTCGCCGCCGGTCTCTTCGGTGTCGAGTTCGGGCCTGATTGTGGCCCGTCCATACTCGTCTTCCTCCAGGTAGAAACGCTCGGTCAATCCCGTTGTCGAGTCCGTGTACTCCCATCCTCGGCTTGTGCCGGTCCCGGTCTCAAGCGAATCGTCAAACCACTCGAAAACCGTGTGCCCGTATTCTCCATCTCCGTGCCGGTAGCCGGTGGCGCAGACGCGAGAACACACCTGGGTACAATCGCCGCATGGAGGATCAAGCGTGATGAATTCGACTTCGCCGGACCCGGTGCCTGTGCCGGTCTGCCATGATAGCTCGGCCTGCTTGCGGATGAACGGTACTTTCCTCCGGGCGTTGTCCACCACGGTCAGATAGCCGAGGCAGCCTTCGGGGCCTGTGACGTTTTCCAGCGTCACAACCGGAACGGAAAGCGATGTGACGGTATCGTGGTCGATCAGGATCGTGGTGTCGAGGTCGGCGGTACTGGTGCCGGTCCCGGTCATCGTGATGTGCCACGCACACACAGTATCGGTGCCGGTCTCGGCGGGCAGGTTGCCGAGTTCGACCACCACGTCAACGCCAAACAGCGAGCCGGAGTAGGTTCCGATAAACTCCGATTCCGGCGCGGTAACGTGTGGCATTGGCACGACGAATTGACGGCAGCACGCGCTTTCCAAATCGTAGGGGATAAATTGGAGCAAGAGCATCCGTGGCACACAGCGCACGCAGTGCTCAGAGTCCGAATGGACAAACACGTAGGGCCGCGGGCGAATATACCGGCACGGATCGCAGCAACAGCAGTTGTGGTTGACCGTGCCCTCGGTTGCCGTGCCTGAGCCGGCTGGAACGTCGCCGGGCTGGTCGTGATACTGCCGGCAATGGATGCTGCCGCGGCATCGGTCGGGGCCTTGGCTGCGATCCTGTACGTCCGTCACGAGTAGACTTCCTCGGAGCAACAGAGGTGCTGAACGACCCAGTAGCAGCTATCAGCAGTCGCGGTGCCGGTCCCTGTTCCCGTGCCGGTCCCTGTTCCCGTGGATGCCTCGCATTGCGACGGCGCGAAGTCGCTTCCGGTTGCCATTCGGATTGCCATCCCCGAGGTTCCTTCAAGGATGTCGATAGGCAAGTTGAACCAGCACGCACTAGGGTCCCAGATCGTCACCTCATCGCCGACGGCCACGCCGGATCCTCCGCAAGAAACCTCAGTCACTTCGGCAACCACGGAAAGGCACTCTTGCGATTGTTCGGACTGAAACGCGCCGACGGCGAGAGTGCGGAAGCGGATAGTAGACGCCGCAACTCCACCACCGCCACCGATTCTCACTGTGGCCCATTGCGTGCCGGTGCCCGTGGCCTTTGCCATGATTTGCGCGACGCCGCTATCGAGCGCTGACAACTGCGTTACATCGCCGTCCAGTACGTCGGCAAAGGATTCCGATCCTGTAGTGAAATCCACCTGGACTTGCGCCAGCCCGAAAAACACCGCACGCCCTTGCTTGCCGTCTGCAATCGGTTCGATCGTGATGCAGAATTTTCCGGCATGGCTTGCAGTCGGAGTCACGCCTTTGAAAACCGGCCGGGACAGAAACGCATTCAGGTTGTCGCCCGGCACGTAAAGAAAATCGTCAATACCCAGCACTGCCCCGCGGGTCACGTCGGCACCGGTGTCGTTGCGGACGAATCGCACGCCGTTGTCAATTGCGCCTCCCGGCAACGCCCCAGCGCTCCCGCGCACGCCTTCGGCCCAGCGCACCACGTCCAGGATGCGATTCCACATCGACGTTTTGTAGAGTCGCGTGATCGGATCGCCGACATTGATTTTGGCAAGATCGTCGGCCATTATGTGCCAATCCTCAGGAGGGCGAAGTTTGCGGCGTCGTAGACCTGCTCGATATGGACGGCCTTGGGTTGCGCGACGTTCTTGTTTTGGCCGATGTCGGCGGCCTGCTCGTATTCGATCCAGAGGTATTGCCAAGCGCCTTTGGCCACGCTGGCGATTGCGTTAGGCGCACTGCCGAAGCTAAGTCCGGTCACGTTGCGCCCTGACGTGAAATGAAATGTAAACTCACATACGTCGGGGTTTGTATTCGATGCCCCGCCTGCAGCGCCGTCGAATCGCACCGTTCCGGCAGTTCGGCCTCGGAAGGTGGCGTTGTTTACCGTGCCGGTAAGAGCTTCTAGCACGTCCAGGTAGTTGAACGGGAAGTTGGACTTCGGCAGATTCTTAAACGTCTCAGTCCATTTTGGATTAGGAACCACCACCTCACAGCCTTCCACGTCGCCATTCTGATTGACGCCGATAGCGCCGACCGATGCCGGGGTAAATGTGCCGGAGGAATTGTAGCTTTGGATATGGGCCTTCGCGTGCGTGATCTTCGCCGTTCCGCCGGTCGTGTCAAAATTGAAGGTATATTCATACCCGCCAGCGTTCGACGGCTCGCGCACGCCGTAGGGGACCGTGACGTACCAGAGGTTGAATCCCTGTGGGTTGACTTGGATATCTTGTCGCCAGAGATTGCCGTAGAAGATTGCGGTGCGGAGCATGGCCTGCGTGCGCACGTAGTCCACGTCCTGCGTCCCCTCGGCCACGAATTCCAGCGTGATGGTACGCGGGTTCTCGGTGGTCTTGCGGGACTCGGGACGTTCGTTGAATTTGAAGGCCATTAGGTGGTTCGCATTAGCTCAAGATTCTGCTGATACATCTTCTCCCAGAAGGCCGCGCCTTTGCGAATCAGTCGCAACTCCGCGACCATTTGTTGACGGGACTTTTGCGCGGTGCCTTCGGCGCTGCCGCCCTGCATCGCCATGGCGGCGTATGACGAGATAGCCCCAGCGGTTTTTGATGCTCCAGCGCCGGCCAATGCGGCGGTGGTTTCGGGTGGCGGTGCGCCGAACGGAGTGCGGCCCGATGTGACGGCGCTTGTGGCAGTCGCCTCGACTTGGGCCTTGGCGGCATTGAATTCCGCCTTTGCAGCGTCGAGGTCCGCTTGGGCCTGGTCGAGGTTGGCTTGGCGATCGGCACCGCGGGCCGTCGCGCCGGCTCCGAGATCCGCTTCCCACGCGGCGCGGTTCTTTTCGATTTCGGCCTTCGAGGCTTGGGTTGCGGCGTCGATCTCGGCTTGGCGGTTCGGTCGCTGTGATCGCGAATACTCGAATCCTTCGCGTAGATTCTTTTGCACGTCCTCAACGTCAAGCCCTTGGAGCTTCGCAATCACCCAGGCGATCGGCTTGGAAATCGACTCCACAAAACTGGATGAGGCCCATTTGTCCCACATCTTTTCGATGAATCCGATCGCCTCCGCCCACGCCGATTTAAGCTTTGCTGTGACGTTGTTGATGCCGATCAGGATGCCGGTCCCAAGTTCGATCCAGAAGCCGCGAAAGCCATCCCATGCGCCGGTCAGCCACGAGATAAGCCGCTGCCACTCCAGCCGAATGAACGCCAGCACCACCTTTGCCGCGCCTTCGATGTCACCCGCCGAGAGCGCCTTAGCGATCGTACTGGCCGCCGTGACTCCATCTTGGCTCACGTTCTCCCATCCGGCGGATAGGTCCGCAAATAGCGATGAGAATCCGCCCGCAATCCAATTGCCGACTTCCACGAGCCGGGAGGAAAGCTGTACGAATGCGCCAGACACCGCCCCCACGGTATCGCGGGCCGCGTTGCTGATTGTATTGCCGCCGAACGCGGCCGAAATCGAATCCACAGCGTTCGTGGCGAGTTCCACCACGCCGGCCCATCCGGTGCGCAGCCACTCGAACATGGCGGCAAATGCCTCGCCTATCACCTGGGCCGATTCAGTGAGGATCGGCACGTATTCGCCCAGCGCGAGCTTCATCAGCCCGACACCTAACGCGGCAACCGTGGCGGTCAAGAGTACAAACGGGTTGGTAAGCACGGCCAGAGCCTTGAGCGAAAGCAACACACCTTCAAGAGCGAATGCCACGAGCTTTGCACCCAGCCCGGCCGTCACGAGCGCACCGCCGATCGTGGTCAATCCAATTGCGGCCAGCGCCACCCAACGGACGAGGTTTTGATTCCGGTCGATGAAGTCAGCGAACAGCTTGCCCGCAATCAAAAGCGTCGGGCCGACAGCCTTGAGCAGACCCGCTAACGCATCTCCGATTGACACGAATATTTGTGTTGCGGTCTGGTGGAGTTTCTTAAACCACCCAAGAATGCCGCCGGACATTTTCTTAAATGATTCTTCCGCACGCCCCGCGCGGGTCCGCATGTATTCAAGGTCGGTCGCAAATCCCTCAATGTCTCCCAACGCGGCAAACGCACCACGCAGCCCGCGTATATTCTCGAAAATCTTAGCGATGTCTTCCGGTCCCGCCCCCCGGAGCTTCTTCATCACGCCGTAAAGCCCCTCGGTGCGGAGTGTAGCGGAGTTCAATTCGATTCCGTATTTTCTCGCCGCCGCAATCGCGCCATCAGTAGGCTTGATAAATTCCTTCATCATGTTGGTCAACGCCGTAACGGCCATGTCGGTCTTGAGGCCGTTGCGGGTCATGGTCGCGATAGCTGCGCCGAGTTCATCCAGACTCAAACCGGCCGCCGCGGCGGTGGCGGTTACTTCGCCTTGAGATTCCGCCAGCTCGGCAAACGTCGTTACGCCCCGTTTGACGGTGGTGAACATGAGGTCGGAGAGGTCTGCCACGTTTTGGGCGGGAACGTGGTAGGCGTTGAGAAGGTTGATAAGCGTCTTGGTTGCCGTGGCGGCATCGGTCATTCCGCCCTTTGCGGCGATCATGGCTTGCCGGAGCACGATCATCGCCTGCTCAGGCGCGATGCTCGCGGAGAGAATATCGTAGAGTCCTTTGGCGAGCGTGTCGGTCCCTTCGCCAAATTCGATCGACATACTCTTGATGCTGGCGGTGAACCGATCCATATACTTGGCCGGTTCGTCAAGCATGGTTGAGATCATGCGCATCTGTTGCTCAAAGTCGCCGGCCGCTTTGCCGCCCGTCACGAGCGGAATGGCCATTGCAGCCCCGGCCTTGGCGAGAGTGCCGCCGAAGCCGACAAGGCTGTCTCCGAGGTCGCGGAAGTCGTTCTTGACTGACTTCAGCGTGCGAACGAGGGCGGATTTATCGGCCCAGATTTTGACGAAACGCGCGGCCCGCTTCTATATCGCTTCGACCAGCCACGGACCACCTCCTTTCAATCTAAGCCCATCGGGTATCACCCGCTCCATGCCCCGCCGGCCTGGAAATGACTCACGATCTCGGTTCGCAATTTCTCGTCATACGGCAGCACGTCGAGGCGCTTGGTCTGCGGCTCGTCCCCAAAGTCCGGCATGATCTCGGCCGCGGGTTCCCCGGTCCATGCGCTTACCAGGCGGGCCGCTCGTTGCCACGCATCGCGCCGCCTGCCAATCGTCATCCAGACGAGTTGCCGGAGACTAAAGGGCCGCGGATCGACGCCAAGGATGCCTGCAAGCTCCCAAATGACTCGTTCAGAGTCGCCGTCACTTTCGCCTCGATTGTCTCGTCCATCGCGGCCAGTTCCTGGCTGGCCTGAATCCGGGCCGTCAGCACTTCGGCCGCCTTCCTGGCGTAACGACTCGCCTTGTTCAGCGCCGTCGCCAGGTCGGGCCGGCGCAACTGGAGGAAAAAACGCGACCACTCATCGAAGAACAAATCGCGGGCGATCAATAAGCCATCGCCGGCCAGCAGCTCGCCAAACGTCTCCGCTGTCAAGCCACGGGCGGCAATTTGCGGAGCAACCAGATGTGCGAGCAGTTCCCAGAATTCGAGTACGTCGAATTGAAGCGACTCGAATAGGCTGCGGTCGGCGCTGGACAGTGGCTTTGTCGGTTCTAATAGATCGTACTTGCCGCCGGAATCGCGCTTCACCCGAAGCACAATTCCAACAGTCAGCGGTTCGATCTCCCAGGAGGTGCCTTTGATATCCGTAAACGCGGCCATACGTTCTCCGTTACGGCGTGCTATCTTCAAGGCTGACAATCGTGATCGTGACGCCCGCGTCCGTGCTGCTTCCGTTGCTCGCGTGCGAGTGAGTAATCACGTTGCCCGTCAGCACGTTGGTTGCTACGCCGCCCACATCAAGGACGTAGGGTTGATTGGCGGTCAGGTCAATTTCCTCGATAGATGCGTGGCTCGAATCCTGGAGGTTAATATGGCCCTTCGCGGTCGATAGAGAATCGGTCGATTCAAAACTGACCGCGAACAACTGAACGGCATCGCCGTCAATCTGGGTGTTAATAACCACTTGCACCGATGCCGTGATGGCCGTTGACTCCGCCGGCAGCACGTCGCCGGCTGCGCCGGTGAACGGTACGGAGTTGCTGCTGACGGTTCCGATGGTTGCGCCGTAGCACATTCCACCAGTCCAATAGATGTCGATGATCTGGCCATCCGTAAGACCGTGGCCCGCCGTCATGGTGAGCGTGCCTGCTGTGTCGCTCGTGCGTGTCGAGAGCGTGCCGGTTTTTGCCACCGGCAACGGAATCGAGGCGTAGGCGTTCGGGTGGTCGCCCGTCCGGGAAATTTGCTTGTTGATCGTGACACCGCCGATCGAGACCGCGATGCCGTAAGTTCCGGTTGCCATGGTTGAAAACCTCGCTTATGGTTTGGTTGTGGTTTGCGGTTCGATCAGACGTTCAATAGCGGGTCGCGGTCTTCCGCATTCGGATCGGCGGTAAAGACGATCGTTTGCTCGCCGCCGACAGGCATCCCGAACTTGTGGGACAGATTGCAATCACCGTCGAAGCCGAGACCGCTCGAATAGGACTCGGTGCGAATGGCAACCGCCGTGCCGGCCACGGACGCGGCCAGAAGCGCGGTCAGCGTCGTGTCGGTCGTCTTATTCAGCATGGTCCACTCAATCGAGTAGGACCGCGCAACGACGCGACTTGTTTTGATCGGCGGCGACGTTCCGGCACCGCGCACGGTCGTGTCACCCTTATCAACGTCGAAAGTCTCGTTGATGTCGCGGCTGTTGGTGATCTCGGTCGCGCCGGTCGATCCCTTCACGCCGTAGTAGATTTTGCCCTCAAAGCCCATCTTGGTGGCCATGCTGGTTGCTCCTTGGTTAGTTGTGAACTTCACCGGCCCAGGAGGCCGCGAAGCGTTGTAGGTTTCGGGTCATTGCCGGGAACATTGTCGGACGCGACGGGAACCGCTGGCCCTTGTAAACGCGCATGCCTTCATGTTCATGGGCCTGCAAGGCGGTCCCGAATCGCGAACGGCGTGGGCCAATCACGGCGCTTTCTTTGGTGGCGTCGTAAGTGATGGCTCGCTTGAGTCTGCCGCGGCGAGTGTGTGGCGGCGTTCCGGTTGGCGATGCGCCTGCGGATTTCTCTACGCTCGCAATCGCCTCCTTGCGAATCGACGCGGCAGCGTGGGACAACGAACGGTAGGCAGCCTTATCGACGGCCTCTATTACCGCTTTCGTGTTGTCGGTTGTCTTTACGGATAGCCCGATCATGCTGCATCGACTCGATAGTCAAGCCGGATGATTCCGGTAAATTGATTGTGAGTGTGAAGCGTTTCGTTCAGGATTGTCACGGGCGGTTGATTCTGTTTGGCGTCAGGAAATTCCAACACGGCATCGGCGTATCCGGTGAGACTGCGAGGCCCGCCCAAATTGCTCGCCATGTAATCCCAAATCTTTCCGGTCAACTTCGCCAGTACATCGCAAGCGTCATCGTCCGTTTCGGAGCACTGCTTTCGGACGGCGATGTCGATCGGAACGCGAGCAACCCAGGATGTGCGTGTCTCTCGCACCACTTCCACCGCTGCCGATTGCAGCACGTCCACACGAAGCGTCGTGTTGCCTTCCAGTGCTACCGACGTGTCCCAAATCCTTTGAGCCGTGAACCCCGCCGCCCAGTACGACGCAAACGCCCCGGCGTCCACACCCGCGTTGAGCGTGTCCACCACGGCACCGGCAACGGAGATTCCAATCTCGGCGGGGTTCATTCCGTGCCTGTTTCCTTCGCGTACACAAGCAGCTCGTAACCGTCGCCGATCTTTTCGTAGACCGGCTTGGACTTCGGCGGCAGAGCCGTATAGACCAGTGCCGTGCCGTCGTCCAGGTATTTGACAAACCGGTCGCCCTTGGCGGGCGCGACACCCAACCCAGCAACCAAGTAATCCGCCGCACGAAGCGTGAGTTTCAACCCGCGCCACGTCTGGCGGAATCCGCGGTCCTCGCTTTCCACTTCCTCGTGTGCGGCGATTTCTGCGGTCAGTTCCGCCGTGTCGGTTCCGCGGCGGAGGATAAAGGTTTCGCCGAACAATGACAACAACGCCTCTACGGCTTGGTCTCGCCAGAGCGTTTCAAACTGAGAGGCCACGAATCACTCCTGCGCGATTTTCTGTTCCGCTGGCTGCGGCTCTGGCGGAGCGGGCTTCGTGACGGTCCAACCGTCCGCGATCAGATCCACGTCAGAAAGCCGAACCGATCCGGCCTTCATCGCCCGAAGCAAAGCCAGCGTCTTGGCGTAGTCGGCCTTGGCTTGGGCCATGGCGTTGATTTGTTCTAATTCCCTCAAGAGTTCGTCCATACACACTTTCTGTCCTGCAAGATCCGGCCGTGGGCGTGGACT
>Ga0172375_10009444_pt1 | contig 12861 bp, 8 predicted proteins | sample LakKiv1m_FD_114537 | JGI IMG/M metagenome (GOLD analysis project Ga0172375, IMG submission 114537) | Freshwater microbial communities from Kabuno Bay, South-Kivu, Congo - kab_092012_11.1m | ecosystem: Environmental > Aquatic > Freshwater > Lake | place: Democratic Republic of the Congo... | reverse complement strand
TTTTCTGGAGCTTTGTGAAAATCAGCCTGTTCAATCACCGAAAAAGGTTTGTTTCCTCCACCATCAGCACCTGGTATTGTTTGATCTCCACCTATCATATTAAGAATCATACTACTACTACTATGTCAAGCGAATTTTGGTTTTTCATCAAAGTTAGTGAAATATTAACGACGCCACCAAGGCCGATAATATTTTCTGTTGTCCTCTCTGTCATTCCCGCGTAGGCGGGAATCCAGACTAAAATCACTTCATTTGTATTTTTATAATGTAATTATAGACTGGATCCCCTCCTCCGAGGGGATGACAAGACATACCTTATAATATGTAAAAAAACCAGTGCCACGTGTTTTAAGAGGGATTTTTAAAGTATTAAAAGTTACCCACAACATTTGTCAGAGAACCGCGAATTTCGGAAAGATGATTTATCTTGTGAACGATCGTTAAGGAGATATCGAAAAAAGTGAATATTCATTGACAAAGTAGTTAGTAAATGGTAATATCTAACCATATGTCAACTCAAAAGGTTCAAATTACTTTAACACCGGAAGAGGTCAGCGTTTTATCTTTTAAGGGTAAGACCTTAGGTTATAATGTCACCAGATATATTAAATATATCATTACGAAAGAAGCTTTCGACGCTATTGAAGATTTTCCTGAGATTACGATGGGTCCAATTTTAGAAGAAAAAACGCTCAAAGCAGTTGAAGAACACAATAAAGGAAATTCAAAAAAAATTAATTCAGTGAATGATCTGGATAGTCTATGAACATTTATTTTTCTAAAGAATTTATAAAAAATTATAGAAAGATAACGAAGAAGAATAATTCGTTGAAAGCAAAAATAAAAATATCAATCTCAGTTTTTGAAAAAAATCCTCGTCATCCATCGCTTCGGCTACATCGATTAAAAGGAAAAATGGTTGAAGATTGGAGTATTTCAGTCCAATCAGATTTACGAATCGTTTTTACTTATGTTTTAGACGGAATCTTACTCATCGATATTGGCAACCACAAAGAAGTTTATAGATAAAATTATTTATACCACTCTTCATGAAGGGTGATCTTTCCTGATTCTGAGTCTATAGTTAAATATTGAGCAAAACCATAAAGAATTGCTCCACAACAAGCAAAATGATTTATTTCGTCAACTTCTGCCCAGTGATTATGACCGACAATAATATATTGATCAGGTCTAATGGTCTTTATTGCCTTTTCTTTCGTAGCTTTGTTTCTGTAGGCAAACCTTAACTCTAAAAAAGTTTTCCCAAAAATATTTACCATCGCTTGTCTGAAAAAATGAGCAATATTGATTATAAAATTGACAATTGGCATGACGATAGTAATGTTTTTTATTGAAAGATCTGCGGTTTTACGAAACTGATGTCCATGGGTAAATATAAACTGTCGGTCGTTGATAGACAATTGATAATTGTTAGTTTGTACATCGGAAAAAAGCTTCAATCTCATGTCGGAAAATTTTTGCTGGTCATGATTACCAAAGATATAAACCGCTTTTTTTTCTTTTAGCAGCGGAAAAAGTTGATTCCATGGAGATTTAACAAAATCATCAAAGCTGATCATATAATCATCAAAAAAATCACCATTTATAATTATCTGGTCAGCTCCACTAATAATTTTTTTTAAGTAGTCAAATTTTTTCTGTTCAAAAGGTAGATACAAATGTGTATCAGAGAAAACAAGGATTTTCATAATGCGTTTAGAAAATTGAAGATAGGTATAGAAGCGGGTTATGAAGGTTGAAAATAGAAGAAAAAGAAAAAAATCTAGTTTCTAGTTTCCATTTTCTTAACTCGTTTCCAAACCTACCTTCTAGATTTTATCTTATTATTTTTTCAACATTAAAGCAATTACATTCTTCGGTACTTCTTCGTAGTGGCTTGGTTCCATGTAGAAAACACCACGACCTTCGGTCAATGATCTGATGATCGTTGCATAACCTGAAAGTTCTGATAGAGGAACATGACTTTTGATGACAACGGCACGACTGCGTTTTTCAGTTCCCAATATTTTACCTCTTTTTGAGGAAATATCACCGATAGCCACCCCCATAAAGTTTTCTGGAATCGTGACTTCCAACTTCATGATAGGTTCAACCAAAGTTGGACCTGCTTGTTTGACTGCATCATGCAATGCCATTGATCCAGCAATCTTAAAGGCAATATCAGATGAATCAACATCATGGTAGCTTCCATCAATCAATGTTACTTGAAGATCGGTGATAGGATATCCCAAAAGAACACCTTTTTCAGTTGCTTCCATAACACCTTTTTCAACTGATGGAATAAACTCAGAAGGAATAGCACCTCCTTTGATCTTATTAACGAATTTTATTCCTTCTCCTCGGGCCAAAGGCTCAACATTGATGACACAATGTCCATATTGTCCGTGACCTCCAGTCTGTTTGATATATTTTACTTCAACATCATTTGCAGGTTTAGTGATCGTTTCTTTATAGGCAACTTGTGGTTTACCGACTGTTACATTCATACCCATCTCTCTTTTCATTCGGTCAACAAGAATTTCTAGGTGAAGCTCTCCCATCCCTGACATAATTGTTTGATTGGTTTCATGATTTACCTTGACTCTGAATGTTGGATCTTCCTCGGCCAATCTTTGCAAGGCATATGATAATTTTTCCTGATCAGCTTTTGTTGTTGGTTCGATTGCCAAGGAAATGACCGGTTCTGGGAAATTAATCTGCTCAAGGATTATCGGACTGTTTTGGTCAGATAAAGTGTCTCCAGTTTTTGAATCTTTTGGACCGATGACAGCAATAATTTCTCCAGCATAGGCCTTATCAATTTCTTCTCTTGAATTTGCGTGCATTAACAAAATTCGACTAACTCTTTCTTGTTTATTTCTATTGACGTTATAAACATAAGAACCTGATTCCAAAACTCCAGAATAAATTCTGACATAAGTTAATTTTCCAACATGAGGATCGAGTTGGATTTTAAAGGCTAAGCCTGTAAATTTTTCCTGTTGATTTAGGTTTCTTTTTTCTTCTAGTTTTGTTAGCGGATTGATACCTGTTATCACTTTAAGATCAAGAGGGGATGGGAGAAAATCGACAATCGCGTCAAGAACGGGTTGAACAGCTTTGTTGCGTAAAGATGTCCCACAATAAACAGGAACAATCTTATAAGCGATAGTTGCTTTTCTCAAGGTTGCTTTTAATTCCTCAACGGTAATTTCTTCGCCATTCAAATATTTATTTAAAAGCTTATCATCATGCTCGGCAATCTGTTCGACCATCTTTGATCGGGCTTTGGTCACTTTATCTTTAATGTCTGCAGGAATCTCATCAGAAACGGTAAATTTAACACCTTGTGGATCTTGGTCCCAAATCTTAGCTTTTAAAGTGAGTAGATCAATAACTCCTTTAAATTCTGACTCTTTTCCGATAGGTGAAGTCATTATGACTGGATTTGCGCCCAATCTGTCTTTGATTTCTTCAACAGTTGCTTCAAAATCAGCCCCTAATTTATCCATTTTATTGATAAAACATATTCGTGGAACCTTATATTTATCAGCTTGTCTCCAAACAGTCTCCGACTGACTTTGGACACCTTCTTCAGCATCAAATACAACAACACCACCATCCAAAACTCTAAGTGATCGTTCAACTTCTGCAGTAAAATCTACATGTCCAGGAGTATCAATAATATTGATTCTTGTTCCGTTCCAAAATGTAGTTGTTGCGGCTGAAACGATTGTAATACCTCTTTCTCTTTCCTGAGGCATCCAGTCTAATTGTGTATCACCTTCATCAATATCTCCGATCTTATATGTTTTGCCGGTATAAAAAAGAAATCTTTCGCTTGTGGTTGTCTTTCCAGAATCAATATGAGCAATTACGCCAATATTACGAATCTTATCAAGTGGAACATTACGATTTTTTGTAACAACAGGTTGTTGAGCCATACTAAAAATAAATCCTAAATATTAAATTTCAAATATCAAATAAATTTTAAACGTTTTAAATTTAAAATTTAAAAATTATTTGGAACTTGGAATTTAGAATTTAGGGTTTTACCACTTGAGGTGGGAAAAGGCCTTATTAGCTTCAGCTAATTTTTCTGTTTGCAGTTTTTTTGCTATGGCTGCTCCCTGGTTTTTTGAAGCTTCAATAATTTCTACCAATAACTTTTTATCAAAAGAATGATATTCTTTATTGGTTCGAGCTTTGGCTGCATCAATAATCCAATTTAATGCTAATTTTAGCTTTCTTTCTCTACGGACTTCTGTTGGAACCAAATATGAAGCTCCTCCCAATCGACGTGGTTTGACCTCATGAATAGGGGAGACGTTTTCAATGGCCAAATGTAAAAGCTTTAAAGGTTCGTCGGACTGTTTTTTCAATTCATCCATCATTTTATAAACTAGTCCTTCGGCAACAGATTTTTTACCATTGACCATTAAGTAGTTGATCAACTTTGCAACTTCAATACTGTCGAAAAGTTTATCTTTTTTAAATACTCTTTTTTTATAACTATGTCTTGGCATAAATATTAAGCACTTTTAACTCGTGGTTTTTTCGTTCCGTATTTTGATCTTGAGCTGGTTCTTTTATCGACTCCAGCGGCATCAAACTTTCCACGTACAATATGATATTTAACACCTGGTAAATCTTTGACTCTTCCACCCTTAACAAGAACGATGGAATGCTCGGCTAAATTATGACCAACGCCTTGAATATAGGCGGTCACTTCCATCTTGTTTGACAACCTGACTCTGGCTACCTTTCGAAGGGCTGAGTTTGGTTTTTTTGGCGTCATTGTTTTGACGACAGTACAAACACCTCTTTTTAAAGGATTATTAGTCTTATTATATTTCCTCTTCAATGAGTTAAAGCTCATTTTCAAGGCAATAGATTTAGATTTTTTAATCCTGTTTTTTCTCTTCCTTTTTATCAGCTGGTTGATTGTTGGCATATTGATTTGCAAACTTACCGTAATATTTGCTAATTAATTCTTCGGTAACGGGAATTAGTCTGCCAATTATAACATTTTCTTTCAGTCCTAACAAGTAATCTGTTTGACCTTTGATAGCAGCACTTGATAGTACGCTAGTTGTCTGCTCAAATGATGCAGCTGACAACCAAGAGTCGGTGTGAATAGCAGCTCTGGTTATTCCAAGAATGGAAACTTTTCCTGAGGCTGGTCTCTCACCTTTTGATAGGACTCTCTTATTTTCTTCTGTAAATCGGATTTTTGAAACAACCTCATCTTTAATAAGAGATGTGTCTCCTTCGTCTTCAATGATCACTTTATCACTCATTTTTCTGATAATGACTTCAAAATGTTTATCATGAATAGCGATTCCTTGTGATTCATAAACATCTTGAATTTCATCCAACAAATATATTTGAGCGGATCTCAAACCTTTAATGGCTAGAATATCATCAATATCAAGATATCCTTCAGACATAGCTGTTCCAACACTGATCAAATCTCCGTCCTTGATCTTCAATTTTTGTGACTTTGGTATCGTAAATTTTTGTTCTTGAACTGTGGCTTCTTTGCTTAAAGCTGAAATGGTGATGTCATATATTTCTTTTTCAGTGTCTTCAACGACGGCAACTCGTCCGGCGATTTCAGCAATTGGCGAAACTATTTTTGGTGTTCTGGTTTCCAATAATTCCTCAACTCTTGGTAATCCTTGAGTGACGTCGGAAATAACAATACCTCCAAAGTGTCGGACACGCATTGTTAGCTGAGTTCCTGGTTCTCCAATTGACTGGGCAGCCATGACTCCAACTGGTACACCAATTTCAACAATTCTATTGGTAGACAAATCTGTTCCATAACATTTCTGACATACTCCATAAGGAGATGCACAGTAAAGTGGGGAACGGACAACTACTTTGGTAATCTTATTCTTTTCAATAATTTCAATCTTTTCGTTATCAATCAGTTCATTGGCTTTGATTAATACTTCACCTTTTTCATTAGTCAAATCATTGAGAATAAATCTATTCTTGATTCTTTCTTTAAACTTTTCTCCTCGTGACATTGTGGTTGAGATCGTCAAACCTTCTTTGACCAAACAATCTTCCTCACGAACGATCATATCATGAGACGTATCAACTAGTCGGCGAGTCAAATATCCGGCATCAGCGGTTTTCAAAGCCGAATCGGTCAGACCTTTTCGGGCACCTCTAGCTGAGATTACATATTCAAATATTGACAGACCCTGTCGATAATTAGATTTGGTAGGAACCTCAATGATCTTTCCCATAGGATCGACAACAAGTCCTTTCATAGCGGCTAATTGCTTCAATTGTTCTTTAGAAGCACGGGCTCCTCCAGACTTAATAATGATCTTTACTGGGTTTTCATCATCTAAGGCATTCCATGTTTTGTCAGCTAAGTTTTCTGTAACATCAATCCAAAGCTTGTTCGAATAACGTTTTTTTTCTTCAGATGTCAAGAGACCGTCTTCAAAATTTTTAGTAATCTTTTCAATTTCTTTTTCTGTTTCATTAATAATATTGTTCTTTTCTGAAATTATCTGACAGTCAAATATAGAAAGCGATAGTCCTCCAGCAATTGTTGAGGCCCAGAAACCGATTTCTTTTAATTTGTCGATCAGTTCTCCGACCTTTTCATTTTCAAATATTTTCATAGCGGCTACAACAATATTTTTCAGATCAGAAGCTTTAACTTCGCTGTTTACAAATTTAAGTTCTGCTGGAAGGGCTTGATTGAAAATTATGCGTCCAACTGTTGTTTTGACGATCTTACCGCCAATTCCAACATTGATAGGCTGTCTTAATTTTATTTTTCCGATAGCTTGAAATCTCATAGCTTCATTTTCTGTAGCAAAGAATTTTAGATCTTCAGGAAATTCAGATTCCATGTGGCTATCAATAGTTGTCAGATAATAACAACCAAGGGCCATTTCTTTGTTTGGAAGTACGATTGGGGAACCATCAGATGGTTTTAACAAATTATGATACGGGAACATCCTTTGCTTTACCTCTTCGATAGCCATTTTAGACAAAGGCAAAAATACACCCATAGCGTCTCCATCGAAATCGGCATTATATCCTGAACAAACAGCCGGATGAAGTTTTATGGCATTATCATCTGTTAAGACTGGATAAAAACCAAGGACAGACAGTTTGTGAAGGGTAGGAGCACGGTTAAGTAAAACAGGATGTTCTTTAGTGATTACTTCCAAAATATCATAGACGACAGGATCTTTCTTTTCCAAGAACAACTTAGCGCTTTTGATATTTGGAGCAAGTCCTCTAATGATTATTTCGTGCAAAAGATATGGTTTGAACAATTCCAAGGCCATTTCACGCGGCAAACCACATTGATTAAGTTTAAGTTCCGGACCGACAACGATCGTGCTACGTCCTGAATAATCAACACGTTTACCCAATAAATTCTGTCTGAATCGACCTTGTTTACCTCTCAAAATATCTGACAAAGATTTTTGTACTTTTGTATTTGCGCCAGTTGACCTGCTTTTTCCTCTTGATTTTTGTAGATCAATTAACGAATCAACAGCTTCCTGTAACATTCTTTTTTCGTTTCTAAGAATAATTTCAGGTGCCCCAAGATCAATTAATTGTTTTAAACGATTGTTTCTGTTAATGACCCTTCGGTAAAAATCATTCAAATCAGAAGTGGCAAATTTTCCACCTGGTAATTGAACGACCGGTCGCAAATCTGGGGGGATGACCGGCAGAACTGTCAGAACGATCCATTTTGGATCAATTTTAGCTTTAATAAAAGCCTCTAGAACGCGGGCTTTTTTAAGTAATTTGTTTCTTTTCTCTCCCTTACTTTCATTCAATAGTTCTAGGGTTCGTGCATAGTGTTTGGCAAGGTCAAAGTTTGAAAGAATTTCATATAAAACTTCTGATCCCATGCCTACGTTCAAGAAGTCTTCGATATTATTTTCTTTAAAGAACAGATAGTCATCTTCTTCAATGACATCAAAAGCCTTTATTGATCTGGCAATTTTAGAAATTCTTTCAAAATAAGCAGATTTTTTAGTCTTGGTATCTGTTTGTTCGTTAGATAACAATTTCAATTGTTCTCTTTTTTTGAATTCTACTTCTTGTTTGGCAATTTCCCATTGTTCTTTATGGGAAATTTTCTTTTCTAGTTGTTGATATTGTTTTTCAAAATTTTGATTAATCTCTTCTTCTTTCTTAACAAAGTCCTCTTCAATGCTTTTTAACTCGACTTTTTGTAGTTCCTCAATGGCCTTTAATGTCTTTTTCTGATTATCTTTATTAACTTCCTTGACCAAATAGAGAGCGTAGTAGATGACTCGCTCCAGTGCTTGCGGAGGAACGTCCAAAACGACACTTAATGTAGATGATGTTCCTTTGAAATACCAGATATGGGCGATTGGAGAAGCTAATTTAATATGACCCATTCTTTCGCGTCTTACAGCTGAAGTGGTGATCTCTACTCCACAGCGGTCGCAAATAATTCCTTTATAACGCATTCTCTTATATTTTCCACAGTAACATTCGTAATCTTTTGTAGGTCCAAAGATCCTTTCATCAAAAAGACCGTCTTTTTCAGCTCTAAATGTTCGATAGTTGATGGTTTCTGGTTTAACAACCTCTCCATGAGACCATTTGATAATAGTTTCGGGAGACGCAAAAGTAATTCGGAGTCCGGAAAAATCTACTGTATTAATGTCTTCCATAAGCAAAAAATCTAAATTCTAAATTACAAAATCCAAATAAATCTTAATTTTTAAATTCTAAACAGTTTATTATTTAGTATTTTAAATTTATTATTTATTTGTGATTTGATATTTATTATTTGAAATTTATTTTGAGTAATCAATTGATAATCCTAATGCGTTTAATTCTTTGACCAATACGTGGAATGATTCAGGAACAGATGATTGTGGGATATCAACACCTTTGATAATAGATTCAAAGGCTTTGGTTCGTCCACGAACATCATCACTCTTAATCGTCAATAACTCTTGAAGAGTATGTGGTACTCGATGTGATTCTAATGCCCAGACCTCCATCTCTCCAAATCGTTGTCCTCCAAGTTGTGATTTTCCACCCAATGGTTGTTGTGTGACGAGTGAGTATGGCCCAACTGATCGTGCATGGAACTTATCTTCGATCATGTGGATCAATTTGATGATATAGCTTGTTCCGACCAAGGCTTTTCTTTCGTAAGGCAAACCTGTCTGACCATCAAACAAAGTTACTTTATTGTCAATTGGTAGTCCTGATTTTCGAAGTTCGTTGGAAATAAAATCTTCCTTGATCTTCTCAAAGACAGGAATAGAGATATTTGTATTTGTATGCTTTGCAATAACCCCCATAAGATTTTCAAATAACTGACCCAAGTTCATACGGGAAAGAATTGAAAGAGGGGACAAGATAACATCAACAGGTGTACCGTCTTCCAAGTAAGGCATGTCCCAAGCTGGAAGGATTTTTGAAATAACACCTTTATTTCCGTGTCGTCCGGCCAATTTATCTCCAACGGTTATCTTTCTTAATTGTGCAGTATTAACAATAATTCTTTGCAAAACACTTGGTTCAAGTTCGTTTGGATCCTTTTTACCGTTGATGGTTTCAATTCCAACAACCGATCCTCTTTTTCCATAAGGCATTCGGAGTGAAGTGTCCTTGATATCTTTGGCTTTCTCTCCAAAGATAGCTCGGAGAAGTCTTTCTTCTGCTGTTAATTCTTTTTCACCTTTTGGAGCAACTTTACCGACCAAAACATCTCCACCTTTTATCTCGGTTCCAAGAGTGATAAGTCCTTCTTTATCAAGATTTTGAAGTATTTCTTCTCGGACATTTGGGATATCTCGTGTTAATTCTTCAGGTCCAAGTTTTGTATCAATAACATCGGCGATAAACTCTTCCATTGTGATTGAGCTAAGGATGTCTTCCTTAACTAATCTATCTGAAATAACGAAACCATCTTCGTATCCAAGTCCGTTTAATGAGGAATAGGCGACTAATAAATTTTTTCCTAAGGCCAAATGCCCTTGATCAGTCGAAGGACCGTCAATGATTACTTCACCTTTTCTGATCTTTTGATCTGGGCTTACAACTGGCCTTTGATCAAAAGAGACATTCTTACTTGTTCGAGTAAATCTTTCAAGTTTATATTCGTATGTTTTTCCGCTTTTTCCTTTATAAACTATTTTTTGTCCATCAACATATTTGACGACCCCATCTTCAGCAGCTTTAATAGTTCTTCCCAAAGAAATACTTACTTTTTCTTCAAGTCCGGTTCCAACGATCGGTGCTTCTGGAGTGATCAATGGGACGGCTTGACATTGCATGTGCGAACCCATAAGAGCTCTTGAGGCATCATCATTTTGAAGGAAAGGAATAAGAGATGCTGATGCTCCCAATACCTGTCTTGGTGAAACATCGATCAGATCGATCTTTTCAACTGATGTTTCAATCAGATCGCCTTCATGACGAGCTGTAACCATCTGATCAGTCAAATAACCATTTTCATCAACATTAGCATCTCCTGAAGTAATAAAATATTTTTCTTCATCATCAGCTTGCAAATAAATGATTTCGTCTGATATCTTTGCCTTCAATTTACCTCCAACTTTTTCTTTAACTATTTTCTTGTATGGGGTTTCCAAAAATCCATATTTGTTTACTTTTGCGTAAAGAGCCATGTAGGTAACGACACCGATGTTTGGACCTTCAGGGCTTCTAATTGGACAAATTCTTCCGTATTGAGATGAAGAAATGTCACGAATTGAGAAGGAAGCTCTTTCTTTTTCTATTCCACCAGGTCCACCAACGGTGATCCTTCTTAAATTATCAAGTTCTGACAATGGATTGGTTTGATCAACGATAGTTGATAACTGACTGGTTCTATAGAATGAATTGATAGCAACTATCAAAGGTTTTGAATTGACTACTTGACTTGGGAGAACGTTAAGTTCTTCACCGGAGATCAAGCTCATTCTTTCTTTTATTTCGCGTTCTACACGAACCATTCCAACTCTAATACCGTATAAGCTGATCAATTCTCCAACTGTTCTAAGTCTTCGGTTACCAAGATGATCAATATCATCAAATTCACCTTTGTTCTGTGTTAATGTAAGTAGATATTTGATGGAAGCAATAATATCTTCTTTCGTTAATAAACGGTTTTCTTTTTTGATATCAATATTAAGTCCAAGTTTTTTATTGATCTTGTATCTTCCAACGTCGGCCAAAGAATATCTTTTCTGATTGAATAGGAGGTTATTAATGGTTTCATAGGCATTTTCCAAAATAAGAGGTTCACCTGGCCTAATCTTTCTATATATTTCCAAGACAGCCTCATCCTTGCTTTTGGTTTGGTCTTTTTTAAGGGTTGGAATAAGATATTTTTCAACTAAGCTTCGATCAATATCACTGAAATAGTTAATAATATCGCTTTCACTGTCATTTTCAAAAATTTTAAGGAAGACTGTTGACAAGAACTTTCTTTTTTTATTGATCTTCATTTCAATAAAACCATTTTTATTGATCGTCATATCTAACCAAGCTCCGATATATGGTCTAATTTCTGCATTGTAAAGTGTCAAGCCAGTTGTCTTATCAATCTCCGCTGTGAAATAAACTCCAGGGGAGCGGACGATCTGATTGATGATAGCTCTTTCAATACCATTAATGATGAAAGTTCCTCGATCAGTCATTTTTGGAAGATTAAAGAAGTATATATCCTGTTTTTTTTCACTGTTGGTTTTTTTATTAACCAATCTTAATTTTAAATAAACTGGAGTATCATAGGTTAATTTCTTTTTTAAACAAAGGTCAATCTCATATCTTGGTTCACCAAAATACAGGTCTTCAAAATAGATAGTAAACTTTTTTTTCGTGTAGTCGTCAATAGGAAAGAATTCATTAAAAATTTCCTTTAATCGGATATCAGTAAATTCAGCCCAAGAGTTTTTTTGGACCTCGATCAAATTAAACTTTTCAAGGAATTCGTCTTTCCTTCCGAGGAACAAACTTTTTCGGGGTAAAATATTTGATTTAATGGTTTTGCTCATCGGGTAGATGGAAATATAATATTTTGTTAACAACAAAAACCCCAGTACACAAGACGGGGAGTTAAAAAAACTAATATATCATACAAAACGCAATAAGTAAAGTCAATCGGTATTTTGTAAGAGTTCACACTCCTTGACAAAACTATATCAAAATATGTTAATTGTTATTTTGTGTCATCCCCGTGAAGACGGGGATCCAGACTATTAATACCTTACAAATGTATATTTAGACTGGATTCCCTCCTTCGAGGGAATGACAATCTATGTCAAAGACTGTGAGCTCTTACGGTATTTTTATTTTTATTATTGTTGATTATTCTGGATAATACACACCCCGGAAGCGTCTGGATAACTACCATCAAGCTTACATCTATATCCAATTGGGCAGAGAGTACCAGCAAATCCACCGCAGGTTTTTGTATTATTAGTAGTTTGATCTAAAAATTTAAAAGTCGAGAGGATTTGGTCAAAAGTTTGAATATAGTCACCAACACCTTTAATTTCATAATAACAATCATTTGCAAGAATTAATATTTTGATATTGGGTATACCATAGTTATCTCCGGTTGCCTTTATTGCTTTAGTATTTTTAAAATTAATTTCTTCTATTTTTTTGTTTGTCCAGTTTTTCCATAAAAAAGCATTATAACTATCGATTTTATCTTGTAAATTATTAACTCCTATTTCTTTTGATGGGCGAGCTTCTATAATTATAGAAGCATTATCCGAAGAAATAAAATTGATGTTCATTGGTTTGAAATAGACAGCTTCTTCTCCTATCATCGGGTCATCTACCTTTTCCCAATTAGATGGAAAC
>Ga0172375_10009442_pt1 | contig 12863 bp, 5 predicted proteins | sample LakKiv1m_FD_114537 | JGI IMG/M metagenome (GOLD analysis project Ga0172375, IMG submission 114537) | Freshwater microbial communities from Kabuno Bay, South-Kivu, Congo - kab_092012_11.1m | ecosystem: Environmental > Aquatic > Freshwater > Lake | place: Democratic Republic of the Congo... | reverse complement strand
GTGGTTTCTCTAAAGAGTTTAAACAAGTACATGGATACAGTGTTTGATCTCTCAAAAATTAATGAAAGCGCAGATTTACTAGAACATTACAAAGCAGACCATTTTTTAAATGTGTTAGAGGGGCAACGAGACAAACAAATATACGATGTGTCTTCATCAATACAAAAATTAAAAGACTCAAATCCGGGATTATATCCTGAAGATTCCGCGATGGTTCAAAATTTAAGACAAAGCATGTATTCTATATTGTCTCAAAATAAAAGTAAAATAGATCGGAGAAAAAAACAAATAGAGATAGCAATTAAAGCACCTTCTTTGTTTGGAAGCAAAACCAAATATAATCTTGGAGGAGTCCCAATTAATGATTTTTCTTATTTGACAGAGCTAAACATAAATGTTGGATTTGAAAAACAAAAGAAACTTGTATTTGGGCAAGGAGAGGTTTCTGGGGTAGTTCTTCCCATTCGGCCTAAATATGTTAAATCAATAGAACCAAAAATAGTTCCATCAATTGACCCTTTGCGTATTCCAACAGTTGGAAAAGGATCAATAATTTTTGATGCAGATAACAACGGAGTATCCGGCACAGTATTGTCTTTAACAGATTCGGTGTTGTCAACAGACATGATTGCAATTTACAATTTCTTAGAAGCAGAAGTCTCCTACCCTGAATTTAGTGAATATAAAACTTTAAATTGCAATACCAAAAATAATTACAATAATGCTCAATTGATTGCAGCAAATGCATCATCAATGTTTACCAAGGGTCTCGCAATTCCTTATTTTAATGGGATAGTTAAAATAAATAGTGCAGGAACCCCAAGTGGATTAGGTACTTTTGGAATTTTACCGCCTACTCCTGAGTTCCAAAATTTAATGTACAGAACTACTGGGTTTAGTTTAGATTTTTGGACATATGCTCCTAATTTAGGAGCAGAGCCTACTACACATGACCCAGTGTATGGATATGGAACTTCTTCTTACCATAGATTAATTTTGGGGTGTGAAAATAATGGAGGAGCATTAGATACTTTACCCATAGATCAAGCTCCCGTAGATTATTCTAGTGATATAGTTCGTGGAGTGGTTATTGGATTTACTAGAGATAGGCAAATAACAGGAGGGCTTCAGCCTAGCGCAGACGGCAACTATGCTTCTGCGGGGTGTTTCTATCTTGCTCCGACTAGATCGGTGAATGGAACTGACATTGCTTTTATAAATTCTAATTCGTTAACCAATTGTGCATCGGATTATGATGTTTTTAAATTTACAGTTCCTTTATCCTCCACACTATCGACCGGGAAAAGTTTATTTTCAACATCCGGTGAATTTATGCACTATTGCCTAACTGTAGACCCCGCGCAAGAAGACATCTCTTTATTCGTAGACGGGGAATTAATCAAAACATCAAAACTCAGCACTTTAGGCATTTCCGTTGGTGGAAACATAAATGCTCCTACTTTTAGCGCAATCAATAGTTTTAATTATAATTACAGCACCATGGGACTAATAGCTTTTGCTGATCGTCTTGGGTTCGAGGAATACAAGTTTACTCCTTGGATCATAGGGGGTGGGTTTAGTGATGGTAATGGGTTTACTAACAATGGCTTCATGGGGACTAACCATGGTAGAACCAGTGGATTAAAAGGGCATATAGGAAGTTTAAAATTTTATTCTAAACCCCTAACTAATAGTGAGGTGGTTGCTAATTATAAAACCCAGAAAGGGTTCTTCAAGAACATAGATTTAACCTAATGGCTATAAACACATACGGAACATTACCAAATTTATCACAAAAACAAACTGTAAGTTCTAAAGTCCAAAAAACTTACGGATTAAATTTTCCTTTTGGGAAAAAAACTCTGGTTGGGAGAGGGTATTTTTCAAAGGTTTCCGGGGATGAATTAGTTAAAGCAAATATCTTACAGTTATTAACTACAAAAAAGGGAGAGCGGGTAATGTTACCCGAGTACGGTATAGATTTAGAAAGATATTTATTTGAGCCCCTTGATGAAATTTTATTTAGTCAGATAAGTGAAAACATTCAAAGAGTGATTGGAAACTATCTTCCTGAGGTATCTATATTGTCATTATCTGTAACCCCAGCCGAAGACATAGGCATTTATGGAATTCCCGGAATTTCTGTAAAATTAATTGTGCAAAAAAAACTTGAGTATTCTAACAAAGTAGAAGTAACTTTGAAAGTAGGATAATTATGGTATTTAATGGCAAAGTAGAATCAGATTTTTTAAAATTAGTTAATTATCCTGTCATAGACAAATCACAACTAATTAATTATGCTGCTACTGATTTTGAATCTCTTCGAGCATCTTTGATTGAGTACATAAAAACAGTCTATCCTTTGGATTATCAGAATTTTTCTGAATCAGACTTAGGAGTAATGTTAATAGAATTAGTTGCCTACATGGGTGCAATAATGTCTATGAAAGCGGACATGCTTGCTAATGAAAATTATTTAGCAACAGCAAAGAATAGAAATAATGTAAAAAAATTATTAGAATTAATAGGGATTAGAATGAAAGGTCCTGTAGGGGCAGCAGCAGACGCTAGTTTAACATTAGACAATGGTGCATCTCAATTTACAGAAATGACGCTCCCAGTTATTAGAAGAGTAATTGGAATAACCTCTCCAGAAGATGGAGGTATAATAAATTACACCTTGTACAAAGTAGAAAATGGGCAACTAGCCGATGCACGGGCAGATGGAGCCATAGTATTAAATGTTTCTGAATCAGATTCTACAGCAAGCACAGTTTGGTCCAACTTAGCCCTTTTAGAGGGGGCATTGGTTACGGAAACTGGAACACTAACTTCCAAAGCTACGCAAAAATCTATCACATTAAACTCAGGACCAATAATAGAAAAAAGTGTGACTGTATTTATAACTGCAAACGATAATAGCGTTACGGGCGCGTGGACTCAGGTGGATAGTTTGTTCTCTGCTTCCGGGGGAGGTCAGAAATATTTTGAAGTTGTGTATGGAGATGATTTTTCTGCCACAATATTATTTGGTGATGGCTACAATGGAAAATCTCTCCCCACGGGGGCAGATTATTCTGTAACTTATCGAGTAGGGGGAGGAACTAGGGGAAATATTGCATCTGAAATCATTAATGTAAAGGTCACTGATTCCAATAATCAAACAGGTACAATACAAAACATTTCTTTGGCTACAGGAGGAAGAGATGCAGAATCAGTTGATCACGCAAAAAGATACGCTCCGCTTTATTTTAAATTACAAGATAGATTAGTTACTGCTGAAGATTATTCTACTTTTGCAAATGCCTTTTGTGGAACAGTAGGCGCGACCGGGAAAGCTAGAGCCGTAGTAAGAGATGCATATAGTTCTGCTAATGTAATAGATATTTATTTGCTCCAAGTAGCATCCAACCTTCAGTTACAACAAGCTACAATTGAATTTAAAAAACAACTTTTGGATGCTATGGAATCTAAAAAAATGTTAACAGATGAGATAGTCATTGTTGATGGGGTGATTAGAACAATTGATTTAGTTATAACTGCTAGAATAGATAAATATAACCTTCCTAGGGAAGAAGAAATTAAAGCTAGAATCAGGGATGGATTAATTAATTATTTTAATGTTGACAATTTTGATTTTGGAAAGCCACTAATTGTTTCGGATGTGGCAAGAGCAGTCTTTTCTCTGCCAGAAATTAGATACGCAACTGTTGATAATGTTGAAGCGGATGTTGCAATTGATTTTAATGAAATTGTTCAATTAAATAACTTTACCATAAATATAGTTGGTGTCTAATGGATAATATTAAATCACTATCCCCGGGAACAAAAAAATTTTTTAAGAGAAATTATGTCGATGTCTTGGACATTTTAACTCCTAAAACTTATCAAATACAGGATACTTCCTTATCTGGTACTGAAATATCCCCTGTGGATTCTTTAATAAAATCGCATGTGATTTTAGCTGCTAATTTAAGTTCTATATTCCCTGTGTCCACAGTGGGAACATTTGGATCAATGTTTTCCTCAATTCTTGGGGTCAAAGAATATTTCCGAAAAACTAATGATTTTACAAAATTAGATACTTTTGAATTTGAATCTTTGATTTTAGATCCTTTGGGAAAAACTCTTGCAGGGTTTGATACTAGTACAGATTTAAGTGATTATTTACAAAATACTTTTTTACCATCAATAAGATTAAACAATCCCACATTGTTGTTTGGGCAATCTACGGCATCTGCGGCACATAATTATTTGCTGGAAACGATGTCTTGGTTGTATATTCTGAACACATCAGGCCCATCTAATTTGGCATATCAACCATCCTCATTTGTAAAAAATATTTTATTAGAAAAAATTTACAGGGGGAAAGATGTTGAATTAGTGGACATGATCAAGGGAATAAACGAGTTCATTTGGAAAAATTACTCTACATGTTCTTTGTTTGGATCTTTGGGATTAATCCCATCACAATTTCTTTCTGGTACATCAAAATATGTGAGTGGTACTCAACAATTAGATAAATTAAATACCCTTACAGAAATAGTGTATTCTCCTTTGGCAGCAGATATAAAAGATACTAGGGTAGAAGATAATTTTGATTATTACATAGCAACCAATAGACATATTCTAGATGAAAGTAGGAAAGGACCTTTTTCCAAGTTCTTACGCGCTATTTCTTATTCCCTTGCAGATCTTAATGATGAAGTCGATGGAATAAATTTATTTTATGATATTGATAGATGCCCAGATAATCTTTTACGAGAATTAGCTTTTTTAATTGGTTGGAATTTAGTTGGACATGAACCCGACAAGTGGAGAAATCAACTTAAAAACGCTGTAGCAATCTATAAGTCTAAAGGCACTAAACAAAGTCTAAATTTGACTTTGAACGCAATCATAGGAGCCAATAATTTTAATTTAAGTTCTCAAATAATTGAATTATATGAATCTTATATTCCTAATATTTTGTACTATTGTTTAGCTACAGGATCACAGAAACTTCTTAACTTTGATACTTGGACATTACCTGTGTCAAAATCTTTTGGGGTTGAAAATTATTCTTTTGATAGTATGGATACGAACTATAGGTTCGTTATAGATTACATATTAGAAGAAGCTGCAAAAAAATACCCGAATCATTTTTTGTTAGCTAATAAACAGTTTGATTTAGATGATCCTAATTTTATATTTAATTACAGAGGAATAATAAACAACATGCCCCCTTGGGAGCAAGAAAAATTTTATCGTTCTTGCAAAGTATCCCAAAAACTTTTAGATTTTTTTGAAGAAAAACTTTTAGATTTAGAAGTTCCTGCTGAGTTAGTGTCGTCTTCAATAAATTTTATAAAAACTCACACAATTGACGCGGGAGATAACTTTTTGTCTAAAAATGGATGGTTATTTTTTACTGAATCTACTCATTACCCACCAAATTACAACAACATACTTTTAAATTTTGATAAAGCAAAAGTTCAATATCTCCCCTTATGGAATGGAAAATCATCTAGTTTTTCTTTGAATCTTTTCGCAAGCTCATTTAATTTTTCTAAGTATGAGTATACTCTTAATTCCGCAGAAGGTTTAAAAGCACTAACAAGAGCTACAGTAGAATTTACTCCCGCGCACGCAATTCCACTGATTGATTTGTCGTTGTCATCATTCAACGATGAATCAGAGTATTTGGAATATAATTGCATCAATGCGGATTTGTCCTTATCTGGAGATAATTTTCAAGCGTCTAGCATGTTGGGAGGTTACGAGTCCAAGGCATTGAATATGAGTGCTCTTGGGCAAGCTGTAAGGAGAACAGATGTTGATTTCTTATCGGATACAGTGTTCTCTGACGGTGTAGTTCTTGGAGGAATGGATAGAACTTCTGTTAGACGAAGAAACTATAAAAATTTATTACCTAAAGAAGGTTGGTATGATAGAACTGGATTTAACATGCCGGGGTACTTTGCGAATAGTTCTATACAAAATAACACCACTTATATTCCTTTGGGGTACATACCGTCTTCTGGCAAGTATACTTCAATACAAAATTATATTAGCGCACTCCCCCCAGTTTATGCTAGATGCGAAAATTTAAATTCAACTAATATACACAATGGTGTGTATACCAGTGCTACATTCCCATGCAGGGGAGCTAGTAGTTTTATCGCATCTAGTTGTGTTACTTACTCTACACGAGCAGACATGGAATATATAATTTCTGTAATACACAGAAAAATTCAAGAAAGGAATTACAGTAAAGTAGTAAGCTCATTACAAACTGGTGCAATTGATTCATCGTTCTATACATCTAGTATACTTGCTAGTGCATATGATATTCCTGCAAGCCTTGCTAATATCACTGCTGGGCCGTCATCCATTTCTGAATTTTACAATTTTGAGTTTGGTAGAAATTTACATAAATTGTATTACATTTACGGAAAAGATTTTTTACTTTCCGATTTAAATCGAGGACTTGTTAGGGAGTCTGGAGGATTTAATTTATTTTCACATGCATTTGGGCCTCTGTTGTATAATGGAAACTTTACGGTTGATGGGTCCGCAGGTATTCAATACCCGCAAATTTTTACCTCGTCTTTTGATTTTGAAGTAAAAATTCAAAATGTTTCTGGAGGAATATTACATAAAAACTCTACTGCGTCAGGAACATCACAAGCAAAAAATAGATCTGATGTTTACTTAACTAAATTTGAGTTACGAAATCCACACATTCTAAGTGGAATAGAATTTGTACAACCTTCAGGAGATTCTGCTCAAAATTATTTTTCTGTGTACAAGATTAATATAAATGAAGCTGAAGAAAGCAAGGAAAACTATTTTATAGATAATGTGTTTATAAAAATGAAAATGAAGCAGTCCTTGGGGCTACCAAGAATTAAATTTGATTTATATTCTTATGGCCCAACATCAAACATTTTATTAGCTAATCATGAATTTAAATTAACTATCCCATATTTTATAGGATCTGACAGTGCCAAATCATTTGGTAACAATTCGATAGGGGTATGGATAAGAACGGGCGTGGAAAATGAAAAATTCTGGTCATATACCCCTAAAGGGGTTTGGGAACAAACTAGTATTTATGATATAAAAGCTGCAACAGTTAGGCAAAAATTAGCACATGTATTTACTATACCACTTACAAATGTGGGGTTGAATAAACCTGCCAAGACCATTAAAAATTTAAGTCGAAGTGATTTACGGTATGCTGTAATTAATTTTAATACAATAAATTCATTAAACAAAACTTCTTCCTATTATTTCAATGGGGGAGATATACACAAACCAAATCAAAAGTATTATGTTGAAGTGTTTATGTTCCCTGATTCTACAGGGAGCACTTACGCGATTGTAGATAGTGTAGATATTGTTGATGTTACTTTAAATAATTTAACTAAGGGATATACGGAAGAAGAGATACAAAAAATATTCTTGTATTTTGAAACTTTAAGTAGGGGTAATGCATCTAGAATATCATCTATAACTAGCTCGTTGTTTGGAGCAAACGGGGGTAGTAGATTGGATTATGGATATCATCCTAAATTTGGGACTCACACACAAAATGCAAATACTGCATACACTAATATAGAGATTACAAGATGATAAAAGGACAAGTAGAAGTTTATAGTAATTTTAATTCCGATAATTCTAAATTATTATTTTCGGAAAACAATCTAATTGTTGATGGGATGGGGGAATTAATCGCCACAATGATGACTCTCCCTCCAGATGCATCTAGTGCTGCAACTTCCAGCCTGTACGATACTTCTAACTATACAATACATGCTATTTCTTTTGGAAAAGCAGGCTCAGAATATTTTAACAATGCTCATGCTAACTATGGCCCTGCTTTGTATGGAAGAGATGTATCTAGTCAAGTTTGGGTTAGTGCCAATACATCTTCTTACACTCCTAAATTATATGTTCCAAAAACAGCGTCTCCAATCGATAGTAAATTAGTATCTTTTGAAAATATAATTTTACCTGAAGAAGCTGGAAATTATACATTTGAAAGTTATTTAGGTCAGTCATCTGGCTTTTTAAATATATGGGAAAGAGACCAAGGTACTCCTGTTACTTGGAATGATGCCTCCATAGCTGGGTTTTCTGGGCTTCCTTCTAATATAAATGAATTACGATTTAAAGATGTTAGAATAAATAAATCAGGTTTATTAACTTTAGATTTAAACGGAAATGTAAGTTCTTTTAAATCTAATTCAAACACTGTATTAACACAAGGAGAATTTGAATTTAACCCAAGTGCCTTGGGTGGGGGATGTTTACAGATTTATACAGTAAATGTTACTAATCCCCTCACCGACAAACTATTTTTTGCAATTACGAGTGCAGGTAATGTGTCTTCTTGGAATGCACCGAATACCTATTTTCAAGATCCTGCGCCAACACATGCGGTATGTTCTATATCAATAGCCCCCAATTTGGCAAATGCCATTGCATTGTATCAAGACGGCACTGTATCTGCTTGGAATAGATATACCTTTGCTCCAAATGCAATTCAAGCCCCCCCAGAGAATATTCAGGGATTAGTTAAAAAAATAGGCTCTACTGGGTATTATCACATTGCTCTATTAAATGATAATTCAGTTTGTGCTTGGGGCAACAATCACGATACATCTACTACAGAATTATCAAGTTTGTATATTTATGAATCAACCCCAGATATTGTAGACATAAATTTTGCTCAGCATCTAGAGTCGAATGTTCTATTCTCTATAGGCACTATAGTTGACGGTAATGGAGATGTTCAAATTTTCGGGACTTCATCTGTAGCTTCATTACCAACAAATGGTTTAGCTAATAATATATCCCAATTAAAGAATGTTTCTAGCATATATTCAAATAGCAGGAGTTCAATTGTATTATTTAAAAACGGAACGGTTTCGGCTTACGGGATAGGGCTTTCAGTCGCTGCTGGCACCCCTTCTTGGAACACACGGTTTCGCACTGGGTTAGACGCATCCCAAGGTCAATTTTCTAAAATTAAAATAGCTAACAGCACTAATCTTCCATTTATTACATATACTACAACGGGAGGCATATTTTCAGGAACATCTTTTGGACTTTTAAATACTAATTCAAATGTCTCGACTCTGGAATCTGCCTTGCCTGTGGCTGCATTTAATGGTCGAATCCGAGATTGGCACATTGCTGATACTGCAACTGGATTTGCAGTTCTTACAGACAATACAGTTTCTTCTTGGGGAGTCAATGGAACTCCCGGATATGCGTATATTCCTCCCGGTATTCAAGGAATTACAAGTTCAATTGTAATTACTAGTAGGGACAGACTTGCACTATTAACAAACGGACAAGTTTCTTCTTGGGTTCCTTCCGGGCAAGTCCTTGGTGTAAATTATGTGTCCTACACTAGCGCGGTTCCTGCTACTGTTAATGGAACCGGAGTTAGTGGAAGGGCCATTGCTATTGGGTTAGCTAGTAGGAACGCAGGTTCAAATCTCACCACGCTAAATCCTGATCAAGGAGCAGTTAAGGCATATGCCATAATTGATTCACCGGAAAGAAATTTAATTAGCTGGGGATTTCAGGCTACTGGGACTGACCCTAAGATTCCTCAATTTGATACAAATTTTTCAAATACTTATTTTAAAAATAAAATTGAAAAAATTTATTCAGCCCTAGATGTTAGACACATATTGTTTATATCTAAAACTCCTACTATTACAGATGCCAATACAAATACAAATGTATATAGGTATCCATCTTTTTATTACAATTTTCCAACCCTTTCCGCTGTAGATTTAACTTCTATGGTAATCCTTACAAAAGACTTATCATTACCTGCGTCACTTGTCCCATCTAGAAAAAAAATAACAAGTGCGATTGATTTTGATACAGGTCTTGCTCATGCTTTGTTTATAGGGTCTGAGGGGTATGTTTCTTCTTGGTATCCTTTTAATTCGCCTACAGATATTCGATTTTTAAGATACGCAAACACTGAAGTAAAAAATAAAATTTGGAGAAGTGTAAGTTGTGGAGTGGCTTCAAATTATGCAATGTCTTCCACTTATGATGTTAAAATTTGGGGAAACCCAAGTTATGTAGATTTTAACATTATTCCAAAACCAAATAACAATAATCCTAGATACGATAAATTAAGAGTACATTCAAACAATTATTATACTGGAATAGGACTTTACACAATAGATGCGTTCTTTCAAACAGCAGATTTCTTATCTGGGGAATCCTCTTTTTTAAACAATGTTAACTTTAAACAAAATGTTAATTTACTACCTTTTGTTGGAAAAACTGTAAACAAATTAAACACCCCACAAGGGCAAATACCGATAATAGTGTCTTCTACAGAATCTCTGTTAGAAGGTTGCTATGCTCCTTCTGGGGGGCAAATAATAAAATTAGTTAGCGGAATTTCCCCGTATACTATGATTACAAGCGCATCGCTGTCAGGTACATTCAATACTTTAGGAAACATGGATCACCGAGGTTTTGTAAATAAAACATCTACACAAAATCCTGCATCCGGGCTAGTGGTGTCATCCAACTCCTCCTTATCTGCTACAGGGGAAATAACATGTGTAATTAAAATTCACAAGGATGATTGCGCGTTTACAAACTTGTTTGGGGGAATAACTCAACTAGGTATTTGGAGCTATGATATACTTAAAAACCTATCAAATGAAAAATACCCCCCTTATCAATTTAGTAGATTTCCAGAACAATCAGGAGTTTATGTAACTCCAAATGAATATAAACTTTTAGCCAAAAAAGTATTCCATGACAATATTTTAAAAGTGGCGGATAATGGAGCGAATGCAGGTTTAAATAATCATGCCGATTTGACTATTCTGTGGAAACTATATTTCGTATAAATTTAATAGAATGAATATATAATTTTAGTATGTCTAATTTAGATAAAATAACTCCTAGAGGGCACTTAGAAATAACCAAAATATACCAAGATGGTAGAGAAGAATTGTATTTTTCTGAAAAAAATACCATTACTTCTGGAATGGGTATAGGTCTTGCATATATGTTTGCTGGATCTGGGTCTCAATCCATAGCTAACTATCAAATTAGGTATTTTCAGGTAGGAACTTCTGCTTGGGATAACTACGGGCCATCTACTTTTCAATTAAAATCCGCTATATCTCAAGCTGATTATTCAGGGGGAGGATTAACTGTAGCCAACCCATTTGTGTTTAGAAATGGGAACACTACCGCACAAACTGCACTTGTCACCATACCTTTTAATTTGATAAGAAAAGTAGATAGTGCTAGCGTGCAGTTTACTTTGATTCTTCCGGCTGAAGCGGCTAACTCCGTCTCAAATCCTCTCCAAGAAATAGGATTATATATGAAGAATCCGTTTAATTTTGCTAATGATGTTCCGTTGTTAGTCGCATATAAAACATTCCCAGCTATTGGCAAAAGTTCTGATTTCTCGATTATATTTAGATGGACAATAACATTCTGAGGTAATTTATGGCATTCGTAGACACCGATTTATATTTAACCAGTGCAGTAACAAGCATCTACAATACCGCATGGCCCGTGGATGTTACAAAATACAATAGTTCTACTTTCTACAATTGGGAACAGGATAATGAACCTATTTATGATTTAGAAGATCGAACTGATGTCTTATGGCAAAGATTGGGCCGTCCAAATAAAGACGGAAGCCTAACTCCGGTAGGCCAAATGTATGTTGTTTCCGCACAAGCAAATTTTGCTGTTGGAAGTAAATCAACGGGATATATATTTGCCGATTTAAGTTCCGTTTTAAATGTCTTACCTACTACAATAACCTATCCAATTATAATTGAAGTAGCATCCTTTGGAAATATAGGAGAATTAAATTTAAAAAATATAAAAGTAGATTCTAGTTACCCCGGAGCAGGTTTAGAAATTATAAACAGAAACTTTGGTAGAACAACTAAAGTGGGGGGAGCTACTTTTAGTGGCACAGTAGGCACAGGAGCCATTGCATCAAATGATTTATACAGCACATTAATAAATACTAAATCCGTTGCCGCAAGCACAACTGTAGCAAGTTCTAATACAGATGTTAGATGGCAAACTTCAAACAGAGCATGGACAACTAGACTGTCTCATACAGGAGATTTCCTTACAAATAATGGTTATTTAAGTTTTAATGCTAATCCATTATTGTCTCCCACGGATGGCGTGTTTTTAAATAATTATGACAATACAAAAGATCCTACTATATCAGATTACGATATTACCGTATCGTCTTATGATGGAGGAGTTACTTTCCAAAGGTCAGCGGAAAGTGTTGGGGAATCCGTGGTTAGCATGGTTTATGGTAATTACTTGAAGAGTGTACAAATTGAAAATTGCACAGGCCCAATATACATTAGAAATTTTTGTGTTGATGGAGGGTTAAATACAACAGGAACTATTACCCAGTATACGGATACCGGATTTGAAATAAAAAATTCTAATGTAGTATTAGAAAATTGCATGGCTATGAGATGCAAAAAAAATGGTTTTCATATTGTAAATTCTGATATTAAAATAAGAAGAGGATTGTTTGGTGTTAGAAATTATACAATAAATTCTTCTACTAGGAACATGGCAACAGAAAGTATTGGACTACTGGCTGAAGATAGTGTTATAAATGTTGAATCTATTACAAGTCCTGTAACAGTTTCTGGTATAGATATCCCCATTCAATTTGCATATAATATAATTGGTATGCGATTAATTAATTCAATTTTTAAGGGGGGAGATTCAATCAAAGAAATTTCGGCTAGTGAATATGTTTATACAAATGGAAGTCCAACATTTGTACAAGCATTTAGAAATAACAAATATGGAATAGATTTAAT
>Ga0172375_10009441_pt1 | contig 12864 bp, 12 predicted proteins | sample LakKiv1m_FD_114537 | JGI IMG/M metagenome (GOLD analysis project Ga0172375, IMG submission 114537) | Freshwater microbial communities from Kabuno Bay, South-Kivu, Congo - kab_092012_11.1m | ecosystem: Environmental > Aquatic > Freshwater > Lake | place: Democratic Republic of the Congo... | reverse complement strand
GTAAAAGAGATTAATGCTTCTGGGCGTTTTCTCTATCACTTTGCCGGTTTCTTTGTCTTTCTTCTCGACGATAACGAAAGACTTAATGGCTTTCTCGCCCTTTTTGACGACATAGCCGTTCTTAAGCCAGCCTTTGGACGTCAGACAATTCTCTTTCGGATTATACTTTTCAGCTTCCGATTCACCCCAACGCTCTGCGATTTGTTTTTTGACGAGGTTTAAAGTGCTTTCCGAACCCGTCCAATTTGATTTAACCGTAATGGTCATATTTTTAATTAGCGACTGATTAATAAATAGCCTTGATAACGTCGCCTTAAATTATCTATCGGCCACGAGGTGCCAAAGCGACTGATAGCTTGCGACTGTCATAGGTGGAGGCTGTAAGCACTACCTTGATAGGCGAAAAGCCGTCGCTAAAATGAGAGGCAACAGATAGACAATTTGTGTTCGTTTGTAATTTGGTTTTATTTTGACCGGCCAATAGATTTGTTTTTTTATTTTTCGGCGAGGTTTGCCCACTCGCCGAAAAATAAAAACAAGCTTGGCCGGTAAATGAGATTTTAGACGAGACGGCCCCCTATATTAATTAACTTGACTATACGCACACACCGGGCCGTGAGATTAAAAAACATCAATAAATATATGATTTATAAAAACATTAAAAAAGACTTCGAGTTCATTCTCTGGTTAAAAGGTAGAATCGAAAAATTAAGATTCGGCATTAATAACAAAGTTAAAACCGACAGTTCAACTGATTTTGAAATGTTGGCTAGAAAACTAAAAGATTATGAGAAAGAATACACGTTGCTTGTCGACGATCTGTATTCGCTCCTGAAAGATTATGACGTATCAAGAAAAACTGATAATTTCGGGCAATCAAGTTGAGTTCTATAAATACGAGGCTCCGGTTAAGAGCGGAGTAAAACGTCGAAAGAAAAGAGTTATTAAACGTCGCACCAAAGAACAAGTTATTAAACAAATAACAGAATCCGACGAAAGTAATTATCAAATGGAAGTTATGCGACATTTTTCTTTACGTCGCACCCGAGCCAGAATAACAAGATTGATAAACAGCAATAAAGACATGCAAACCTTTATCACTCTGACCTTTAAAGAAAATATCACCGATTTATTTGAGGCTAACGATATTTTTAAAAAGTTTATTAAAAGATTAAAACGGCAATTTCCCGGGCTTAAATATCTGGCCGTTCCCGAATTTCAAAAGCGAGGTGCCGTTCATTATCACGTTTTAGTTAATATTGATTATTTAGAAAACCCTAAATTGTCTGCCATTTGGCAACAAGGCTTTGTAATGATAAATAAAGTTCACCATATCAATAATTTAGGCTTATATATTTCAAAATATATCTGCAAAGATTTGTTTGACGTTCGTTGTTTTGGTATGCGAAAAATTCTTTGCTCAAAAAATTTAGAACAGCCAATGATTTTAACCGCCCTAAAAGATATTGTCAGCTTTTTTAATCCGGCTAAATTAAAATTATTATTTGAGAAAAATTATTTATCGGATTGGTTGGGAAAAATTAAGTATCACCTGTATTGCACTTAAAAATACCTTTTATTAAAACATATTTAGATTGTAAAATATGTTGTTAGAAAATAAATATATCAATGAATTTCAAAGAATCTATGAAAAAAAATATCACCAAAAAATTAATTTTAAAGAAGCCCAGGAACAACTAACGAAACTAATGAGGCTTTTTGAGGTAATTAATCGACCTATGAGCAAAAAAACTTTAAATGAAGCAAGGCAAAAACAAAAGGAATTACTAACCGTTTAGTCTTGAAAAAATAAGCAGGTATGTTATTGTAATATTGAGACCCAACAAAATAGCAAAGCCATAAGCTTTTTTATTATATTCGTCCCAAAAAGGGATGGTTCTGCCGACGAATATTGCTTTTGGCGATATTTTGTTGGGTCTCCAGGACCGTCCCTTTTTGTTTGTTAAATAATCTAAATATGACCGAAAAAGAGATCCCACAATATGAATATTTTGCTTACGTTCGCAAGTCCACCGAGGGCGAAGAACGACAGGCCATTTCTATTGAAAGCCAAAAAGATATAATTCGCAAACATTTTAGCGGATTAAAAATCGTGGATATTTTAGAAGAAAAGCATTCCGCTTTTAAACCTTATAACCGCCCGGTCTTTGAGGATATGATTAAACGCATAAGGAAAGGCGAGGCCCAAGGAATCATCGCCTGGCACCCTGATCGTCTCTCTAGAAACGAAATAGACGCCTCTACGATAACATATTTAGTCCGCACAGGAGTCATTAAAGACTTAAAATTTGGTTCTTATAATTTTGACAATTCCCCTGAGGGAATAATGATGTTGCAGTTGGCCTTAAGTCAATCACAATATTCATCCTCGAAATTAAGCCGAGATGTTAAGCGTGGACTGGAAAAGAAATTAGAAATGGGTTGGAAACCAGGCACAGCTCCCGAGGGTTATTTAAATAACAAACTAGAACAGCAAGGATTAAGGGATATTATTGTTAATAAAAAAAGTTTTGCTTTGCTTAAAAAAGCATTTGATTTATTTCTAACCGGTAATTACACCGTTTTTAAAGTTTGGAATATTTTAAACTATAAATGGGGTTATAAAACAGTTAAACGCAAAAGCAAAGGCAATAAACCGCTTGCTTGCAGTGCTTTTTATCGTATTCTAACCGACCCTTTTTATGCCGGTTATTTTAAATATAAAGGGCAACTTTATAAAGGCAAACACCAACCGTTGATTACAATGGAGCAACACGAACGCATTCAAGAATTATTAGGTCGCAAATCTCAACCAAGACCCCAAAAAAGGGAGTTTGCTTTTACTGGCATGATGAAATGCGGAGAATGTGGTTGCACCATAACCGCCGAATACAAACGAAAAAAGATAAAAAGCACTGGGCAATTTAAAATTTATAGCTATTATCGTTGCACTCATGGACGCAACAATGATAAATTAATTTGCTCGCAGAAAAGCGTAGAAGTCGAAAATCTAGAAAATCAAATTTCCAAAAAATTATTACAGTTTAAAATTGACGAGGAAATTAAAGATTTAGCTTTTAAAATTTTAGATGAAATGAAAGATAAAAAGAAAGACGACGATAAAGACATTAAGGCTGGAATTTCTGAAAATATAATTAAATTTAAAACTGAAGCTGATAATTTAATGAAAATGCGTTATCGTGATTTAATTAGTGATGAAGAATTTACTAAAAATAAAAATGAAATTCAGGCTAGAATTCGTAAGCTGGAAAATGAATTAGAAAATTCCGAGGGTAAAGAAGCTAAAAGCTTAGAGCTGACTAAAGATGTCTTTGACTTCGCTTGCTATGCTTATGACGCTTTTAAAGAAGGCGATAAACAGACCAAACGTGAGATTTTATCCAGCTTGGTTTCGGACCCGAAAATTATTGATAAAAACCTAGTGTTTACGCCCTTTCCGTGGCTTTTACCGCTCAAACATTCCACTACACCGTCTAAGCCGATTTTAACAGGTTTCGGACCAACGGAAACCCCCGTTTTTACAACACAAAAGAGGGCTTTCGCCCCCTCTGTTCTATCAGTGCACGGGATGGAGGAATCGGACCCCCGCCAGCGGGTTTGGAGTCCGCTGTACTACCACTATACGAATCCCGTATTTTTAAACTATACCGGAGAACCGACTGATTATAATCATGATCTCATCAAAAATCTTATAATCGCCATACCGGACGGAAGCACAACCCCGATAATCATCCTTCTTTCTAACGGCTGTATTCTTCTTATTGTAAACTTTAAACCTTTTCCTATCAATAGCGGTCACCTCAGACCAAAAAGAAATCATCTCTTCTCTCTCGTGATAATCATGGAGATACAACCAAACGGTGAACTTTTTTTCATCAACGACAAAAACTTTCCGCAATAACTTTAAATAGGTTTTGATTAACCCGGGATCAGAATTAGTCAGACAAAGTCTTTTGCCCGTCTTACTTCCCTCACCCCAATACAACAAAGCTAAAAATATCTTTAAATCATTTTTACCATACTTTTTGCCATCGCGCATAACAGAACAACCGGCATCCAATCTTTTTTGATAATCTCTTTTCTTTTTAGCATTAGTCTTAACGCCTTTTAGAACCGAGCGAGCAATCATTCCATCAAATCTCCGACGTCCTTTGTCGGTCATCTTTTCATTCCTTAACCACAGCGATGCCGTACTTTTGGAAATACCCAAAACGTCACTGATTTCTTTAAAAGAAAAACCATTTTGACGTAATTCCCTGCCTCTTGTTATTAATTCATTATGTTTCATTTTAGGCTACTATATAATCTATTATAGTAGCCTGGGGAATACGGTCAATATTGACAATTATCTACTTCTTTTCCTTTTCCTCTTTAGCTCTTTGCTTCAGGTCAGCCTTTTCCTGCTCTCTCATTCTCTTGGCGTCCTCTCGATCCTCCTCGTTTAATTCCTTCACTTCTTCCTCGCTCAACAGTCCATACTCCAATTCATAGATATGAAAAACGGTAATCGCAATGGAAATAATTAGCGGACCGATAACGACACCCCAGAAACCGAAGAGATAGACGCCGCCCAAGATGGAGAAAAAGACAAAGACCGGATTAACATGCGCCTTAGCCTGAATCATGTAGGTTCTGATGATATTATCGGTGTTGCCGATAACTATCGCTCCCCAGAGGAGAATGAAGACGCCCTGCCAAATCTGGCCGGTCAACAGGAGGTAGATACCGGTTGGAACATAAATCAACATGGAACCGATATATGGTAAAAGCGAGGTAAAACCGACTAAAATACCAGGAAAGAAAGCTGGCAAGCCAATAATAGCATAACCAATAGCACCAACTATACCTTGAGCCAGGGCCGTCACAAAAGTGGAGACCATGGTGGAATAACTGACATCACTGAATTTCTTAAACAGGCGCAAATTATATTTATCCTGCAGTGGTGACCACAGCATTAATTTCCGAAGCATCTTCTCGCCATCGCGGAAGAAAAAGAACATGGCGAAGACGATGAAGAACAAAGAAACAAAAAAATTGGTAGTTCCCTTTAGAATGAAAGTGGCCGCCCCCACCATCCAATCGCTGGAGCGCTTAGCCAAATCAATCGCAAAGTTACCTAGGGTGCTGTTATCCAAACCGGCAAAATCCAATTGGCGCAGATATTTATTCTGGATCAGGTCATTGTTGTCGGTAAAAAATTGTACGACTTGAGTGTAGGCGGTAATCGATTTTTTGCCGGCTAAAACCGTCAGCTCGGACAAAGGAAAGATAACCAAAATAATCACCGACAAACACATAATCAAAGCCGCGGCATTGCGGTTATTGAAAAACTTGGACATCTGGCTGTAGGGTCGATGAAGAATGGAAACCAAAACAGCGGCGATAATCAGCTCAATTAAAAATGGTCTAAAAACTAAATAACAAGCGATTAAAACAAAAACTACCAACAGGAGCAAAAACGGCTTGCTTAATTTGTTGTCCATATTTTTTGAATGATAAACATCTTTAATTATTATTTGGTTTCTTTATGCAAAGTGTGCTTGCGGCAAACATTACAAAACTTGTTCATCTCCAATCTCTCCTTGAGAGTTTTCTTATTCTTATGAGAGTGATAATTAATAGTTTTGCACTCGGTGCATTCCAATTTAATCATGTTATCTTGCGACATAATCTCTGTTAACGCCAAAAACATAAAAGCCAAAAGACATCTATGGTTTTTCGTTATATAAATTTATTATACTTCCAATATATAATATAGCCCAAGAAAAGTCAATTTTCGGGCTATTTCTGGCAATTGGGGCAAAAATGGGTCCCCCGACCAGCCACTTTAATCTTTTTTATGACTCCGCCACACTTCAGACAGGTCTTCTGACCCCGGCCATAAACCTGCAATTTACTGACAAAACTACCCTTTTTACCTTGTCCATCCAAATAGTTATTGAAGGTGGTGCCACGGTATTTAATGGCCCTTCTAATTAGACCTTCAATCACGCCGTATAAACTATCAATTTCCCTGCCAAGTAAGCTACTGGCCCGCCTGGAGGGTCTGAGATGGGCGGCAAAGAGGGCTTCATCGACATAAATATTACCCAAACCGGAAATCAGGGACTGATCTAAAAGCAGAGCTTTGATGTTCTTGGTTCGCCCTTTAATGGCCGCCTGGAAGTTAGTTTTGGTAAAGTTGGCGGTTAGAGGCTCAATTCCATATTTAGCTTTAATCTTCTCTAAATCAGCGCCCCCCACAATTCTCACATAACCGAAACGACGCTGGTCATTGAAAAACAAACGGCTCCGATCGGAAAAAGTAAGATAGACTCTGGTCGACTTGTTAGGCAAATCTCCGCCGACATAAGCCTGAAGATTGGTTCCCCTAAGACTATGTCCGCCGGCCACTAATTTATCGTGAAAAGAGTAGATTAATTGCCCAGTCATCTTCAAATGTACCAAGAGAAAATTCCGCTTATCGCTTAAAGGGAAAATCAACAACTTGCCGATTCGGTCAACCTTAAGCAAAGACTGCCCCACTAAAAGTGAGGTGAATTTCCGAGGCGCGGGCGAAACGGTCTTGGCAGCTAAAACTTCTACCGCCTTGATTTTCTTACCCAAAACCCGAGCACTCAGATCACGTCTGATAGTTTCCACTTCTGGTAACTCCGGCATAACTATTGAATTATGTATAAGAGAAAGGCGACAATGGCGAGAGCTAAAATCAAAATACCGATGATTTTCATCAGGCTGCGGCCAATCTTATTCGAATCAATTAAATGAGGCATAGTAATATGTTAATATCTCCATTAAACCAAAAAATGGCTCTTTGGTCAATGAAGACAAAAAAAATAGCCTGATGACAGACTATTTTTGTGGGCCGAGTAGGATTCGAACCTACGAAGGCGGAAGCCAGCAGATTTACAGTCTGCCCCAGTTGACCGCTTTGGTATCGACCCGCTATATCAAAAAATGATAGTTATAATTTTACACGATAAAAATAGATTGTCAAATATAACAAACTATTTGGGCGAATATTAAGCTCCGATGACGTCTCCAATCAGGAAGCGAACGGCAGCATAGGAGATGAAGATAATGATTAAGCCAATGGCGGCCCACATCAGAATATCGGTTCCCTGAGTTACTTTTTTCTCATTTCCGGCGGCGGTCATCCAGACCAAACCACCGTAGATAAACATCAAAAGGGCAATGGAACCGACCAGGCCCAAAAGCGCACTGATAATCTTACCAATCAATTGCTGGGGGGTGGAAACACCCAGAGGATTAGTGAGACTGACCACGGCGGCCGGTGCCGGATCGGTGGTGGCAGCCGCTAAAACCGGCATAACCAGAAACAGCAAAAAGAAGACCGGCAAAATCAATAACATTAACATTTTACGCATATTTTTGTAAAATAGTGATAATTAAAGCTACTTACATTAAACCATATTTTAGAAAATAAAAAAAGGGGGTATTGCTACTCCCTTTTTTGGCATTGATAACCTTGGTGGCTATCGGGTGCTTAACTTTAACGTAATAACCTGGTCCGTATTCCCAGCCCGGAGAAAGAAACGAGTCGGATCGTGCTGTGGAATTTGGACGTTTGGCCCGTCATGGTATTGTTCGGATTCCGAATAAATAATGTCGTGATTGGAATCCGGCGACGAAATCTCAATATTAACTTCCTTGTCCTGCTCAAAGGTAATCCAATGATCAAGGGTTTGCCCGGCTTTCAGAATAATGGTGTAGGGCGAATTTCTCACAAGGTAGAGTTTGTCGGTAGCCGGCGGGTTGTACGGTGGATTGGTGCTGACGAACGGTTCGGAATTATGTTTTTTAAAGAAATCACTGATATCCACATTCTTCGGAATATCATTCCAACAAGTATCATTGGAACGCGGATGTAGGAAATAATTCCGATTACTCTTGGGATCGTGCTGGATATCGGCATAAGCATTCTGGTAGACGTCTCCGGTGCGGCTGTTGACATAAACGGTCGGCTTACCATTTTCGTAGTATGGAGCGGGAAAATAATGCCGCGCTACAGTGACACAAAATAGTAAGGAGAACGCCATGGCAGTTGCCTTACCGTCGGTTCTAAAAACCAAATCGACAACCGTCAAAATACCGGCCGCTCCGCCAAAAATGCAAATTGTTTTGGCCCAAAAGTCCCAGTGATCGTTAACTGAAAGAGTGTGGTGGTTAAACCAAATGATATTGCTGAGGTATAAAACGAACCACGCCATACCAAAGGCCATACCCACTCTGAACAATTTAACGCCTGTACTATCACCGTGATACCAATCTTTGAAGCGACTTGTTTTTTTAGCTTTATCTTCTTTAGAATCCGACTCTTCTTCGGGAGCGAATCCTTTTTTGGTAACCTGGCCCTGACCTTTAAAGTTAGGGCGTTTTTTCATTACTGACATGATTTGTTCCTCCTAACTTTAAGATGTTTTATTATTCATATTCATTCCGGCACCAAGCTTGGCACCATCTGCGGCCACTGAGCCGTTACCACCATCAATAATCAGAGCTTTGTCGCCAATTTCACTCCACTTGAAGCGGTCTTTCACAATCTGGGTAGCTTCTTCAGCTGACACTCCAGCGTCGATTAAAGCTTTAATTTGGGCAGCTATCCCCTCACCTTCTTTGTTGAGAACTTCCTTATCAGCTAAGGCCAAACGCTCTCTGGCTTTAGCTTCAGCTTCAACATTAATAGCTTTAATATCGGCATTAACCGTAGCCACATCCTTATTAATCTCAGCCTCCTGTTTGCGCTCTCTTTCTTTGATGGTCTTGGGAGATAACTCTAAGTCCTCCACGATCAAGCGAGAAAGTTCAAAGCCCCAGTTGTTCAAAACCTCGGAAAAGAATCTGGTCTTGTTGCGCTCTGGCTGAGTTAGTTGAGCTTGGTCTTCGGAATCCCCTTTAGGTTTTTCAATCATTACCATATCAAAATTGATGGCTCGCTTATCTTCGTTGACCTGATCAATAGTGTAACGGCTCAAGTGATAACGTAACAATCCGGCAACCCGGCTTCTAACAGCTTCTTTGTAATCTTCGATGTTATAAACCGCGAGTAGCGGAAATTTAACTTTACCAACCACCGAAGCTTTAATGTGGCAAGAATCATCCTCCATATCGACTAAGTCGTTTTTGTCGGGGAATAATTCTATAACTTCTTCATTGAGTGACACTTCTTCGCGAAGTTCCAACCAACTGAAAAAAGGGAAATACATATGACCTCCGGCTGCCCAGAGCACTTTGAATGCGCCCAAATATTCAATTACCCAAACATGTGAATGGGGAACTTTTTGAATGGTGGACACGAAATAGACAAACATGGCAATGGCAGCTAATATGGTTCCGGCTAAAATAGTCAGTAGTCCCCAAGCAGTTCCTAAAAAATAGAAAACTGGGATGGAAACTAACAAACCGAAAGCGGCGGAAAAACCAATGGTCAAAAGGATACTAATGAAGTCCAGCGTTTTAGTGCTAGATCTAACATTTTTAAGCTGTTTAATAACAGCTTCATCTGAGCTATCGGCTCTTTTTTTCTGATTCGAATTCATGATATCTGGATTTTTGGTTTTATATTCTGTTGTCAAAATACATTATTAATAAGCCAATTATATCATATTTTATTATTTTTGTCAATGATACAGCTAAAAAGCCAACAAAAAAGGACTAAAATGTCTTTAGTCCTTTCTTGCTTTGAGCCGTTGACCGGGATTGAACCGGTGACCTTCTCCTTACCATGGAGATGCTCTACCAGCTGAGCTACAACGGCAAATTGTTTACAAATTATCAATGGCCACCTGCCACTCCCCTAACTTCTGATTATCGGGGTTAACTTCGCTTAAACGATCCAGACTCTCCTGAGCCAAAGCTTTGTCCTTCTGCATAATAGCTAAATCCAGCAAAGTATTCAAGTAGCGGGGATGGTTTGGCTCGATCTTTAATGATTCTATGATATTATCACGGGCTTCGTCAAGGTTATCCAGATTTTCGTTGGCTAGTGACAGTTGGTAATTAACCTCGGCTTCCGAACTCGGATCGTTCTTGGTTTCGAGCAGTCGCAGGGCGTAGATAAAGGTTTGTTTGGCTTCGGCGTATTTCTTGAGCTTGGCATAAACCTCGCCCAATTCCATAAAGGCCGGCAAATATTTTTGATCTAAACTAACAATCTCAATTAATTTCGCTTCAGCCTCCGTCAGTGGCTCCAGATCTTCCTTCTTAGCTAATTCTCGAGCCTGATTCAAAAATAATTCAATCTTTTCCGCCTGACTGATTTGTGACAGTTTTTTGGCCTCCTGTCGCTTCTCTTTCAATTCGCGCAACTTGTCCAACCAAGAACCAAAGAAGTTCAAACGCTTAGCGGCCGCATTCCAAAAATCCAAAATCTTGGTATTCCATTTAGTAAAATCTCGCTCCAAGCGATTCTTGATAATCCGCTCCTTGATCTTCTCGGCTTTCTCTGAGGGCATATTTTCCACATCTAAAATCGCCAATTGGGGAAATTTGCGGATGATAATGGCAATGATAACCACCAAACTAATCAGAATGAGAACTAGAGGAATAATATTATACATATGAGAGCTAGTTTAGCACACTGGTTGAAATCGTCAAAAAATCTTTAGGCTGTAAACTGGCACCGCCCACCAAAAGCCCATCCACAACTGAAATATCCCTAAAAATAGCTGAATTTTTAGCATCAACACTACCACCATAGACAACTCGGCACTGGCTGGGCTTAAAACGCTTAGTCAAAAATCCCTTGATTAACAGGTGGGCCATAATTACCTCCTGCGGACCGATTACCTTGCCGGTGCCAATAGCCCAAACCGGTTCATAGGCGACGATGATTTGTTGGTTGACCGACAATTTAACATCCTTCAGGGCGCCGGCCAGCTGTTTGAACAAAAGCGCCTTAGGATTCCGGCCCCGAACTCTTTCTCCAACACACAAGATGGGAGTCAGACCCTTGGTAGCCAAAACTGTTTTTATTTTTTGATTAATCAATTGATCGGATTCACCAAAATACTGTCTTCTTTCACTATGACCCAAAATAATATACTTAGCGCCCAAGTCTTTCAAATCCAACGCCGAGACTTCCCCGGTATAGGCCCCACGAGTAACCGGAGCGCAGTCCTGAGACCCCAAACTTAACTTGCCACCCCGCAGAACCTGAGTGGCTATTGGCAGAGTGATGAAGTCCGGACAGAGAACGGCCTCAGCCCGAGGGGAAAATTTCAGGGACTTAAATTTCTTCAGCAAAGGGAGGGCCTGTTTATAGCCCACCTTCATTTTCCAGTTGGCAATAATAATTTTTTTATTGGTATCCATAATTATTTTTTAGGTAACTTAGTCGGCAAGGAAACATAGAAGGTAGAACCGACGCCCTCTTTAGATTCAAACCAGAATTTTCCGCCGGATTGGTTAACCACCGACTTAACGATATACAAACCCAAACCATTACCATCCGGTTCATTCTTGCGGGCATTATCAGCTCTAAACAGCTTAGTACTGATTTGTTTTTGATCCTGGAGCGGAATACCGCAACCGTTGTCAGCCACCTTGATGAGTACTTGCTCGGGACTCTCCAACTTAATTTCCAAAGTCACCTCCCCGCCCATCTTGCTGTATTTAACGGCATTGGTTAATAGGTTTTGGATGATCATAAAGGACATCTTCTTATCCAACTCGATGATGGGCAATTTCTTGTCATATTTTTCAATTAATTTCACCTTTTTCTTGGCAATCAGAGGCGTCACTTCATTAACTAAATCCTTCACCAAAACCAAGATATCGGTTGGAGCGCCCTCCAGCTTCAAGGTGCCCAAATCCAAACGAGAAACATCTAGCAAAGAATCCACCAAGTCAATCATACGTTGGTTGCTGTCATAGATTTCTCGGGTGAAGTCCTTCTGGTCACCTTCTAATTTTCCGGCATCGCCGTCTAAAAGCATTTCGGCGTGCCATTTAACTGAAGTCAGCGGAGTACGCAACTGGTGTGAAGCCAAAGATACGAATTCGGTCTTGGCTTGATCGATTTTTTTGGCTACAGTAATATCTCGGCCGATGGACACGAAAAACTTCACATCGTTATTGTCATCCAGAATCGGCGAGATACTGGCAGAGGCAATAAACTCCTCGCCATTTTTACGATGGTTCTTAAACTCGGCGGTAAAATTAAGTTTGTCGGTTTTGACGTTCTGCCACAATTTTTTATAAAATTCCAAAGGCATATTACCACCCCAAAGCTCCTTGGCGCCGATTTTCTTCCCCAGAACATCAGCAATCTTGAAGCCGGTGATTTGCTCTAAGCCATTATTGGAATACAAAATAATACCATCCTTGTCGGCAATAACAATATAGTCTGAAGCGTTATCCACAGCTAATTTAAACTTTTGCAAATCTTGAGCTAGTAAATCGGAGCGAGACCTCTCCTCATTAATATCTTCCAGAACATTTAAAATTGAGGCTTTGGTTTTTTCCATATTATCCTGTTGCTCTTCTAGATAGGCGGCCTGTTTTTGATTTTTATCCAACTCCGCCTCCAATTCCAAACTCTTTTCTTTAATCTTAGCCTCAGCTAGAGAACTCAGGTTCTGATTCTTTTCCAAGAGCCGATTAAACATCTTATTTAGCTCACAGAATTCGAGCGGACCAATATTTTCGTCTAGGCGACCGGTAAAATCGCCGGCCACAACATTATAAAAAAACTTGTTTATGGAAGGTACCCATTTTCTTAGACACATTGTCCATGGGTCAATTGATATTGCCGGCTGTACATTACAGGCGGCATTTTTAATTTAGTATGTATTCTGGTGTTATTATAGGCATGAATTATCC
>Ga0172375_10009439_pt1 | contig 12865 bp, 12 predicted proteins | sample LakKiv1m_FD_114537 | JGI IMG/M metagenome (GOLD analysis project Ga0172375, IMG submission 114537) | Freshwater microbial communities from Kabuno Bay, South-Kivu, Congo - kab_092012_11.1m | ecosystem: Environmental > Aquatic > Freshwater > Lake | place: Democratic Republic of the Congo... | reverse complement strand
TCGTTCTTCTCGACGCGTTCGCCTTCCTGGGCGATCGCCTTGGCGTTGTGCGGCAACACCAGGCCGAGCGTTTCGTTGTACAGATACTTGATGAATCCGGAGCAGTCGAAGCCGGTTTCCGGCGAACTGCCGCCGCGCTTGTAGCGGATGCCGATGAAATCGAGTGCGCGGTCGAGCGTGCTTTCCACGTTGCTGACCGCCCGCGCCATGAACGAAGCCTGCGGCGCCATCGGCACGATTGGCTGCGCGGGTTCGCTCAGGGCGGTTTGCGCGGCAGGCAACTGGGGCAGATGGGCAGGCAACTGCGCGGCCGTCTCGTCGGCATGCGCTGGGGCCACGGCAGCGCAAAGCGCGACCAAAAGTACGGGCAGGAGTTTTCGCATAAGGGGCGGACTTTAGCAGAAAAACCGCGAAAGTCGGCGCTGGCGGGACGGCACCTGTGGATAACTTTTACAGCTTTTCGACCTGTTCGCGGATGCGCTCCGGCTCGTCGCAGCGCAGCAGTTTCGCCACCTTGAGCGAAAGCTGTTCGGTATCCGCCATGACAATCTGTTGCTTGACTTCGAGCAGCTGGGTCGGATGCATCGAGAACTGCCGCAGCCCCATGCCGAGCAGCAGCCGGGTCATCTGCGGATCGCCGGCGAGCTCGCCGCAGATGGCCACGGGTATTTCCGCCTTGCGGGCGGTCTGGATCACCTGGGCCAGCAACCGCAGCACGGCCGGGTGCAGCGGGTCGTACAAGTGGGCGACGGCCTCGTCGGTGCGGTCGATGGCCAGCAGGTACTGGATCAGGTCGTTGGTGCCGATCGACAGGTATTGCAGGCGCTTGATGAAGGGGCCGAGCGCAAGGGCGGCGGCGGGAATCTCGATCATGCCGCCGACGGCGACGGTCTCGTCGAACTTGCAGCGCCGTTCGCGCAACTGCTGTTTGGCCTGCTCGATCATCCCCAGCGTTTGCGCGATTTCGGTGCTGTGGGCGAGCATCGGCACGAGGATCTGCACTTTGCCGAAATTCGAGGCGCGCAGGATCGCCCGCAGCTGGGCAAGGAAAATCTGCGGTTCGGCGAGGCAGTAGCGGATGGCACGCAAGCCGAGCGCCGGATTGGGCGTCTGGCGTTCCGATCCGACCAGCGCGCGCGCCGTCTTGTCGGCGCCGATATCGAGGGTGCGGATCGTGACCGGCTTGCCGGCGAGCGCCTTCGCGACGTGGCGGTAGGCTTCGAACTGTTCGTCCTCGCTGGGCAGCGTATCGCGGTTCATGAAGAGGAACTCGGTACGGAACAGGCCGACGCCGTCGGCGCCCGCCTCCTTCACCTGCTCGATGTCCTGCGGCAGTTCGATGTTCGCCTGCAGGCTGATATCGACATCGTCGAGTGTGGTCGCGCGCGCAGTCTTGAGGCGCTTGAGCTTCGAGCGCCCGAGTTCGACCTCGCGTTTTCTGAGCCGGTATTCCTCCAGCACGCGCGCATCGGGATCGACGATCAGTACGCCACGGGTGCCGTCGACGATGATCAGGTCGTCTTCGCGCACCAGCGGCCGCGCGTGGTGCAGGCCGACCACCGCCGGGATGGCGAGGCTGCGCGCGACGATGGCCGTGTGCGAGGTGGCGCCGCCAAGATCGGTGACGAAGCCGGCGATCTTCAGGTTCTTGAACTGGATCGTGTCGGCGGGCGACAGGTCGTGGGCGACGATGACCAGCTCGCCGAGTTCCTCTCTGGCCTCCTTGCCGCTCTTGCGCGCGATGCGGCGCGGCTTGCCGAGCAGGATGCGCAGCACGCGCTCGACCACCTGGATGATGTCGTGCTTGCGCTCGCGCAGGTAGCTGTCGTCGATTTCCTCGAACTGGGTGACCAGCTGCTCCATCTGCTGGACCAGTGCCCATTCGGCGTTGCACAGACGCTCCCGGATCAGTTCCTTCGGAACCTCGGCGATCAGCGGATCCTCGAGGAACATCGCATGCACGTTGACGATCACCGACAGCTCGCTGGGCGACCCCGGTGCGAGGGCGTCGTTGTGCAGGGTGGCCAGTTCGGCGCTGGCGGTGCGGAGCGCTTCCTCGAAGCGCGCGATTTCCTTCGGCACGTCGCGCTCCTTGATCGCGTAATGCGCGACCTCGAGCGTGGCGTGGGAGATCAGGCGGGCGCGCCCGATGGCGATGCCCTGCGAAACGGCGAGCCCGTGGAGCGAGAAACTCACTCTGCTTCCCCGAAACGGTCGGCAATCAGCGCGACGATGGCGGTCAGGGCTTCGTCGGCCTGTTCGCCCGCGGTGTCGACGACCACGTTGCTGCCCTTGCCGGCGGCCAGCATCATCACGCCCATGATGCTCTTGGCGTTGATGCGGCGGCCATTGCGCTCCATCCAGACCTCGCAGGGATAGCTGCCGGCCAGTTGCGTCAGCTTGGCCGAGGCGCGCGCATGCAGGCCCAGCTTGTTGACGATCGCGACTTCAGCCTTGGGCATGTTCAGTGCCTGAGCAGGTTGAGCACGCCATCACGGCCGCCGTCGGTGGCGCGGCGCAGCAGGGTGTCCATGCCCTTGTCGCGGTAGGTGAGGGCGCGCAGCAGCATCGGCAAATTGACGCCGGCCAGCCCTTCGACCTTGCCCGGCTGCAGCAGCTTGCCGGCGAGGTTGGCGGGCGTGGCGCCGTAAATGTCGGTCAACACCAGCACGCCCGCGCCGGTATCGACCAGCCTGAGCATTTGTTTCGCCAGCGGCAGCAGGTCGTTGGGATCATCGCCGGCGGCCACGCCGAGTTGCAGCAATTGCCCGGGACGTTTGTTGAGCACGTGGCTGGCACACTGCAGCAAGGCTTCGCCAAGCGTGTCGTGGGTGATGAGGAGGATGCCGATCATTGGGGAAGATTATGGCATGAGCCGCTATTGCACCAGCTTCACGTCCAGATGGTCCTGCTCGAAACGCAGCCGGGCCTGCATGGCCGGCGTGACATACACCCGGCCCTGTGCATCGACGCGCAGCAACTGCGCGACATCGAGACGGCGGGCAAGTTCGCGCCAGCGCTCGCCGGCGATGAACAAGGGCTTGGTCAGCACGTCCGAACGCATGCCGGCATCCGGCGCGGGCGGGATCAGGACGGTCAGCGCCTGGGTGCCCTGCGCGGGTTCGCCGCTGCGCGGGTCGATCAGGTGGCTGTAACGCCGGCCGTCCAGTTCGAAATAGCGCTGGTAATCGCCCGAGGTGCCGATCGCCTCGCCGTCCCGCAGTTCGAGCGTGGCCAGCACGCCTTCGCCCGCCAGTTCGATGCGCGGATGACGGATGCCGACCCGCCAGGGGATTGCTCCCTTGCCATCTTTGCTGCCCAGGGCCAGCACGTTGCCGCCGATGTTGATGAGCGCGTTGTCGATGCCGCGCGCCTTGAGCAGGGCGGCGGCGCGATCAAGCGCGACGCCCTTGAGGTAGCCGCCGAAGTCGAGCGCCACGGCGGGATTTTTCGAACCGACAGTATTGCCATCGATGACGAGATCCGCGCTCGATGGCTTGGCCGCGACGAGCGCTTTCAAAGCATCCGCGTCGGGCAGCGCGGGCTTGAATTCGTCGGTATGAAAGCCCCACAGGGCGATCAGCTTGCCGAGCGCGGGGTCGAACAGGTATTCGCTGCGTTGCGCCAGATCCCGGGCGGTGCGCAGCAGTTGCGCCAGTTCGGGAGAAACCTCATGCGGCCTGCCTGCCGCGAGCGCCTCGTTCAGCGTCGTCAACTCGGAAGGTTGCCAGGCATGGTAGCTGCGATGCAGGCGGTCGAATTCGCGCAGCACCTCACCGAGCGCGGCATGCGCTTCGGCTTCGCGCGCCCCGGCGACCTGTACCTCGACACGCGTGCCGAAAACGTAAGCTTCCTGGGCGACCGGCACGGGGCGGCCGCAAGCGGACAGCAACAAGCAAACCAGCCCGGCCAGCCAAGACTTCATGCTTCGGTGGCCTGCTCCAGTTCGACGGCGGCGGCCAGCAAGGCAAGCCGTGCCACGACGCCATAGGCATAGAAGCGATTGGGCGGCGCGTCGGGCGCCTGCGCGGTATCGGGCAGGGTGCAGCCGGTTTCGAAGGCCAATGGCTTGAAGTGCATGCCCGGGGCATTGAGGTTCTCGTCGATGCCGCGCTGCGTATGCACGCGGTAGAAGCCGCCGACGACATAGCGGTCGATCATGTAGATCACCGGCTCGGCCACACCCTCGTCCACGGTCTCACAGGTCGGCACGCCTTCCTGGATGATGACCTCGCTGACCTGCAGGCCTTCCTTCACCACGGCCATCTTGTTGCGCTGGCGGCGGTTGAGATCGCGGACCTCGCTGGCGTCCTTCACGGTCATGATGCCCATGCCGTAGGTGCCGGCGTCGGCCTTGACGACGACGAAGGGTGTGGCGTCGATACCGTATTCCCGGTACTTGGCGCCAATGTGATATAGCAGCTTGTCGATGTTCGCCGCGAGGCAGTCGGTGCCGCGCATTTCAGCACTTTTCTCGTGGAAGTTGATTTCGCCGCAGACGGCGAATTCCGGATCGAGCAGCCAGGGATCGAAGCCGATCTGCTCGGCGAATTCCCGGGCGACGCGGCGATAGGCGGCGAAATGCTGCGACTTGCGGCGCACATGCCAGCCGGCATGCAGCGGCGGGATGACGAACTGCTCGTGCAGGTTCTGCAGGATGGCCGGCACGCCGGCGGACAGGTCGTTGTTGAGCAGGATCGCGCAGGGATCGAAGCTTTCATCGCTGGCCAGTCCGAGCCGCCGGCCAAGTCCGTCCGGGCCGGTCGCGCCGAAACGCCGCAGCGGTTCGAGCGTCAGGGTCTGGCCGTCGGGCAGATCGAGCGTGGTCGGCCGGTCGATTTCCGGCAGTAGCGAGCCGATGCGCACGTTGAGGCCGGTATGGCGCAAGACGTTCGCCAGTCGCGCGACGTTGGTCAGGTAGAACTGGTTGCGCGTGTGGTTTTCGGGCACCAGCAGCAGGTTCTTCGCCTCGGGGCAGATCTTCTCGACCGCCGAAGTAGCCGCCTGCACGCACAATGGCAGGAAGGCGGGGTTGAGGTTGTTGAAACCTCCGGGGAACAGGTTGGTGTCGACCGGCGCCAGCTTGTAGCCGCTGTTGCGCAGGTCGACCGAACAGTAGAACGGCGGCGTGTGCTCGAGCCACTGGCCGCGCAGCCAGCGTTCGATGGTCGTTTCGGCATCGAGGAAACGTTTTTCGAGGGCCAGCAGGGGCCCGGTCAGCGCGGTGGCAAGATGGGGAACCATGGCGAATGATGTTACACCAGCACTCGCCATCAGCCCCCCGCCAGCTTGCGGGCGAGGACGTAGAATCGGCACACCTTACAGGAGTTGCCGCATGGATGCATTGAACCCCCGGACATTCGAACTCGCGGTTGCCGCGGATGGCGTCGCCGGCCCCGGTAGCGGCATCGTGGCGTCCTTCGTGCCGGCAAGCGGCGGGGAGCCGCCGGTCGTGGCGCTGGCCTGCGATCCGCGCCACGATCCCGGCCACACGATCCAGGAACTCGCCCCGCATGTCATCGACTGGATTCGCGCGGAACTCGATGAGGCAGTGGCCGACGCGGTCTGGGTGACGATCGACAACTTCGGCCGCTTCAACCGGGCCGTGCCCCACTTTGTTACGGAAGTCGGCGCTGGCGGGACGGCACCCCGGGTCGATTTCGAACGCTTCAGCAATGGCGTCAGCATCGATGCCTTCTACAACGACGTCGGCGCGGCCGGCGAAGCCTCGATCGAGTTGTTGTCGGCGCTCGTCGAGCAGCCGAGCCAGAATCCGATGACGCCGCCGATGGCGGAATTCCTCGACGCGGTCGAGTCGCACGGCAGCCTGCCCGCGCCGGGCCTGATCTTCCGCAAGGTCGCGATGGCCGCGGAAGAGGGCGATGCGCGCATGGTGGCGAATGTCATCCAGCCCGATCCGGTGATTTCGGCATCGCTGATCAACTATGCCAATGCCGCCCGCTTCGCCGCCGGCGGCAAGACCGCCTCGGTGCCGCAGGCGGTGACGCGGCTCGGCACCAGCTTCGTCAAGCGCGTCGTGTTCGTCGCCGAGATGATGGTGCGCTATCAAAAGGGTGCCTGCCCGGATTTCGATTACCGCGGCTTCTGGTTCAACGCTGTCGCCACCGGCGCGGCCATGCGCGCGCTGCTCTCCGAGTACGATATTTCCGCGGCGCGCGCCGACGATGCCTTCACCACCGGGCTGGTCGCCGGCATCGGCTGGCTTGCGGTGGCGGAAACCTATCCCGCCCTGATGGCGCGCTACCTCGAACGCTGCAAGGACGCGGACCCGATCACCAAGGCGCGCGCCCAACGCGAGATCTTCCCCTGCGCAATCAGCAAGGTGTCGGAGCGCTACCTGCAGCGCTTCGAGTTTCCCGAATCCGTTTCGGCCGCGGCCGCCGGGCGCAGCGACGTGGATCGCCAGTGGTACGACATCCTTGCTCGCGCCGTGCGCGTGGCGCAGGCGCTGTCGCCTTTCAACTGTCTCGCGATTCCCACGACCTTGCCGGTGCCCGAAGCCTGCCGGGCCGAGTGGGCCAACTGGCAGGGCTTCGTTGCCTCGGTCAAGTAGCGGACCCGCCCCCCTTCGCCCCCCTCGCGGGGGGTTCTTGACTGCTCGCTACGCTCGAGTATGCCTTGGTTATTCGCGTGTCGCCTTCTGCCGGCGCCGGTCTTCCTCGGCGGCGCGCTTCTCGTTCTTCAGCCGGCGTTTCTCGTCTTCGGCGCGCATGGCTTCCGCGCGTTCGGCGGCCTTGATATCCCGTGCGCGGTCCTTTTCCGCCTGCTGGTCCAGCTTGACTTCATGCGCATGCACACGGACGCGCCGGTCGAGCTCGACGGCCTCCAGCTCGACACGCCGGATTGCCCGTTCGGCTTCCTGGCGCGCCTTCCTGGCATCGTCCAGGCAGCCGGCGACGAGCAGTTTTTCCTGGCACAGCTTCTCGGCATCGGCATGCGTCTTGTCGGCCTGCGTGCGCATCAGCTTGGCCCGGCCGCGCAATTCGGAGGCCTGGGCGCGCAGCAACTCCCAGTCCACGTCGGGCTTGGCGGCCTCCTGAGCGAATGCCGGCAATGCCAACAATCCAAGTATCGCGATGAGCGGTTTCATGCCTGCCTCTAGAATGCTTTAACTTTCGATAGAGCCATTCTAACGACACATCGCCGACCTCAGCCACCCGCCGGTCAACCAAACTCTGGCGATCGCGGTCGGCACGTAAGGAGTTCCACGTTAATGATTCTGCTGCGCAAACTCGCTTTCGCCCGCGCCGGCAAGCCGCTGGTGACCGATGCCTCGCTGCAACTGCATCCGGGCTGGAAGGTCGGTCTCGTGGGCGCCAACGGCTGCGGCAAGTCTTCCTTCTTCGCCCTCCTGCGCGGGGAACTGCATGCCGAGGCGGGCGATCTCGACATCCCGCCCGGCTGGCGCCTCGGCCACGTCGCGCAGGACACGCCGGCCCTGCCCACGCCGGCGCTCGAGTTCGTCCTCGACGGCGATGTCGAGCTGCGCGCCATCGAGGCGGAACTACTGGATGCCGAGGATGCCCACGACGGACATCGGATCGCCGAGCTGCACACGCGGCTGCAGGACATCGGCGGCTACGCGGCAAAAGCGCGCGCGGCGGAAATCCTTGCTGGCCTCGGTTTTGCGCAGGCCGATCACCGGCGCGCCGTCGCCGACTTCTCCGGCGGCTGGCGTGTGCGCCTCAACCTGGCGCGCGCCCTGGTCGCGCGTGCCGACCTGCTGCTGCTCGACGAGCCGACCAACCACCTCGACCTCGATGCCGTGCTCTGGCTCGAAGGCTGGCTCAAGTCCTTCCCCGGCACGCTGCTCATGATTTCGCACGACCGCGACTTCCTCGATGCAGTGGTGGGGCAGATCCTGCACATCGAAAATGGCGGCATGAAGCTCTACGCCGGCAACTATTCCACCTTCGAGCGCACGCGCGCCGAACGCCTCGCCCTGCAGCAGGCCATGCATGTCAAGCAGGAGCGTGAAATCGCCCACCTGCACGCCTATATCGACCGCTTCCGCGCCAAGGCCAGCAAGGCGCGACAGGCGCAGAGCCGGATCAAGGCGCTCGAGCGGATGGAGCTGATCAGCGCCGCGCATGTCGATGCGCCGTTTGCGTTTTCCTTCCGCGAGCCGGAAGGTTTTTCCGATCCGCTGCTGCAACTGCAAGACGCGAAAGTCGGCTATGGTGGGACGGCAATTCTGGACGGCATCCGGCTCACCTTGCGCCCCGGCAGCCGTATTGGCCTCTTGGGCCGCAATGGCGCCGGCAAATCGACGCTGGTCAAGCTGCTGGCGGGCGAAATTACCGCACTGGCCGGTAAGCGGCAGGAAGGCCGCCATCTCAGGATCGGCTACTTTGCCCAGCACCAGATGGAGTTGTTGCGACCGGACGAGTCGCCGCTGCAGCATCTCGTTCGTCAGGAACCGCAGACCCGCGAACAGGAGTTGCGCGACTATCTCGGCGGCTTCGACTTTCGCGGTGCGATGGCCGAAGCGCCCTGCGGCAACTTTTCCGGCGGCGAGAAGGCGCGGCTGGCGCTGGCGCTGATGATCCGCACGCGGCCCAATCTGCTGCTGCTCGACGAGCCGACCAACCACCTCGACCTCGAAATGCGCGAGGCGCTCACGCTCGCGCTACAGGAAACCGAGGCCGCCGTGGTCCTCGTCTCCCACGATCGCCATCTGCTGCGCACGACGGTGGATGAGCTCTGGCTGGTCGCGGACGGCAAGGCGCAGCCTTTCGACGGCGATCTCGACGATTATGCCACGTGGCTGGCGCAACGGCGTGCCGCCGCCAAGCCGGTCGCGGCCGAACAGAACGCGCAACGCGAACAGCGCAGCCAGGACCGCGCCGCGAAGAAGTCGGCACAAGCAGATCGGCGCAAGCTGGAAAAGGAAGCGCAGCAGCTCGACCAGCAGCTTGCCGCCCTGCAGGCCGAAAAGTCGGCGCTGGCGGGACGGCTCGCCGACCCGGCCATCTATGCCGATCATGCCGCCGCTGCCGATCTCGCCCGCCAGGATGCCGCACTGGCCGAGCGCATTGAAACCGCGGAAGTGCGCTGGCTGGAAATCCACGAACAGCTCGACCGCGCCGGGTAGAATCGCGTCTTTCTTTACCGGGAGTCCGCCGTGCAACTCGTCTGTCTCGACCTCGAAGGGGTGCTCGTCCCCGAGATCTGGATCGAATTCGCCGAGCGGACCGGCATTCCCGAACTGCGCCGCACGACGCGCGACGAGCCGGATTACGACGTGCTGATGAAGTACCGGCTGGCGCTGCTCAAGCAGCATCGGCTCGGCCTGCCCGACATCCAGAAGGTGATCGCGAGCATGGGCCCGCTGACGGGCGCGCGGGATTTTCTCGATGGCCTGCGCCGCGATTATCAGGTCATCATCCTGTCCGATACTTTTTACGAATTCGCCATGCCGCTGATGGCGCAGCTCGGTTACCCGACGCTGTTCTGCCATCGGATGGAAGCCGATGCCGATGGCTGGGTGGTCAATTACCACCTGCGCATGCCGAACCAGAAGCAGGAATCGGTCAGGCGCTTCAAGGAAATCAAATTCAAGGTCATCGCCGCCGGCGATTCCTACAACGACACCGCGATGCTGAAGGAAGCCCATGCCGGCATCCTGTTCCACCCGCCGCAGAACGTCATCGACGCATTCCCGCAGTTTCCGGTGACGTTGAGTTACGCTGAGCTGCGCGCCGCGATCGACAAGGCTGCCGCGCATATCTGAAATGCACAGGGATCGTTTCTACACGCTCGCCGCCTCCTGCCCCGATCGCACCGGCATCATCGCGCGCGTCACCGGCTTCATCGCCGAACATCACGGCTGGATTCTCGAATCGAGCTTCCATTCGGATGAAGACGCCGGCCGCTACTTCATGCGCCTCGAGGTCAAGGACGACTCGCTGTCCTTCATGCTTAGCGAGCTCCGCGACCGTTTCGCGCCGATTGCGCGTGAACTCGAAATGGACTGGAAGATCACCGACAGCGCGGTCAAGAAGCGCGTGGTGATCCTCGTCAGCAAGCAGGAGCACTGCCTCTACGACCTGCTGGCACGCTGGCAGTCGCAGGAACTCGATATCGAAATCCCTTGCGTGATCTCGAACCACGACAGTTTCAAGGGTTTCGTCGAGTGGCACGGCATCCCCTTCCACCACGTGCCGGTGAATGCGGAGAACAAGCAGCAGGCCCATGCCGAGATGCGCCGGCTGTATGAGGAGTCGCGCGGCGATACCATGGTTCTGGCGCGCTACATGCAGATCCTGTCGCCGGAAATCTGCGCCGCCTTCCCGGGACAGATCCTCAACATCCACCACAGCTTCCTGCCCAGCTTCGTCGGCGCCAAGCCCTATCACCAGGCCTATGCGAAAGGGGTGAAGCTGATCGGCGCGACCTGCCACTACGTGACCGCCGACCTCGACCAGGGGCCGATCATCGAGCAGGACGTGATCCGCATCGACCATTCCGATTCGCCCGACGACATGATGCGCTACGGCAAGGACATCGAAAAGACCGTCCTCGCGCGCGGCCTGCGCTACCACCTCGAGGACCGCGTGCTGGTTCACGGCAACAAGACCGTCGTCTTCCGCTGATCCAAAAAAATGGGCGTTCCCGAGGGAACGCCCGAATCCACTTTAGAGCGGAGGGAGGATCGTGTGAGCCACTGTCCCCGCCGGCGGGCGGGGACCATGGGGTGGGGTCAATAGTGGTACGCCGATTCGCCGTGGGCCGTGATGTCGAGGCCTTCGCGCTCTTCGTCTTCTGGTACGCGCAGGCCGACCAGGATATCGACGATCTTGTAGCAGATGAAGGCGACGATACCGGACCAGACGATAACCGTGCCGACGCCCCAGAGCTGGCTGATTACCTGCGCGGTCATGTCGTACTCGCCGACGGCGTTGGCGACGTAGTCATATACACCCGTGCCGCCGAGGGCCGGCGAGGCGAACACGCCGGTGAGGATCGAGCCGAGGATGCCGCCGACGCCATGCACGCCGAACACGTCGAGCGCATCGTCCGCGCCGAGCAGCTTCTTGAGGCCATTGACGCCCCAGAAGCAGACCACGCCGGCGAGCAGGCCGATGATGATCCCGCCCATCGGGCCGACGAAGCCGCAGGCCGGGGTGATCGCGACGAGGCCGGCGACGGCGCCCGACGCGGCACCCAGCATCGAGGGCTTGCCCTTGAACAGCCATTCGGCCAGCATCCAGGAGAGCGTCGCGGCGGCCGTGGCGACCAGCGTGTTGACCATCGCGAGCGCGGCCGTGCCGGTGGCTTCGAGGTTGGAGCCGGCGTTGAAGCCGAACCAGCCCACCCACAGCAGCGCGGCACCGACCATCGTCAGCGTCAGCGAGTGCGGCGTCATCGGTTCGCGACCGTAGCCGATGCGCTTGCCGATCAGGAAGGCGCCGACGATGCCGGCCATGGCGGCGTTGATGTGCACCACCGTGCCGCCGGCGAAGTCGAGCGCGCCCTTGGCCCAGAGGAAGCCGGCGGCCGCCGAAACCTTCTCGAGCGAAGCCGCGTCGGTGATCGCGTCGGGGCCGTCCCAGTACCAGACCATGTGCGCCATCGGCAGGTAGCTGAAGGTGAACCACAGCACCGCGAACAGCAGCACCGCCGAGAACTTGATGCGCTCGGCGAAGGCGCCGACGATCAGGGCCGTGGTGATGGCGGCGAAGGTGGCCTGGAAGACGACGAATACCAGTTCGGGGATGACGACGCCCTTGCTGAAGGTGGCACCGACCGAATCCGGCGTCACGCCCATCAGGAAGAGTTTGTCGAAGCCGCCGAAGAAGGCCGAGCCGCCGGTAAAGGCCACGCTGTAGCCATACACCACCCAGAGCACGCTGATCAGGGCGAAGATGACGAACACCTGCATCAGCACCGAGAGCATGTTCTTGGCGCGGACGAGGCCGCCGTAGAACAATGCCAGGCCGGGAATGGTCATCAGGATGACCAGCACGGTGGCAGCCATCATCCATGCCGTGTCGCCCTTGTTGGGCACGGGTGCGGCGGCGGGCGCTTCGGCGGCAGCCGGTGCGGCGGCCGTGGCGACCGCTGCGGCGGGTGCGCCGGGTGCGGCAGCGGCCGGTTCATCGGCCGCCAGCACGACGCCCGACATGCTGAACAGGCTGATGGCCGTCAGCAGGATTGCGAGCAGTTTCTTCATGATGCGGTTCTCCTTAGAGGGCGTCCGTGCCGGTTTCGCCGGTACGGATGCGCACAACCTGTTCGAGGTCGAAGACGAAGATCTTGCCGTCGCCGATCTTTCCGGTGCTGGCGGCTTTCTCGATCGCTTCGATGGTCTGGTCGAGCAGCTCGGCCCTGATGGCCGCCTCGACCTTCACCTTGGGCAGGAAATCGACGACGTATTCGGCGCCGCGATACAGCTCCGTGTGCCCCTTCTGCCGGCCGAAGCCCTTGACCTCGGTGACCGTGATGCCCTGCACGCCGACGGCGGCGAGAGCCTCACGCACCTCGTCAAGCTTGAACGGCTTGATGATGGCGGTAACGAGTTTCATGATTTCTCCTTGAAAAGAGGCAGGGATTAGAAAGTCTTGCCGAAAGTCAGCAGCAGGCGGGCCTTGCCGAGATCCTTGTTGAAGGCATTGCGATACGGTTCGCCCACGTCGCCCTTGGCGTCGGTATCGACATAGGCCAGGCCGACGACGCCGAAGCCGACATCCTTGGTCACACCGATCTTCCAATCGGTATAGGACGCATCGCCGAAATGCTTGATCTTCTGATGACCAACATGGCCATTGATGCCCCAGCCGTCGCCGAGGTCATAGGCGGCGTTCAGTTCGAGGTAGTCGCTGCCGCGCGTTTTTTCGCCGGC
>Ga0172375_10009437_pt1 | contig 12868 bp, 14 predicted proteins | sample LakKiv1m_FD_114537 | JGI IMG/M metagenome (GOLD analysis project Ga0172375, IMG submission 114537) | Freshwater microbial communities from Kabuno Bay, South-Kivu, Congo - kab_092012_11.1m | ecosystem: Environmental > Aquatic > Freshwater > Lake | place: Democratic Republic of the Congo... | reverse complement strand
TCAAGTTCGGAACTCGGCTACCCCCATAAGTTAAGTTCGGAACTTTACGCCATAAATCCCCCGTCCACCGTATACACTCCCCCATTACAGTACGAAGATTCCTCATCCGCCAAAAATCCAACTAACGCGCCAACTTCCTCGGGCTCGCCAACTCTATGCAAAGGCGTCGCGCCTTCAAAATAAGATTTTTGCGCTTTGTCAGCGATAATACCTTTTGTCATTGGTGTCTCAATCAGACCAGGGCAAACCGCGTTCACACGAATTCCCATCGCACCAAATTCAACCGCCGCGACTCTCGTTAGTCCAACAAGCCCAAATTTCGAACTGCAATACGCACCGCTTCCGGCAAAAGCCTTGAGTCCCGCGATCGAAGCGACATTCACAATCCTCGCGCCTTTTTTCATTTTCGGCACAACAGCCTTCATTCCCAAAAACGCGCCAACCAAATTTATCTGCAAAACTTTCATCATCTCCGCCCACGAAGTCTTCAAGATTTCCCCACCCGCAAGAATCCCGGCATTGTTCACAAGCGCATCAATCCTCCCCCATTTTTTCATCACGGCATTCACCAAATTAGCCCAATCCCCTTCCATCGAAACATCGCATACAACAGACAAAACCGACCCCTTAAACTTCGCCAATTTTTTCACAGCACCATCCAAATCTTTTTGACTTCTCGAACAAATCGCGACTTTGTATCCACGCCCAAGCAAATTTTTCGCAATCCCAAGCCCAATCCCTCTCGCCCCACCGGTCACAATAGCGGTTTTCATAAGAAAAAGGTTAAAAATACAAAGCCAATTTTACCAAACAACCGCTATTCCTGGCAAGTACCCCGAACTTAAAACAACTTGCCCCTAAGATTTAGTTGTTGTGTGGCGTATTTTGCAGGAGGCATTTTTAGGGCTGTATGAATTCGTTTGTAATTGTAGTAATAAATTTGGTGGTAAATAGCTTCCAGAATTTCTCCGGTGTTTGCAAAATGTTTTAGTGATCCAAGCTCAAGTTTGAATTGAGAATAGAATGACTCTTGAAAACCGTTCTCCCAAGGTTTTCCTTTTGCAGACATTGAAATTTTGATCCCATTGTTTTCGGCCAAGGTTATGTACGCTTCGCTGTTGTATTCGGAACCTTGATCAGAGTGTATAAACAATGGTGCCGAGTGTCTTGAAAGGGCATCTTTTAGGGCTTCCATGACTAACTCCGCGTTATGAAAAGGGCTGAATGCAATGCCAACAATTTCTCGAGAAAAAACGTCAATAATCGTAGCCAGATAATAGAACCTGTCTCCGTACCAAAAGTATGTGAAATCACTTGCCCAAAACACACCGGTTCTTATTGGGCACATGCGTTTCAAGTAGTTGCAATAACCGCTTGGTTTTTTACCCATATCTCCCTTCTTATATGGTTTTCTTTGCCTCATTTTAAGAGGCTTAATATGATACAGTTTCATAACTCTCAAAATGCACTTTTTATCACGTCCAAGGTGCATAGCTATTCGTTTGTGCCCATAGGCCTCATGCTCCGAGAGCACACTTAAAATTTGTTCCTTTAGGCTTTCATCACGGAGCCTCATCTTTGGCTGGTAATAAATGGATGCTCGTGAAATATGGAACTCTTTCGCAAGAGCACTTTTGTTTACTCGTTTTTTCTTCATAAATTCTCTAGATTTTTTTTGTGCGCTTCAGCCCAAGTGTGAGTTCTCCAACAATGGCTTTGAGCTGTTCGTTTTCTCTGCGCAGACGGTTATGTTCAGCCCAAGAAACACCACTTCTTTTGCTCTCCTTGGCGAGCCAATTGTATACCGTGTTTGGATTCAGCCCGTGCTCATTAGCCACGCGGTTGGCTGTTTCTCCGCCTTCCTTAATCCTTCGTAAAACTTCCTCACGCACTTCCGATGAAATAGGTTTATATCTGCTCATATGATTGGGGTTACGTTTTAGAGCATAATCCAATAAGGACTATGTGTCTAAAATACGGGGTACTTGCCATCCCGCCAGCTTTCATTCTACCAACGCACCAAGACATAAAACCACTCCCTCAGCTTCAACCATCCATCAAATCAACACCATACTTTCCCGCATCCCTCAGCCCTTTTTTAATCTCTTCAACTTTTTTCAAATACTCCTCCTTCTCATATGGCTTATTCAAAATATAAAATTGTTTGTCCTTCAAATACGCGCACCCAAAACAATTTTTGCAGTTGTAGCACTCCTCGCAAAACTCGCAGTCAACACATCGATCACATCTCATCACAAAATTGCAATTATAAGAATAAGTAAGATAACCGCATTCATAACAAAGACTCGAATCCCCTCCCAAAAAACAGTCGCAATTATCCCCACTTCCCTCCGTAATACTCCCCCAATCACAAACATAAAAATCATCTCTCTCTTTTATAACATCAAACCCGTAATAAATGTTTTTTGAGAACAACCCAAAATCCCCAACAAAATTTTCGCACTGAGTTGAATGAGACTCGCACCTCGGATATTTATCGGTTAATTCGGCAAATTTTTCCAGCAATTTATCACTGCCGAATTTTTTTAATTCAGCGACTTTTTGAAAATATTCATCTTCGGAATACGCTTCATTTAAAATATGGAATTTTTTATGCCTCAATCCGCTGCACAAAAAACAGTTCTCACAACTTTTGCACCCATAACAAAAAGACGAATCCCGCGTGTTTGCGCAATCCCACAAATAATTACCGTTATAACATTCCTGACAATCAACACATTCATAACAAAGCTCTGATTGAATCAAATGAGAACAATCAACGGAGTCTTTCACCCACCCCATCCAATCTGAATAATATGTGTCTTCAACAGCCCCGGCATCAAAAACATAATAACAATTTTTTGTATGCTCGGTGTAGTCGGTGTACTCGGAATTCTCAACGCCATCTTGTTTAAAACCCGGATGCGGACAATTCTCCACCAACTTTTTGTACTCCTCGACGAAAGCCATGCCATGAGTATATAGCCGAGTTCGGAACTTAGCTATCCCTTTTAGTTAAGTTCGGAACTTGCTTCTTCTCCAACTTTTCGCATAGAATAAAGCCCAATGCTTATCTCAAAAAACAAAAAGGCGTTCCACGACTACGAAATCCTCGACAAAATCGAGGCCGGCATCGTGCTCACAGGGCCAGAAGTAAAATCTCTCCGCGACAAACGCGTAAACCTCAAAGGTTCGTTCGTTTCAACCTGGAACGGCCAAGCTTTTGTTGAAGGAATGCATATTTCTCCATACAAATTCGCGCCCGACACACGCTACGACCCACACAACAAACGCAAGCTCCTCCTCCATAAAAAAGAAATCCTCAAACTCGAAGCAACTCTCAACGAAAAAGGGTCGACCGCAGTCCCATTGGAAATATATTTTAAAGGAAGTATAATCAAACTCCTGATCGGAATCTGCCGAGGAAAAAAACAATACGACAAACGCGAGGAGCTAAAGAAAAAAGCACAAAACTTGGACATCGCGAGAGAACTCAAAACAGGACATCGCCCTGTTTTGAGGAGAGCCTCGTAGCCCTGAGCCAAAAAGAACTCATCCCGACTTAATAACCTGGGACCCCATGAAAAACCCACACAACACCTACACCCGCATCATCAGCGAAATTGAAAAATATTTCAAAGAAAATGGCTTTTCTAAAGCTGTTCTCGGCGTGTCAGGCGGCATCGATTCCGCGCTCACGCTCAAACTAACCACAGACGCCATCGGCGCAGAAAACGTCACCGGGCTAATCATGCCCGAACACGGTGTCACAAAAGACGAAAATGTTCTCCACGCAAAACGTCTTTGCGATTTTCTCGGAGCGCAGCGCCATGTCGTCCCAATAAACAAATATCTTCTCGACCTACTCCAGCTCCCGTGGAAACCATCCGACCTCGCACAAATGAATGTAAAAGCCCGCCTCCGCGCGATAATTCTCTACAACTACGCAAACACAAACAACGCCCTCGTCGTCGGCTCATCAAATAAATCAGAACTGCTCCTCGGCTACGGCACAAAATTCGGCGACCTCGCGGCAGACTTGCTCCCGCTCGGCGACTTATACAAAACCGATGTCTACGCCCTCGCCGAACACATCGGCCTGCCAAAAGAAATTATCGAAAAAGCTCCCACCGCAGAACTAAAAAGAGGCCAAACCGACGAACAAGACCTCGGCGCAAAATACGAAGAATTAGACGAAATCTTAAAAGAGCTCGAAACCCGAAAAACCGCAGAAGAAAGCCGACAAAACCAGCTCGGACTCGACACTCAGCTCTCCCCTTTTGCAAAAGCCACCGCCGACAGAGTGAAAAAAAACGAGCACAAATTGCAGACTCCGTATATAATAACGTTGAGTTAAACGTGCCACGCAACACCGGCACACACACATCACTCACGAGCAACAACCGTATCACCAATACACTCATGATCAAACCACTCCACAAAACCGGACTGTTTGTCGGAAGATTTCAGCCCTTTCATTTGGGCCATTTGGACATTGTCAAAAAAATTCTCAAAGAAAATAAGCAAATAATAATCGCGGTAGGCAGCGCCGAAAAAAATTACGTCCCCGAAAATCCGCTAACAGCCGGGGAAAGAGTGCTTGTTATTGACGAAACATTAAAAGCAGAAAAAATCGATCCATCCCGATATTGCATCATCCCAGTCCGCAATATTGATAACTACGCGCTCTGGGTCGACCATCTCAATTTGTACGTTCCTCCATACGAAACAATCTACACCGGCTCAGGAATTGTAAAAGCTTGCTACGAAGGCGCCCAATCAAAAAAACATCTCGTCAAAATCAAACGCGTTCTCCCCATCTCCTCCACAAAAATCCGCCTCTCAATGCTAAACAGCACAAAAGATTGGGAAAAGATGGTGCCACATAAAACCGCCGACCTCCTCAAAAAAATCGCCCTCCCACGCCGCCTCCGCAATATTCAAGAAACAATGAGCGAGACGAAGTACAAATAGAATTACCCTGGGTACACACTAGGCGCCAGATCAGGCTTCCTTGGACACTTTCTCCCTCCTTTCTCACAACGTTTTTTAGCGCAACGCAAAGTAACAGAACCTATAGAATCCTTTACAGCACTGCAAACTCCAACAATGTTGAAAATTATCTTTCGCCCTTCATCTCCAACCACTTCAATGAAATCAACGCCCGAATCCTCTCCGACAAATTGACGCGTACCACCCACCTCGTCAACATTAATAAAAGCCCTCCCCGTCTCCACCGAAGGAAACGCAAACACTCGATAATGCTCACAATTCTTTTCCCATACAAATTTAGTTACAAAATAGAGCCTGGTTATAGCAACCGCAAGCCGTCCGCGCAAGTTTTTGCAAGTTTTCAGGTTCGATGGCCGTGATATCACGGCCTCTCCAGGTTAGAGGTAGTTGCAATTTTTGTGAAAATATTGCAGTGTGATCGAAAGTCGAAACGTTTCGGGTCTTTCAGGTTAGAGATGGTTGCGAATTTAGATTAAATGTTGTGTTTCGCACAGAACCAGTTAGGACTTGTTTAAAAACACTTGATTAAATGTTGCGTTTTGTGCGAAAAGAAGCCCTCCCCTGACAGGGTGCTAAGAAGATCACATTTCGGGTAGAAAAGATTTCTTGCTTGGCAGATCATAGAAAATCTAATTATCATCCAAGCCGAGAACGTCAGTCGCCTTTTTAATAGCTTTTTTAACAACCTTTCCCCCAATTTTGCCAGCAGTATCTCCCGCCTCTTTCAACTGCTCAGTAACACCATCCGTGTCAGCCACAAGAAAATCGTAAACAGTTCCCTCTATATCCCGCCTTGCCTCAGAAGCAAGCTTATTCAAAGCAGACTTTTCTCCAACAAACTCCTTCCACACAAAGCCAATCGGCTCCTGAACAAAATCCTGATATACAGCCTTCAGAGGATTGTAACCAGTCTCAGGCCAGCCATCAACAACAACCTCAGCATCAGGCATTAAAGCCTCGTACTCCTTTAATTTCCCAAAAGCATCCTCAACACGAAGCTCGACTTCTCGAATTTCAGCCGCAAAACTATCATCCTTCAAGAGATCAGGAAATTTCACAGCCAAAGCAACCATCCCCTTAAAACTTTCTTCCAACTTTCTGCATACCCTTCTGCAATTATTAAAAGCAATCAAAAACTTATTCGTAACAGGATAAACTCCTTCACGATAAGCCTGTAAAGTAGAACTCTTAACCTCTTCCATATCCAGATCCTTAAAATTTTTCGCAGCCCCCTCTAAATCGGCAAGCCTTAACGGAAACTCCCGCCCATAAGACTCCACGGCTCTATTGCCCAATCTGTAAAATTCCTTCGCAGCATCAAAAACCTCAAGCCTCTCGCGCGACCTCCATTCAGGATCATTTTTTGCCTCACCCATTTTTTCGTTTTTAATATTAAGCTAACAGGACTATCATAGCACAATCCGGGCATAGAGTCAATCTGTCGTATACGGCGCAAAAAGCTTTAACATGCTAAAGCCCCGCACATCTTCCGCGCATATGACATAAGGACAATACATCCACTCAAAAATCACTATTTTACCATCTCCTCAGCCTTCTTTTTCTCCTCCGCCTCAACTCTTTTAATCAAAAGTTTTTTAAACTTTTTGAACTTCTCAAGCCTATTTTTCTCTCTATTCATTTTTCTGCCAAATAAAAATACATCCTCCATAAAATGCTGTTATTTTAAATTGTTTCGAATCCAATCTTCAACCTTATTTAAAGCGTTCAAATTCGCAGCCCCCTGATCATAAGGAACGCTTCCCCCCTCATAATCTATAGAGCTGCCTTTGGGAAAAATCTCCTCCCACTTTATTTCAGAAACTGAAACTTTACGCCTACGACAAATATCAAAAACTTCTTCGGCAAACTTTTTCGCACTAGCCGAGTCGCTATCACCAAGCCCATTAAAATCATATCCAAAATCACGGAACCTCATCCGTAAATACGCAACCGACAGGTTCTTCAGATTCTCGGAAACTTCAGGGAACTCATCCCCTCTCACTTTCACAAACCAATTTGTATAAAAAACAACTCTATCAAAAATCTCCCTATCGGCGTACAGACGAACAAGCCCACGATAATTACTTAAGTCTCCAGGATTAAGCTCAAAAGCTCTCTTTCGATAAGTAATCGCCACCAAATCATTACCCTTCTTTTCAAGAATTTCGGCAAGCTCAACAGTGCGACTAAAATTATTTGGGTCTAAATTCAAAACTTTTTCAGCGTAATTCTTAACCCCATCCAAGTCTCCTTTTCTCTTAAGCAAAGTCGCCATAACACCAAGAGCTTCTTTAGAATTAGAACCCCTAGCAATTATCCGCTCAAGAGACTGAACATTGTCAGAACACACCGCAAGCCCAGCCACGGCTAGCACATAATCAGGATTCAAATGCAATATTGACTCAAAAAGAGCACGTGCCCCAGCATCATCCCCTTTCTCTAGAAAACCAAGTGCAACATCATTCAAAACGCCGCAAATGTCGTCATACGACCCGATAGGGGTTGCGTTCTGCTCAACCTTTCTATACCCAATTATTTTCTTCGGATATTTATTGGAATCATCATACTCAGCAAGGTATTCTCCCTCTCGATCACGATAGAAATAACTGCCGCCACCCTCGGATGCATGATAACCAACCTGGCGCGCACACTCTTCAGAAGTCCGGATTTTCATGTCAAAAGGATCAAAAACCAAAGGGTAACCATCCAGTTTCAAAGCGGCATGCCCTACGGTTTCGATATAATTTCCAACTTCGATGCCGGCATCATTCGCCATTTTTTGAAAAAGAATAGTTCTCTCATTACAGTCAAACTCGGGCAAACACCGCAATATTACCATTGAAAAAATACGATGCATGTATATGAGATTAATCAAATTCTCATATTCCTCTGCAGAACCCTCTTTTTTTATTTTTTCAATATATTTTTTCGCCTCGGGGAAATTTGAACCGGGATCTAACACTATGAGTTCTTTCCTCTCAAAGGAATCTTTTTTAAATTCATCAAAAGCCGCTCTCGAAAGCTTCGTAGCTCTAAAAAAACTGTCAAAAGCCTTCTTTCTACCCTCAATATCATTTGGGTAATGAGCCGCTACTACAAGAAATGACGAATATCCCTCTTCCGAAAGAATCTTTAATGTTTCAATTTCATTATTACCAGTAGACGATTTCGCGAAATCAGAAAACTTAACCTCCTCAAAATACTCCCTGACCGCTTTGTCGACTTTTCTCTTCCACTCAGGAGAAAGATACTGCCCAATTCTTGCACCGGCCGCCAAAAAAGAAATACTTTCTTCTTTCGCATAATCATCAGCCACTTGAAGAATAAACTTCACTGGATCAGGAGAATACTCGCGAGCAATTCTCAAAATATCTTCAGCCTCCTCGTACACTTTTTGTTGAGCACGCTCAAACTCAGCAACTTTGGATTTCTTTTGAGCCTCAACCTTAGCAGTTTGTGCTTCGCGAAGTTCGGCAAATTCTTTTTTCATATCCGGAATCGGATCTTTTTCTGGTCTCTCGGGCATTTTCTTACAAATAAATTATGATAAATACATCTGTTAATTATACCACAAATCACGTACCATAAAAACCAAAAACGTGCTAAAATCCCACCATGCCAACAATCAATCCGCACATCTTCCGCGCGTATGACATAAGAGGAATCGCAATCGCAGAGCCGCCAAAAGTCGGGAACACAGCCAAACCGGCCGTCCCGCAAGGCGGAACCAACACCCCCGACCTCACCGCCGAAACCGTGTACATTATCGGCAAAGCCACCGCGACCTACCTTCACAAAGAATACAAATCGACACACATGGCGGTCGGGAGAGACGTGCGCACGACAAGCGACAAACTCCAAAAAGCGTTCATAAGAGGTGTACTTGAATGTGGGATAAATGTCACGGACGTCGGACTTTCAGTTTCACCAATGATTTATTTTGCGTCATGCAAAGACGACCTCCAATTTGACTGCGGCGTAAATATAACAGCGAGCCACAATCCAAAAGAATACAATGGAATAAAAATTGTCGCGGCAAACGCGCATTCAATTTGCGGACCCGAATTGCAAATAATAAGAGAACTCGCCGAAAAAGAAGACTTCCACAAGCCAAAAATCAAAGGCCAACTAAAAAAAGAAAATATTTGGCCGGCCTACCGCGATGAGTTAGTTTCAAAAGTAAACCGAATAAAAAATCCGCTTAAAGTAGTCATCGACGCGGGCAACGGTTCGGCCGGCCCATTCGCCCCCGAACTCCTCGCCAAAACCGGAGCAACAATCATTCCGCTCTTCTGCGAGCCGGACGGCAATTTCCCCAACCACGAAGCCAACCCCGAAGACGAAAACAACATGCGCCAACTCACAGACAAAGTATTGGAAACCAACGCCGACATTGGCATCGGCTTCGACGGCGACGGCGACCGCATCGGCATTATCGACGAAAAAGGCCGGCACTACAGCTCCGATTATCTTTTGCTCCTGCTAACAAAAGACCTGCTCACACGCTGGCCGGCAAGCCGCGCAAACAAAGCCGCAGCACAAAACAGCAAAACCAGCGCACCGGCAAATCAAAACCACGGCCAACCCACCCCCACAAACCCAAAACCCCAAATCGTCTTCGACGTAAAAGTTTCCCAAGCGATAATTAACAAAATGAAAGAGCTCGGCGCAACTCCGGTCATGTCAAAAACCGGCCACAGCTTCATCGAGAAAAAAATGAAAGAAATTCACGCGCCGCTAGCCGGCGAAGTCTCCGGTCACATGTTCTTCGCGGAAAATTACTACGGCTTTGACGACGCCTTCCTCGCCGCGCTCAAGCTCATCGAAATCCTCTCAACCCTCGACGAACCCTTTTCAACCTTATTCGAAGACCTCCCAAAAACCTTCATGACCCCCGAATTCAAAGCCCACTGCCCCGACGACAAAAAATTCGCGATCGTCGAAGCCCTCTCCGCACATTTCACTTCCCTCTACGACTGCATAACCATTGACGGCGTCCGTATCAACTTCGGCCCACTCGCCTGGGGAGCAGTCCGCGCCTCAAACACCAGCCCAAATCTCACCCTGCGCTTCGAAGCCGAAACCCCAGAAAAACTCCAAGAAATCAAAACAATAATGTACGAAGAAATCCGCAAACACCCCGAAGTAAATCTAGACTGGTACAAACCATAAACCGCTGTTGACAACTCCTATGGAATATGTTAATATGACGACTTAAACATGGTCGATCCCAATTGGCATAACCATGGAAGCAAACAAAAAAAATGACGGGCAGCTCGAACAAGAACCTCTAACATATGACGAGGCCGCTGCCTTGTTAAAAGAAAAACATGAATTTCCAGAAGGAACAGAGGCCTTCATCGGCCCAAAAAACATGCAGAGAATTCAAAGCCTGGCATATGACCAACACCTAACAGACGTTGAAGCCCTCTTTTTATGCGGCCAAATGACCACAGAGGAATTTGAGCAATACATAATCCAGGTTGATGAAATAAGAAGACTTCGCGGATCTATTTTCAAAATAGCCTCAGAAATAGCAAGTTATGTAATCGAAAATCATAGAGAAGCCTTGGGACTTGAACCCGATGTTAAACAAGAAGAGCCAGTCCCCACCCAAACGCAAACGGAAACAAGAAAAAGTCTTGGCAGCTTTTTTAAAAACCTTTTAAACCCATCCGCGAAACAAAAACAGCCTCAAGCGCCACAGCCAGCCCAAAACGAGGAGTCAACTTTGCATGAACCATTGATAGCCGTTTTCCAAAACATCGAAGACGTCGTCTACTCACAAGGAATAAGCAAGAAATGTTTCAGAGGCCGCATACTCGTTTCTCTCGTTGATGCAATATTCTCAATAATAACAAGCATCATGACTCAAGAGTTAAACTGCAAACACAAGAGACACAAATTTAGTGACAAACGCAGAAAACAACTAGAACAAACCTTGAAAGAACTAACCGATAAATGGGGAGAACTATTTGATCATCCTTTTTCAGGCGTATTCGCAAGAACACAAAGAAACAATGCAATGAATATTATCTACTTCAACGACCTCCACAGAGAAAGGTTTTTCTCGTTTATATTTGGGACAAAAGATCTGGCAAGTCTTCCCTCAAAACAAAGTAAAAAATGGACAGAAAGCATGGAAAGAGAAACGGAGGAATTATTCGGAGTAATAAACGACTTGTCATGTCTTAGAAAAATAACCCCGGAAACAAGAAAATTCGGAGAAATGGAAATCAAAATTTTCGAAGACTATGAAGAGATCCCGCGCAAAACATTTAACAGAGCTTTAAAAATATGCAGAGCACAGATAGTCCTTGACCCATCTATCCCAATAAAACCATATGAACCAGTAGTAAATCCAGACGGAAGCATCTCAGTAAAAATGGGTGAAAATCAACATCTAGTCGAAGTGGAAATAGACAGAGGAACCGGCGAAATAGTCCTAAGCGGAACACATCTCCCGCTCTCAACCCTCATGAGAGAAGATGCCTGCTTGTTATTAAAAAAATATTTATTCGAATTTGTATTAGACCACCTGGAAAGGAAAGAAGACGAAATCACAGACTTGTTCAAAGCACCGGAAAAGGAAGGAGAAAAAGAAGAAACACCAATGCGAATCGCCGGAAAACAAAGAAAACAAGTATGCAAACAACTCGGAACACGCACATTAGAACCTGAAAACGTTGACCAAAAAGAGCCAACCACAGAAACACCTGATGACGACTTCGAACACGTAAAGCTACGCGGCCTTCCAGGCAACAGAGTTTTAAGAGCCGCAGAAGCAAAACTAGGAAAACCACTGAGAGTCAGTGGAAGTCACCATGTATTTAAAAGCCGAAATGAAGGGACGTGCGTGATAGCAATTCACGGCAGCGACCAAGTCGGGATAGGAATGCTAAAAACATTTCTAGACAGAGCAGGAATCCCCCCAAGAGAATTCTCAGACGCGTTATAAAATCCTACTCCGGCTTATCCCACGTCGCGTGTTTGCATTTTGGATAACGACTGCATCCCCAAAAGAGTTTTCCACCTCGGCGAGTTCTTCTTTCCACCAACTCACCTTCTCCGCATTCAGGACATTTTACTCCCGTGCTGACCGGAGCAGCCTTCGCCGCGCCGCCGGCACCTCCACCGCCGCCCGCAGACCCCTTCCCTTCCCCTTCAATCGCAACAATTGTTTTGCATTTTGGGAAACCGGTACACCCCAAGAAATATCCATATCTGCTTTTCCTTACCTTCATCGGCTTGCCGCATTTTTCGCAGACTTTATCCGAATTCTCCTTTTGAAGCCGCTCAAGTTTTTCATCCACAACAGCGGCACCAGCCGCTGGAGAGCCCGCAGCCCCTGAACCCCCTTCCCCTGAGCCCGCAGCCCCTTCTTCATTCAAAGGCTTTGCGTTTTTGCACTCCGGATACCCGGTGCACGACAAAAATTTCCCAAATCTTCCAAGCTTTATAACCATCGACTTCCCGCATTTTTCGCAAACCGCGTCAGTCTTTTCATTCACAATATCCGACTTTTTCAGCGTCTTCATTTTCTCTTCAATATTAGCATGAAAAGGTCCATAGAAAGCCCTAATCACAGGCACCCATTCTTTTTTTCCTTCCGCGATTTCATCCAAACCGTCCTCCATTTCAGCAGTAAATTTATAATCAACAATGTCAGAAAAATTTTCCACCAAAACATCCGTCACGACCTCTCCAACATCAGTCGGAATCAAATGTTTTCCATCTTTTTTCACATACCCGCGAAGTTGAATTGTAGAAATTGTCGGCGCATAAGTGGAAGGACGCCCAATCCCCTCCGACTCAAGTTTTTTTACAAGCGAAGCTTCGGTATATCTCGCAGGAG
>Ga0172375_10009436_pt1 | contig 12868 bp, 13 predicted proteins | sample LakKiv1m_FD_114537 | JGI IMG/M metagenome (GOLD analysis project Ga0172375, IMG submission 114537) | Freshwater microbial communities from Kabuno Bay, South-Kivu, Congo - kab_092012_11.1m | ecosystem: Environmental > Aquatic > Freshwater > Lake | place: Democratic Republic of the Congo... | reverse complement strand
TGAAGAGCGCTCTCATGATTGCGGTGTCCCTGGCTTGATAACGGGGAGTGCGATCCTGTTTGTAGGCGCCGTCATGCTCTTCGTCTACAATGACTGCTCCGAGATTGTGGAGAGGAGCAAAAACAGTGGATCGGGCACCGAGTGCTATTTTGGTTTTCCCGAGCCGGAGGCTGTGCCATGCGTCATATTTTTCCTGGTTGCTCATGCCGCTGTGCAGTATGGTGATGTCGTCGTGAAAGTGCTGACGGAATCTCCCGGCTGTCTGAGGTGTGAGCGATATTTCCGGTACCAGGACAATGGCAGTTTTTCCTGCGGCCAGAACATGTTTTAGAAACTCTATATAAATCAGTGTTTTACCGCTTCCCGTCACACCATGCAGGAGAAAGCCTGCATACTCTTGTTTGTTAAAGGCGAGTTGCAGCTCTTCAAGTGCGTTTTTTTGCTCTGCGGTCAGAATTTTTGGTGATTGAGGTGTTTCAGAAAATCCGCTTGAGAAATTGCTTCGGATCTCAATCACCACCTTTTCAACGAAACCCTTTTTTTCGAGAGAGTTGAGAATCTCTCTTGAAAAACCGATGGTTTCCGCCAAAAAAGAGGCGTCGGGAGAAGCGGAGAGTGCACGAAACGCTTCAAGCTGTCTGGGGGAGCCAAGCAGGCTCTCTTCGGCGTTGCCGGGTGCTGTTGTGCTGAGCCGGTATGTGGTTTGAAGTCTGGGGCGGGTGGAAGAGAACTTTTTGGTGAGTCTGAGATGACCGCCTCGCTCAAGTTCCGAAAGCGTTCGGTAGAGCTGTTTTTTGCCGAGCCGTCGCTGCAGTTGCAGAATGGTCATCCGTTTTTCCCTTATCATCAGTTGCATGATTGAACGCCGAAGAGTCGTATTGATGACCCTTCGGCTCTCAGTCTGCAGAGAAAAGCCTGTGAGCTCAACGATGTCATGAATCGTGGTTCGCACAGCGGCAGGCAGGGTTGCTGTGACCGCGTCAATTCTGCGAGCAAGATAGTAATCAGCCATCCACCCGGTCAGCTTCAGAAGCTTCTCGTCAAGTACAGGATCGCCGTCATAGAGAAGATCAACAATCTCTGTAGCGGCAGCTTCAGCGCTATTTTCAGTATGAAGTTCAATAACATAGCCGATTGAGATGGCGTCATCTCCTTTTTTTCGGGCAAGAAGAACCATGCATCCTCTCCGGACCTCCTGTTCCAGTGGTGCGGGAACCATTACGGTAAATGGTTCTCCCCTGAACAGCTTTTCTGCGACAATCAGTGCTTGCATGGCGGTGAATGAAAAAAGTCAGTGCCTCGCACTGACTTTTTTTTATCTGAATACGTTATTTCGCTATTTCTCAGCCATTAATAGCATTGAGAATCCGGTCACGGATCTCTTCCACCTTTCCGGTTCCCTCGATCCGGTTGTATTTCGGTCCGTTTCCTGCTCCGTTCTGTGAGGAGAGGCTCATATAGTAGTTGATGAGCGGGGAGGTCTGCTCATGATAAATCTCAAGGCGTTTTCTTACGGTCTCCTCCTCGTCATCAGCTCGCTGTACAAGAGGTTCTCCGGTTTCATCATCAACACCCTCTGTTTTAGGGGGATTAAACTGTATATGGTAGGTTCTGCCCGATGTCGGATGGACACGCCGTCCGCTCATCCGTTCGATAATGTCGCTGTCTTCAACATTTATTTCAACGACATGGTCGATTTGGATGCCATCATTTTTCAAAGCTTCCGCCTGGGCGATGGTACGGGGAAATCCGTCGAACAGACAGCCATTGGTACAGTCAGGTTCTGTAAGACGATCTTTAACCAGTCCGATAATCACTTCGTCAGAAACAAGTTGTCCCGCATCCATGATTGTTTTCGCCTTGATACCAAGCGGTGTTGCAGCTTTTACCGCTGCGCGAAGCATGTCACCGGTAGAGATCTGGGGAATACCGAGTGATTTTGAGATGTAATTTGACTGTGTGCCTTTGCCTGCACCGGGTGCTCCGAGTAGAATTATTATCATCAAACCGGGTTTATATGTTTTTTTTGGTAGTAATGATGGTCACTTTTGGCCTCAATGGTGTTCTTTGTTCGGAGTTTGCCGTGGTTTCAGAAACAGGTGCAGTTGAACCGTTCACGGCGTCAATGACGACAGAACCGTTTTCATCACCACTCTTCTCGCCTGTTTTGTTGATCTTGATGGTCTGAACCGGAGCTCTTTTTTTGAATTCGATAGTTTTTGCTTTCGGGCTTCCTTCCGGCTTTTGTTGATGCTTAAGCTGCGCTTCATCGAAAATCTGCTGAAATGCGGCAGATGGTCCGTTTGCATCGACCGAGCGATAGTGATAATCTTCGTTGCTGATCCTGAAGTTTCTGAATTCAAAATCGAGTGCGCCAAGCATCATCCTGATAATCCTGCGGCTCTCTCCCAGATCGCCTCTTGATTCTATGCGGGTTTCAGCTTTTGCATTGACCGTGGTTATGCTGCGTCCGTTGATGTCGTTCTCCTCAAACAGACCGAACGTCACTTCGATTATCATGCCGAAAAGAAGGACGGAGGTAACTTCAGCCCTGATGGTTGTTATGCCGCCGACGGCGGTTTTTTCGCTTTTCAGACTCCATCCGACCCAGTGATCAATTTTACCGGAGATGAAATCGGCAATTTCAGCAACCGGCTTTTCGTACCGTCTGACTTTAAGTTCATTGAATAGCGGCTTTTCCGAAGTGTGCGTTGCATTACTGGTCAGGCCGTGACAGGTTTTGTTGAACTCATTCTGAAAGGGAATTAAATCGAGCAAATCCATGGTTTTTAAGGCGGTTATAGATTATTGCGATTCCGCATGCCGCTTGTTGCCAGTTGACCGCATGCCGCATTAATTGTCGTTCCGAAGCTTTTTCTGACCGTAACATGCAGGCCTGAATCAATGAGGTACCGCTGGAAAAGCTCCCTGGAGGAGCTGTTTACAGGCTTGAAACTGATATTAATGATTGAATTGTAATCAATCAAATTAATTTTGCATAAAAAGCCATGAGCAAACCTGGCCAGCATTTTAGCATCTTCAGGCGAATCGTTGATTCCTTTAAGGAGCATATAAACAAGGGTAACCGGCCTTGCAGTCGCTGAGGTATAGTCAGCAAGCGCTTTGCCGAGATCCTTGAGCGGCCAGCGTCTTGCTGCAATCGGCATCAGTGATTCACGTTTCTCCTGCTCGGCTGTATGGAGGGAGATGGCAAGTTTTGTTTTCAATCCCGACCTTCCGAGCCTTTGTATTTCAGGAATAATACCAACGGTTGAAATGGTGATTTTTTTCCGGGAAAGCGTGAAGCTGTACTCTTTTTCTGTAAGTGTTTCTATGGATTCAATAACGTTGTCGTAGTTCATGAGAGGTTCTCCCATTCCCATAAACACGATATTGGTTATTTTCTGCTCCGGCGTTCTTTGGGCGATCATCTTCTCAAGTGCATATACCTGCCCGGTAATCTCTCCGGCGGTAAGATTCCGATGCAGTCCCATTTTTCCGGTTGCACAGAAGGCACATTGAAAAGCACACCCTGCCTGCGATGAGAGGCAGGCGGTCAATCTGTTTTCAGCGGGAATGAGTACCGTTTCAATGAGTTGATGATCCGGCAGTTCGAGCAGGATTTTTTCAGTGAGGTTGTCGCCGCTCTCCATGGTACTTCCTGTGCGGGAAACAAGCTGAGGGCGTTTGATCGAGAAGGTTTCTGCCAGCTTATGGCGTAGAGCACGGCTGAGTGTTGTCATCTCCTCAAAGCTTTCGCTGTGATGACTGAAAAGCCACTGATGAATCTGTGTTGCCCTGAATGCCGGCTCATTAATCGACATAACTGCCTGCTGAAGCTCACTGAAGCCCAGATCCATAATATTGGGAAGAGCTGTGCTCATTGAATCGATAAAGAATGTGTTGTCATAAAGTGTTGTTTGCGGTGCCCTGATGAGTGATCTCTCTTATCAGGGCACCGCATTATTCCGAAAGCTGATTACTGCGTTGGGTGGTGCTCGAAATCCTCATGTACTACCTGTACACTCCGGTTTCCGGGCTCCATTCTTCCCGGGCTTCTCACAGTCAATAAACAGAGGTGCCCATTATGCCTGAATATATGCGCTTTTGCTTGTGCTTTCTGAAAAAAGTACTTTACACTCATGAGCAGGGATGGAAAACCGGGGAGATAACATTGCATGCTGAAGGCTCCCGGTTTATCACGTCGGGTAGCACGATATGGTTTGTCACCCGCCGGAACTCTTTTTTCAGGAGTAGATACAGAGTGGCTCTGTTTCGGGTAACGATGCTCTTTCGCAGAGATAAATATCGGCAAATTTCCTGCAAACAATTGTTATTATCACTGATCCTTTTATTCATCAACCGCAACAACGGGTTTGCAGTTTTTCGTGACGGGAAAAAAGCATAGATTAAGTTTTATTTTTGATAAAGTTACTGCAAACGAATGATATTACCTGAGTATGGCAGGGCGCTTAAAGCCGAGGAATGGTCTCCGGTAATTGACGAGCTGATGGGTGGTCAGCATATTGTAATAACAACGCATGAAAATTCGGATGGCGATGGTCTCGGCTGCGAGGTTGCTCTTGCTCTGTTACTCAAGTCGCTTGGCAAGGAGGTCTCGATTGTCAATCCGACTGAAGTCCCCCCGAATTACAGGTTTCTTACCAGTATCTATCCAATAAGCCTCTTTGACAACAGGGACGAGGAGGCAATACAGTCACTGTCGCTCTGCGATGTTGTGGTCCTTCTTGATGCAAATCTTCGGGACAGAATGGGCTCTCTGTGGCCCCATGTGAGTTATTCGCATGAGCTGGGAAGTCTTAAAATTGTCTGTGTCGATCATCATCTTGAGCCGGATGATTTTACTGATGTGATGGTTTGCGAAAATTATGCGTCATCAACCGGTGAACTGCTCTATGATCTGATTTACGCATTTCAGGAGCGTCTGGGCCGTGAACTTTTTACGCCGCACATTGCCGAAGCGCTCTATGTTTCAGTTATGACCGATACCGGCTCTTTCAGGTTTCCGAAAACAACACCCTACGTCTACCGGCTTGCCGGTGATCTTGTCAGCAAAGGGGCTGACGCTTCTGAGGTTTATGACAAGATATATAACTCCCTTACCTGCCAGGCGCTTAAACTGCTCGGGGCTGCCTTGAGTGCCATTACCGTTCTTGATAACGGCGTGATTTCGTGGCTTTTTATCTCGCAGGATATGTTAAAAGCGACAGGGAGCAAGCTCTTTGATACCGACCTCATCATCCGTTACCTTCTCAGTGTCCCTACGGTGCGTATAGCGGTGCTTATGGTCGAGATGCAGGATGGCAGAACAAAGGCGAGTTTCCGCTCGCGCGGCAATATCTATGTCAACCAGCTTGCTAAAAAATATGGCGGGGGCGGGCATATGAATGCTGCTGGATGTCTTTTTCAGTTCTCATCTGACCGGGCCCAGAAAATACTTCTCGAAGATGTGAGGGCATTTCTTGAAAAAGCAGATTATCAGGGTGAGGATGTTAACAACGAATAATCAGGATTATGAAAATATCAGCAACTAAAATTGAGTGTGATGCTATTGTAACCGATCTTCTCGCATTGCCCGTCCGCAAGGGAGATCTGAAAAAAGGGGCTCAAAAGCTCTTTGCCGGGCTTGAACTTGATCAGCAGGTAGTGAAAGATTTCAAGGCTGAGGCGGGAGATGTCGTATTACTCTATGGCGGCTCGGGAAAATGGGCACCGTCACGAATTGCCCTTTTCGGAATTGGTGAGGCAAAGAGCCTTGATGACTGGCGCAAGGGAGCACTTTCAATTGCATCCAGAGCCGTTGAACTGAAGATTGCAAAATTTGCCGTTGACTTTTCAGATGTCAGTCAGCTTGCCGTTCAAACAGGAGAGAGTGTCGAGACTCTGGCTGATACCTTTGTTTCCGGATTGTTTGCCGGTTCGTATCATTTTGATCGATTGAAAAGCGGGAAACTGGATAAAAAGGGAGCACCGGAAAAGCGAAAAGAGATTGCCGAAGTTGTTTTGAAGGTTGATGCTGACACTCTGGATAGTGTAGAGCGCGGAGCCTCTTCAGGAACTATTGTTGGTTCGTGCCGGAAGATGGCCAGAGACCTGGTTAATCTGCCCGGAAATTATCTGCAGGCCGAAGATATTGCAAAAGCAGCCCAGGAGTCCGGGAAAAAATATGGTTATCAGGTAACGGTTTTTCATAAAAAGGAGATCGAGTCCCTTGGCATGGGAGGTCTGCTTGCGGTCAACAAGGGTAGTTTTTCTCCTCCGACATTCACGGTTCTCGACTACAAGCCGAAGGGTAAAGCGAAGGCGGTTGTCGCCCTTGTCGGAAAAGGTGTTACGTTTGATTCAGGAGGCATCTCCATCAAACCTTCTGAAAATATGGGGGAGATGAAGTCTGATATGGCCGGAGCGGCAAGCGTGCTGGGAGCAGTTGAAGCCGCTGCCCGTCTTGCACTTCCGCTGCATATTATCGGATTGATTCCTGCTACCGACAACATGCCTGACGGCAAAGCCCAGAATCCCGGCGATGTTATTACCACCTATTCCGGTATTACGGTTGAAGTAGGCAATACTGATGCTGAGGGGCGTCTCATTCTTGCTGATGCTCTCACCTATGCGAGCGAGAAGTATAAACCGGATGTTATTATTGATCTTGCGACACTGACCGGGGCCTGTATTGTTGCGCTCGGTTACTCGGTAGCCGGTCTTTTCAGCAACAGTGACAAGCTGGCAGAGGAGATTTTTCATGCCGGCCAGCATGCCGGTGAAAAGGTATGGCGCATGCCGCTCTGGGATCTTTACGATGAGCAGATCAAGTCAGACGTAGCTGATGTCAGCAATACCGGCGGTCGCGGTGCGGGCTCAGTCACGGCCGCCAAATTTCTTGAGAAATTTATTGATGAGCATAAAAACTGGGCTCATATCGACATTGCCGGTCCATCCTTTGCTCCGAAGGGGGGAGGCAAAGTTAATGGCGGTACCGGATTTGGAGTGAGTCTGCTGGTTGAGCTGATGAAAAAATGGTCCTGAAACATTTAAAAATAAATGCGGCAGGCCGTGCAACAGGATGAAGCCATTATGAAGTCTGTGCCGCAGCATCCCGTCGTGATTATTCCCGGGGTGCTTTTCTGGGATTCACTTTATGAGGTCATGAGAGATGCGCTTTCTCTGTATCTTCCGACAGAGAAAATTGCAATAGTTCCCGTGTCGATCCTTGACTGGATTGGATTTCCTCCTTCACCGGAAAAATCAACCAACAGGGTAATGAAAGCCCTGGACCGGACGATCCGCAAAATGGAGCGGAAATTTCCGGGTGAGTTGATTACACTTGTAGCTCATAGCGGGGGAGGCAGTGTGGCGATGGTCTATCTGCTTGAAAAGCCCTTTCAGGGTGAGAGTTATAATCCCGGCAAGAGCGTTGGAAGGTTGATTATGCTTGGAACCCCTCTTCATACTCATGAACATTATGCAAAAATAAAGACGGATTTTATTTTCAGACATCTTCGTGCTGATTTTTTTAACCGGGTTTCTGTTGTTTCTGTTGTGAGCGATAAGTATCATGGCAATTCAGAGGGAAACTTCGTGGAGAAAATGTGTTATCAGTTCTATAAAAACGTTCAGGAAGAGGGCAATGTTGCCGGTGATGGAATCGTTCCGGCAAAAAGCTGTTTTCTTGAAGGTGCTGAAAATGTTACTATTGCAGATGCGGAGCATCTTCCAACACCACATACCGGGTGGTATGGTACAAAAGAAGGGGTTGAACAATGGATTCAATGGCTGTAAGAACGGGTAACTCCAGGGTCGCAGGGGTTCTTTTGTTTGCTTTTCTCCTGATACTGACCTCGTGCAGTCCGGAAAAACCGAAGCAGGACCCGCAGCAGGAGCATCTTGAATCCATGATGGCTATTCTTGCCCAGGTTCAGAAAAATCTTGGACAGATTCAGCAGAAAGAGGCTGTTGTTGAAAGGCTCTCATCGGATATTGAGAGCAGTGACAAGCAGAGTGTCGAGCAGATGGGCAAGGATATCTCGGCCGGAATCCGCTTTATCGATTCCACTCTTGCTGCAAGTAAAAACCTTATACGCAAACTTGAAGAGGAGAACCGCACCTCGTCATATCGTGTTGATTCGCTCGACAGGCTGGTGTCGGAGCTCAAAATTGCCATTAACACCAAGGATGGAGAGTTGAACACGCTGAAAGGCCAGGTTCAGAAACTCAACAGGCAGGTATCCTCACTTATTGCAACGGTGGATGTGCTTGATGAATATATTCAGGATCAGGATTCCCAGCTCTATACGGCATACTACATATCAGGCACCTTCAACGACCTTGTTTCGAAAGGAGTGCTGCTTCCGATTAACCCCCTTGAAAAGCTCTTCGGCAATGAGTATCGTCTTGCCCGTGACTTTAATGTCAATCTTTTTAAAAAGGTAGATATTACGGAAACAAAGGATCTTTTTTTTGACAGGCCCCTGAAACGCATTAAAATGGTAACTCCTCACAGTATAGGTTCTTATGAGCTTATTGGAGGCAAAACCTCATCACTGCTTCTTGTCCGTGATGAAAATGCGTTCTGGCAGAAATCCCGCTGTCTTGTAATTGTTCTTGAATAAGTAATATGGGGCTTGCTTTCAGTATCACGATACTGGACGACCCTGAAATCATTGTGTAATGAAAATAACCATATTCGGATCCGGCTATGTTGGTCTTGTAACCGGCGCCTGTTTTGCTGAAGTCGGCAATGACGTGCTTTGTGTTGATATTGATCAGCATAAAATCGATCGGCTCAACGAAGGCCACATTCCTATCTATGAACCCGGTCTTGAGGAGATTGTCATAGAGAACAGCCGAGCCGGCCGATTGAAGTTCACCTCCGACATTCGTGAGGGCGTTGAGTTCGGATTGTACCAGTTTATTGCTGTCGGCACACCGCCGGATGAGGATGGATCGGCTGATTTGCGTCATGTGCTCAGTGTTGCCGAAAGTATCGGTACCTATATGCAGGAGTACCGGATCATTATCAACAAATCCACCGTACCGGTAGGCACTGCCGACCTTGTACGGGAAAAAGTCAGTTCGGTTCTTGCCGAAAGGAATGCAGGAGTTGACTTTGACGTGGTTTCCAATCCCGAGTTTCTCAAGGAGGGAGATGCCGTCAACGATTTCATGAAACCAGAAAGGATTGTTGTCGGTGTTGACGACCCTCGAACCAAAGAGCTGCTTCGCTTTCTATACTCTCCGTTCAACCGGAGCCATGAGCGCTTTATTGCCATGGATATCCGTTCGGCTGAGCTTACCAAGTATGCCGCCAACGCCATGCTTGCAACAAAGATCAGTTTCATGAATGAAATAGCCAACATTGCAGAGCGGGTAGGCGCCGATGTAGAGGCTGTGCGTCGGGGAATCGGTTCGGATTCAAGGATCGGATTTTCGTTTATCTATCCAGGAGTCGGCTATGGCGGATCCTGTTTTCCCAAGGATGTCCAGGCGCTTGAAAGAACAGCTCACAAGCATGGTTATCATTCACGGTTACTCCAGGCGGTTGAGGCTGTAAATGATGACCAGAAAAGCACGATAGTTCGCAAAATTCGGCTCCATTTCGGCGAGGAGCTTGGTGGTCGTGTCTTTGCGATCTGGGGCCTTTCATTCAAGCCCAATACCGATGATATGCGTGCGGCTCCGAGTCGCCGGGTTATTGAAGAGCTGCTTCAGGCAGGCGCATCGGTCAGAGTCTTCGATCCGGTTGCCATGGAAGAGGCGGAAAGAATCTATTCCGGTACATCGGGGATCTATTATGCATCGAATCCTGAAGATGCTGTAAAAGGTTCTGACGCTCTTGTGGTGCTTACCGAGTGGCTGGTGTTCAGAAGTCCCGATTTTGATTTGGTGAAAAGAGATCTGAAAACACCGGTGGTGTTTGACGGCCGCAACATTTACAATCCTGAATTTATGGAGATTTCAGGGTTTACCTACTATTCCATCGGCAGACCGCCTAGGGGTATCTGAGTGCGGGTTACCGGAATCTGAAATGATGATCAAGTGGACCGCTGCCATGACCAAGGTGGTAGCGGGCTCCGCTCTTCAGAGCCTCAACCGTATATGCTTTTGCCTTTCTCACAGCGCTCTCCATCTCTTCCCCTCCGGCCATAAATGCTGCAATAGCCGAAGAGAGCGTGCAGCCTGTGCCGTGTGAGTTGATGGTGATGATTCTTTCCGAGCTGAACCAGAAAAACCTTTCCTTGTGGAGCAGGCAGTCCCGGCATTCATTGCCTTCAGCGTGACCACCCTTGATGAGCACTGAATCCGCTCCGGCTTCATGCAGCATCCATGCCGCCGCTTCGATGCTCTCCTTGTTCGCAGGAGGGAGCTCCATGCCGACCAGCATTGCGGTTTCCGGCAGGATTGGTGTGATGAGTGAAGCGAGGGGAAATAGCTCCTCCTTCATGACAGCAATGGCTTCCGGAGGAAGAAGTGTTGCTCCTCCCGAGGAGCCAAAAACCGTATCCAGAATGACAGGTGGATTGTTATCAAGCTCCCTGAGCAATCCGGAAACGGCTCTGATGATGGCGCTGTTGCCAAGCATACCGATTTTTACGGCGTCAATGCTGATATCGTCAGTGATGGCCCTGAACTGCTCGCAAACAGATTGTTCCGGGAGGAGGAGTATCTCCCTTACTCCGATTGTGTTTTGGGCTGTAACGGCAGTTATGACAGAGAGGCCGTAACAGTCAAGGGAGCCAACTGTTTTGATATCGGCCTGGATACCGGCACCTCCGCTTCCGTCCGAACCCGCGATGGTAAGAACCGTAACATAATTTTTACGCATTACGCTCTCCGCTCTGTATTGCGACGAGAAGCTCCTTTACTGCCATATCGGGATCAACTGCCCTGGTGACGGCAGAAATGACGGCAATACCGCTTGCTCCATTGCCGATGACGAGAGGTGCATTGTTTTTGTCGATCCCACCGATAGCGATAATCGGCAGGGAGACGAGAGCGGCAGCCTTCCGGAGTGTTTCCGTCCCTAAGGGATTAAACCGCTTCTCTTTTGATGATGTCGGATAAATATGGCCGAATCCGATGTAATCGGCGCCATTACGTTGAGCCAGAAGGGCCTCTTCAGGTGTAGATGCAGAGACGCCGATGATGCGTGATGTTCCGAGCAGCTTCCGGGCAGCAGCAGCAGGAAGATCCTGCTGGCCGAGGTGCACACCGTCAGCGCCGCTTGCAAGGGCAATATCAAGACGATCATTGATAATAGAGAGAGCACCGTACTCCCGGCAGATTTTGGTGATTTCAACCGCCCAGAGGAGAAGCTGACTGCCGGACGCGGATTTATGACGAAGCTGTATCATGGCAGCTCCGTTCTCAAGAGCCGCTTTTGCCAGTGAGAGTGGAGAGGTGGCCTCATCGGTTATAACACAGAGAAAAGGAGCGGTAGGAATCATTGATAAAGGGTACGATAGAATTGATCAAAGTTTTCTGCAAAATCGCCCGCCGGGCTGAAGATGGAAATTCCTGCTGCGCCCCAGGCGCCACTCTCTCTGCACTGCGGAATGTTCAGAGCTGTTACTCCGCCTACAGCATAGACAGGGAGTGACGTTGTACGGCAAACATCTGCGAGTTTATGCACCCCCTGGGGCGGGCCGTATATCCGTTTTGACGGAGTGTCAAAAACCGGGCCGAAAAGCAGATAATCAGCGCCTGAATCTTCGGCAACACGAGCAGATTCCGGGGAGTGCACACTGCATCCGATTATCAGTGCCGGTGCAAATGATCGAATATGACGGGGCGGACAGCTTTTTTCCGGCAGATGCACACCCTGAAGCCCGGTCGCAAGGGCAATATCTGCACGCTCATTGACAATAATCAGGGTTTCCTTGCTCCGGGAAGTTTTTACTGCCTTTTGAGCGAGCAGGAAAAGTGATTTTGCATCCAGATGCTTTTCCCGTATCTGAACCATGCAAGGCAAGGCGGAGGGGAGGTGTTGAAGCTGTTCAAGAAGCAGCGATCCGCCTTCTGCGCTTTCCAGGCCGCTGCTTATAAGAAAGAGGCGGGGAAGGGGAGTCTTATGCAGGGTATTGGCTGCCATATGATCAAAAACCTTTGAAATTTCAGTGCGTATGAATAATTTTCACTAAAGTATGTGTGACATGCAAGGTGATCTGCATGACTCTCTTTTTTATTATATAGCGATAAGCGTGAGTTTTTAGCAACAGCTATTTTATCAATAACCGGTTTTTCCATGACCAGCATTGAAGAAAAGATAGTCAGTGCAGGGTACTCTCTACCGCAATTGCCTGCTGCTGCAGGCCTTTATCTGCCTGCCGTCCGTTCAGGAAACCTCCTCTTTACTTCGGGTCAACTACCTCTTCTGGAGGGTAAACTGATTGAGCCCGGTGGGAAAGGCAAGGTGAATGATCAGCGCCTGGATGATGTATTTCAGGCAGCCAGAACAGCGCTTCTTAATGCTCTTGCTGCGGTTAAATCGGTTACGGGAACACTTGATGCCGTCGAACAGGTGATCAAGCTCACGCTCTTTGTTGCAAGCGATTCAGGTTTTTCCAGTCAGCATCTTGTTGCCAACGGGGCATCTTCCCTTCTTCATGAAATCTTTGGCGACAGGGGCGTTCATGCAAGGAGTGCAGTTGGTGTTGCAGAATTACCTCTTGGTGCAAGTCTTGAAATTGAACTTGTTGTTCAGTGTGATTTCGCTTGAGCATGATAGAGTAAAAAGAATAAATAATCCGCAGGAATAACTCATACCATTCAGCATAACGCTTGCGTGGCGTATTGTAATGAACGCCATTAAGCTGATTTATGCATGCCGTTTATGTTATTATGTATCTAT
>Ga0172375_10009435_pt1 | contig 12869 bp, 10 predicted proteins | sample LakKiv1m_FD_114537 | JGI IMG/M metagenome (GOLD analysis project Ga0172375, IMG submission 114537) | Freshwater microbial communities from Kabuno Bay, South-Kivu, Congo - kab_092012_11.1m | ecosystem: Environmental > Aquatic > Freshwater > Lake | place: Democratic Republic of the Congo... | reverse complement strand
ATCGTCGGGTTTCCGGGCGAAACGGAAGCGCACTTCGAGACACTGCTGGACTTCATCCGGGAGACCAAGTTCGAGCGCCTCGGCATTTTCAGCTACTCGCAGGAAGACGGCACCGTTGCCGGCAAGATGGCGGGCCAACTCTCTGACAAGGTCAAGCAACGCCGCCGCGAACGCGCCATGGCCGCGCAGCACGAAGTCGCCCGGGCCGTTTCCGAAGGATTCGTGGGCCGCACGCTTAAGGTGCTGGTCGAAGGCGAGGCTTCCGCGAAGGAACTCAAGGCCGCAAAGGTCGCTTCGTGGGAACACGGGCACATCCGCGCAGCCGACGAGCACACTGGCCAGCTCAAGGGCCGATACCTCGTGGCGCGCGGCGAGGCGGACGCGCCGGACATTGACGGCCGGGTCTATGTGCGCGGCAAGCTGCCGGTCGGCCAGTTCGCGCAGGTAAAGGTCATCGGCCACACCGACTACGACTTGATGGCGGAGCCTGGCTGACGGAAACCGGACTCGTCACACCGGACTTTTACGTTTTCCGTTTCCCGAAGGCAGGTTTCGGCGTAGAACGCGTCACGAGCAGCTGTCGTTACCGGCGAACCCCTTGAACCTTCCCAACCAACTCACCGTCTCGCGCTTCGTCCTCACGGGGCTGTTCCTCGTGGCGATGTTCTCGCGCTCGCCGGTGAACGACACCATCGCGCTGGTGCTGTTCAGCATCGCAGGGTTGACGGACTACTTCGATGGCAAGATCGCCCGCGAGCGGAAGCTGATCACCAGTTTCGGCATTCTCATGGACCCGCTGGCGGACAAGATTCTCACCTGCTCGGCCTTCATCGCGCTGGTGGAGCGCGGGCGGTTCGACCCCGGCGTCAGCGGCACGCTGCCGGCAGTCCACGTCGAAGCATGGATGGCGGTGCTCATCGTCTCGCGCGAACTGGCCATCACGGGCCTGCGGCTGCTCGCGGCGTCGAAGGGCGTGACGCTCGCCGCCGAGCGCTACGGCAAGCACAAGACCATCTCGCAGATCACCGCCGTCATCGCACTGCTCGTGCTGGACGCACACCTCGAGTGGTGGCCGTGGCTGAAGGATTTCTTCGGCCTGCTGCTGCCATGGTTCGCCACCCTGGCACTGTGGGTCACGCTGCTGCTCACCTTCACCTCCGGCGCGATCTACCTCTGGAAAAACCGGCAGATTTATTTGGAGGACATGTGAGGAGCCCACGGCGGTGACGAAGTTAAGGCAGTTCCTTCTGCGCCACGACCCCAGGCCGAAGAATCTGGTAAACTTGCTTCTTCTTGCTTCCCTGATTCCAGCGGTGATTGGCGGCTCGCTTGTCTACTACTGGCAAACGGTGAGTCGAACTCAAAGTGCCTATTTGCCCGCTACCTTCGTAGTTGAACGGGTTGACCACGTAAAGCTCGGCTCCAAGACGACGGTGCTTTTAGCTTCAGGTCGAATAGGCGATCTCTCCGAGGAACTTTTCGGCTGGGAGTTCTACTCGAACGGCAGGAATTGGAAGTCGATTCCGAAAGGAGAGGAGTGGGCGGTAAGGTTTAACCCGTCGGCTCCAAAAACAACTTTTGGAGGGCGGAACCTGCGGGTGCTCAATCCCAACGAGCTGGAAACGAGCCCAGCCAGAAGTCTGAAGGCTGTGTTGCTTGCGACACTCCCGACTTCCGTTCTACTTCTGTTGCGTGCTTGGTTACGTAGACTCATCCGAGGCAGTGAGATGAATTCTTCAAGAGATGTGGATGCGATTACAGTCTGGGTTGCCCAAGGCTTTGGTTCCGGCCGGCTCAAGCCCGGTCCCGGCACATGGGGATCGCTCGTCGGCGTGGTTTGGTTCGTGGGGTTGGTGGCAACCGGTTCGTTGTGGGGATTTTTCGGCGGCGTCCTTTTGAGCATCCCGCTGTGCGCATGGATTTGCGGCGAGGCGGAGAAGGCGCTGGGCGAGAAAGACCCCGGCTCCGTGGTGCTGGATGAAATCGTCGCCGTGCCGCTTTGCTTCAGCGCGTGGGTGCTAAGTCAGGTCCACAGCACCGGACAAATGCCGCCGGTCAGCTACTTCTTCAGCGGGAACCACTGGCTGGGGGTCGCCGGCATCTTCGCCGCGTTCCGCCTCTTCGACATCTGGAAGCCGTGGCCGGTGCGGCAAAGCCAGTCCCTGCCCGGAGGCTGGGGCGTGACGGTGGATGACCTGCTCGCGGCGGTCTACGTGAACTCGGTCAGCCTGCTGTTCTGCAGCTGAAGCGGGCCGCGCGACACCCGCCCGCTTATTGCTCGATGCGATAGAGCGTCCTCGCGGTGCGGAGGTAGAGCGCTTTGCCGCTGATGGCGGGCGAGGCTTCGATGGGGCCGTCGAGCTTGCTCTCACCGAGCAGCTTGAACTCCGGCGCGGCGGCGAGCACTACGCACTTGCCTTCGCGGTCGGCGGCGTAGATGCGGCCGTCGGCGAACACGGGTGAGGCATACACCGCCTTCAGCACGCGCTCGGACCACAGCACTTTGCCGGTCTTGGCCTCGACGGCGCTGGCGAAGCCGCTGTTGTCCACGAGGTAAAGGTAGTCGCCGTGCAGGATGGGCGAAGGTGTCTCGGGCACGCCCTTGGTGAGCTTCCACGCGAGATGCGGTTTGCCGGGCGCGGGGTCGCTTTCCTTCGAGGCGTCGAGAATGTTGCCGGGCTTCCAAGCGGACGCCGCAGGGGGCTTGATCGCGTAAAAGTGGCCCTTCGAGAATCCGCCGGAGAAGAAGATGAGCCCGTGGCCGAAGAGCGGACGGGCGCCGGTGGAGTGGAACGGCTGGTTTTCCACCTGCCACAGTTCCTTGCCGGTGAGCGGGTCGTAGCCGTAGTGCGCTTTCGCGCCGTTGCTGAGGAGGACGGGCTTACCTTCGATGATGGCGATCTGGCCGGTGGCGTAGCCTTTGCGGAGGTCGCCTTCGGCCTTGGGCTTGCCGGCGGCATCGAGGTCGCGGTAGTCGGTCGAGCGCTTCACCTTCCACACGTCCTTGCCCGTCGTCTTGTCGAGCGCGACGACGAATTGCTCGTCCGCACCATCGAAGTGGAGGATGATGAGCTGGTTGAAGAGAATGGGGGAAGAGCCCGCCCCGCGGTAGTGGTTGCACTTCAAGTCGCGGCGTTCCCAGAGCTTCGCGCCGGTCTTGGTGTCGAGGCATGCGGTGCCCGCCTCGCCGAAGGTGATGTAAATCCGGCCTTCTTCGATGACGGGTGTGGGCGAGGCGTAGCTGTTGTAGCGCATCCAAAGCTCAGGCTGCTGTGCCTCGAAGAGCTTTACGTCGCGGGTGATTTTGCCGGAGTTCTTGTCGAGCGTCAGGACGAAGAGCGCGGTGCCGTTGCTCGTGGCGGTGGTGAGCCAGATGTCATTGCCCCAAATGACGGGCTGGGACCAGCCCTTGTCGTGGATGGGCGTCTTCCACTTCACGTTCTCGGTCTCGCTCCAAGTCACGGGCAGGCCCTTCGCATCGGAACGGCCGTCGCCGGCGGGGCCGCGGAACTGAGGCCAGTTGTCAGCGGCGGAGGCGAGGACCGCAGTGCAGGCCAAGACGGAAAGCAACAAAGCAGATTTCATAGACGGGAGCGTAGCAATCGATTCCCTCAAGGCGCAACCATGCACCAATGATAGGGTCAACTCTGACGGCTTGGGCAGGCCGAAAACTCAGGGGGCGTAGTGAGAGATGCCAGCGGCTTGAGGCAGGTGCGGTTCACCGCGGCCCGACTGCGACCCGTCCGGCTTTCACCTTAGAGTTCGTTCCTTACTGAGCATCCCCGATTTTCGCCCAGAGCGAAGCATGCCATCAGTAAGCAAAACGCAACCTCGGACTTGATTGGAACCAACCCTATGAATGCCACGAATGCCCTCACTCCGCCCCGCTGGTTCGTCGTGGACGACGAGGCCCCCTTGCTCAGCCTGGCAACCATGATGCTGCGTCAGTTTTCATTGGCTGAAGTCAGAGCCTGCGCAGACCCACGCGAGGCGCTGGGATACATGACAGCCACTCCGGCCGGCTTGGAACTTGTCGTGACGGATCTGAACATGCCCGGCATGTCCGGCCTCGAACTCGCGCGCATGGTGCGGGAATTTGCCCCACAAGCCAAAGTGCTGCTCACCACCGGCAATCCGACAACGTTGCCTGGTGAGGAGGAACTGCGAGCGCTGGGCGTCGATCTCCTGCTGACCAAACCCTACAGTTACAACGAGCTTCTCTTGGCTGTCCGCCGGCTCTGCGGCACCGAGAACTTCCGGCTTAACTGAACGATCACGAGCATCTCCCGTGGGCTGGCGAGCCAGCGGCTCGGCCTCGACCACCAAAGAGTGACGCCGCTGCCTTCGGTAGACCGGATGACGCCCATGCGACTCGCCAGCCCCGCCATTCAACGGTGACAGCCTGCCGCTGAGGCTTTATCGTGGCCGCCATCATGCGTTCAGTGAAGGTCTCCCTCGGGGCACGCAGTTACGAAATCAAAATCGGCAGCCGTCTGGTGGAGAATCTCGGCAAAGATTGTTCTTCGCTCCAGCTCGGGCGCAAGTGCGCCGTCATCACCGACGTCAATGTCGCCCCTCGCTACGCAGAGCCCACCCTTGCCAGCCTGAAGCGCGCCGGCTTCGACGCCGTGCTGATCACCGTGCCCGCCGGCGAGACGGCCAAGCGGCTCAAGCAGGTGGAATCCTGCTTCAACCAGCTCGCCAAACATCGGCTGGAGCGGAAGTCGTTCATTGTCGCGTTGGGCGGCGGCGTGGTGGGCGATCTCGCGGGCTTCGTGGCGGCGAGCTATCTGCGCGGCATCCCGTTTGTGCAGGTGCCCACAACGCTCCTGGCGCAGGTGGACAGCTCGGTCGGCGGCAAGACGGGCGTCAACTTGGCGGCCGGGAAAAACCTCGTCGGTGCGTTCTATCAACCGCAACTGGTGCTGTGCGATCTTCAGGCCTTTGACACCTTGCCGGAGCGCGAATTTCGCGCCGGTCTCGCCGAGGTCATCAAATACGGGATCATCTACGACGCGGCGCTGTTCGCGCGGCTGGAACGGGACATGGCAAAGATTCTCCGGCGGGATGCGTCGTCCCTGGCCCATATCGTGACCCGTTCCTGTGAGATCAAGGCCGACGTCGTATCGCAGGACGAGACCGAGGGCGGACTGCGGGCGATTCTGAACTTTGGGCACACCATCGGCCACGCAATCGAGGCCATCACAGCTTATGGACGCTACCTGCACGGTGAGGCGATTTCCATCGGACAAGTCGCGGCAGCGCACTTGTCGGCGGAATTGCTCGGCCTGCCGGCCAAGGACGTGGAGCGCATCCGGGCGCTGTTCATGGCGGCGGGTTTGCCCGTGAGCATCAAACTCTCGAAGCCACAGCGCGCCAAGCTCCTGGCCGCCATGACACTCGACAAGAAAGTCAGTGGCGGAGAGATCAAGTTCGTTCTCGCCGAACGCATCGGCAAAGTGCTTTGGGGCCAGCGCGTTCCCATGGTCTCGGTTAAACGAGCATTGGATGCCGTCGCTGCATTGCCGCTGCCTTGACCCTGATGAACCCAATCGTCGTCTGTGAGCGCCGTATCCGAAACCATCGTCCGCGAATACTTTGAGCTGCACGGTTTCTTTATCCGGCAACAGCGCAAATTCATCGCGCCCGCGCGCCGGGAAGACGACGAAATCGACTTCTTCGCGCTGAACCCACATTTTGCGCCGGGTGCTCCCCTGCCCTTCGTGCTGGGCTCGGCTGACTTGTCCGGTGTGGCGCGCGCGCTGGTCGTGGTGAAAGGGTGGCACACGGAGACCTTCAGCCCCGGCCTGCTCGCAAACGCCCCGGAAATCTTTCGCTTCGTCGAGCCAGCAGCGTTCGAGCAGGCCGCCAAGTCCTTTGGCGGAAACGGCCCGTTGACGAAGCTCCTAGTAGTGCCCGCGCTCCCGAGCGGTGAAGAGGCGCGCGCGCAGAGCATTGAATTGCTGCGGGCCCGGGGCATCGATGCGGTGATGCCGTTTCGCACTGTGCTGGCAGACCTCATCACGGCTACGGAGGTGAACCGCAACTACCAGAAGTCCGATCTGCTGCAGATCATCCGCATCCTGAAGAACTACGACTTCCTCCGCGAGCCACAGCTGGAGCTGTTCAAGCCTGGCCGCAAGAAACGTTGAGTGATGCGCTTTTCCAGCCTCATTTGCGCCGCCCTTCTGCTTATGCCAGCCCCCTCAAATCGGGCCCAAGACAAGGACGCCAGATCCGCCCCCGACTTTGTCCTCGTCGTCCATGGCGGAGCCGGCGTCATTCCCCGCGAAGACTTCACCCCCGAGCGGGCCAAGGCCGCCCGGTCGACGCTGGACGCCGCTTTGCTGGCCGGACACTCCATCCTGGCGCGCGGCGGCAGGTCGCTCGACGCCGTCATCGCAGCCATAAAAATCCTGGAGGACTCCCCGCTTTTCAACGCAGGCAAGGGTTCCGTGCTGACGGCCGAAGGCACGGTAGGCATGGACGCGTCCATCATGGACGGAGCCAATCACAAAGCCGGTGCCTGCGCCGACGTGAAACATGTCAAAAACCCCATCGAGCTGGCCCGGTTGGTGATGGACCGGACTCCGCACGTCCTGCTGGTCGGCGATGGGGCCGAGCGGCTGGCCAAGGAGCACGGACTTCAGCTCATGCCCGCCGACTACTTCATCACCGAACATCGCAGGCTCCAGCTGCAGCGCATCCAGCAGCAAGAAACTGACAAGGCGGGCAAACGCGGCGGCAAGGCCTCACGCTCACCCGGCCTTGAAAGCATCGGCACCGTCGGAGCGGTCGCGCTGGACAAGCACGGCAATCTCGCAGCCGGCACTTCAACTGGTGGCATGGTGAACAAACGGTTTGGCCGGGTCGGTGATTCGCCCATCATTGGCGCGGGCACCTACGCGGACAATCATACCTGCGCGGTCTCCGGCACCGGCCATGGCGAGTTTTTCATTCGCGGCGTGGTGAGTTATGACATCGCCGCGCAGATGAAGTATCAGGGGCTCGCGCTGACCAACGCGGCGGAGAACGTCATATTGCGGCGGCTAACGGAAGCCGGCGGCCGCGGCGGCGTCATCGCCGTGGACGGGAAGGGCAACGTAGCGATGCCCTTCAACCCCGAGGGCATGTATCGCGGAGTCATCCGCGGAGATGGCAAACCGTGGACGGCCATCCGCCGCGAATGAAGCCGCTTGGCCGCCGCCAGTTGCTTGGTCTTTGGCTCTTCAATGCCGTGCTGCTGGGCGTAGCCTTGGTCGTCGGAAACCAACTCCGCTGGAAAAAGATCAGCGATTCGCCGGCAGGAACCGTGTGGCATCGCAGCCACACGACCCACGTGGACCGCAACCGGGACGGGCGCGTGGATGAGGAGATGATTCGCCTTCCAAATGGCGACATGGTCGTCCGCCGCGACTCGGACTTGGACGGGTGGTTCGACCTGCGCTACGTGGAACGCAGAGGGTTCGCGGTTCAGCCGGAACAAATTCGGGAGCAGGCACCCAGGCACTGATCCTGATCCCGCCAACCGGTGGGAACCGTTCCGGGCGTCACTCTTTCTCCTGCCCGCTGTTCCAGTAGCGGTGCATCTCTTCCACCGAAGGGACCTGAAGCGGACGCACGATACGGAAGCCGAGGAACTGGGCGTCGGTGAGATACCAGATGCTCTTCGGAAGCTGCGGGTCCTGCTGTTTCCAGGACTTGTCAGAGCCGCGCCGCGCCGCGCTGCGAAGCTTGGCAATGCCATCATCCCAAGAGCCGCCGCGGGCTACCTGCGGATAAGGCGAGGCCTGCTTGAGCCATGGATCCTGGACCAGCGTCTTCACCTTCTCATAGTTTGGCTCGTATTGGTCCAAGCACCACTCAGCGACGTTGCCGTGCATGTCGTAAAGGCCCCACGCATTCGGCTTCTTGCGACCAACTTTCTGATACTTGAAGTCACTGTTCGCTTCAAACCAGGCGTATTGCTTCGCTTCGGCGGGGTCGTCACCCCAGGAGTAGGCGGTCTTGGAACCGGCCCGGCAGGCGTATTCCCACTCGGCCTCGGTCGGGAGGCGGTAGAAATGGCCGGTCTTGGCGGACAGCCACTGGCAATACTTGTTGGCCGCATGCTGCGTCATGCTGATGGCCGGGTAGCCGTCCTTGCCCATGCCGAAGGACATTTCCACGTAGGGCTTGGTGGGACGCGCCACCGCATCGGAAATCTTGTCCAGTGCACCGTCGGTTTTGATGCGATCCTTAAACTTTTTCTCCTCATCGATATACATGAACAGCTCGAACTCATTCCATGTGACCTCATGCGTGCCCATCCAGAACGGGGATATTTTGACTGTCCGCTGCGGTCCCTCGTTGGCATCGCGGCCTTTTTCGCCCATCGAACTGCCCATCACAAACTCACCGGCCTGAATGGGAACTAGCGAGTAGCTTACTTCCGTGCCCGGCACGGTGTTGGTGTATGCCTTCATGTCAGCGGCCGCCTTTTCTTTGTGCGTCGCCGTGATGAATTTATGAATGGTGGCGACAGTTTCGTTTTCGTTTGCCCCAACAGCCTCCTTCTTCTTTTGCTGAAGGACCAGCCCTTCCGGCCAATAGGCGCCTTGCTGGATCCACAATTTGATCGTTTCGATTTCTTCCTTGGTCAGCCGGTCCTTGGCTTTCGGTGGCATCACCGCCTCGTCCTCAATCGGCAACGTGGTGGTCGTGTAAACCGGGCTCTTCTCCGGCAGGAATGGAACTACCCCCACCCCACCATCGCCGCCCTTGAAGGTTAATTCCCGCGTATCCATGCGCAGGCCGCCCTTGGCATATCCCTCGCGGTGGCAGGCCACGCAGTTGAACTCAAAGATGGGCTGGATGTCCTTGGCGAAGTTGACCTTCTTGGCCACGCCCAGCTTGACGCCTGCCGGCCACTTACCGCCTTCATTGATCCATTGCCCAAGCTTCGCCTGCAGCTCCTTGGGCAGCGGACCCTCCTTGATCGGCGGCATGAAACCGTCATCTTCCGGCTTGAGCGTGGTGGAAGTGAAAAGCCGGCTCTCTTTGGACTTCCCGGCCACGAGCGCAGTGCCGCTGTCGCCGCCCTTGAGCGTGTCTGCAAGGGTATGCAAGCGGAGCCCGCCCTTCTTCTGGTCCTCTCCGTGGCATTTGGTGCAATGCACTTCCAAGATGGGCTGAATCTCCTTAACGAAATCCACGGCCGCAGTGGCGGTGGAAACAACTGCAAACGACGCGGCAAGGGCTAAAGCAATGCTGGTTTTCATCAACTATGTGACGGCAAACTAGTGGGGGAGAGCTGAATTGAAAAGTGAAAGTTCGCTGGGCTGGTCTGAAAGCCCGGAAACCGTGCCGCACCGGATGGCGCGTTCTCTGCCAACACATCTGCCGCTCTGATGCTGGTCAGCACTTTCCGCAAAGACATACACCCCGGCGCGGGAGGGTGGCCTCGGGCGCCGGGGTGCGGGTGCGGTTCCCGCCGGGTCCGGTCCACAGCCACGTCTACCGGGTCCGGCGGGAAGGGGGGGAGGAGCGCCCTGCGCTCCGGGGTCAGCGCGCCCTCACTGGCAGGCGGGGGCGGCTGGCGGCTCTTTGGTCATCGGCGGCCTTTCGTCAGCAAGTTCATGCAAGTGTCCGGGGATCCGGCTCAGTTCCGCTTCAGGGTCACGCTGGCGCCCGCCGCCAGGGTCACGTAGGTGATGCGCTGGCCGGCGTAGGTTTCCGCCGTGATGCTGGGGGCTGCGCCGGTGTAGCTCACCACGCCGCCGTTGACCAATCCCGTCACCGGGATGCGCGCGCCCTTGGTCACGGTCAGGGTCACCGTGTTGTTGGCGTTGCGGGTGGCCACCACGCCCGACTCGTTGTAGGCCTGCCGCCGTTGCAGCAGCACCGCCAGGTTGTTCATGGTCGGGGAGAGGGCCGGGAAGTTGTAGAGCCGCTCATACTTGTTGGCCACGGCGTCGAGCAGGTCGCCCAGCAGGGTGTTGCCCAGGCCGTTGTAGTCCCGCAGGTTGGGCTGGTGGAACATGAGCGGGCTGACGTCGCCCTTGAGGAGGAAGCCCAGGAGGAGTTCGGCCTGGTTGTCGAGGATCTCGGCGTAGCTGAGGTCGCGGCCCCAGTAGGCGTTGTAGATGTGGTTGTATTCGCTGGTCCATTCCGCGGGGGTGCTCACGTTGAAGAAGAGGTTATTCGCATGCCGGGGAATCATGAGGATGCGGGGATCCACGAAGTTCGGGACGCCGATGTTCGGGCTGGCCGGGCGGTGGCTGGGGATGGAGGTGTCGCTGACCAGGTAGCGGATGCCGGCGTCGTAGGCGGCCTTGATGAACTGCGCGTTGCGCAGGCCGGAGATTTGGCCGGTGACCATGTTGATTTTGTTGTAACCGGGCAGGCCCAGGTTGCTGGCGGCCTGGTTGTTCTTGGTGATTTCGGAGAGGGCGGTGGCGTAGTCCACGTTGTCCAGGTTCAGGTGGGTGTAGGTGTGGCTGATCCACTTGAACATGCTCTTGTTGGTCCGCACGTAGGGGGTCAGGTCGTCGTTCTCGTATTGGCCGGGCACCGTGCCCAGGCCGTTGAAGACCATGTCGTAGCGGAAGTTGCGGCCCAGCGTGCGGGTGCGGAACCTGGCCTGCCAGTTGATGGTGGCCTGCCAGTCCTTGGCCGACTGGCGGAACTCGCCGGTGGGCCACATCTCGTCGGCCAGGAACACGTCGTCGATCTGCGCGCTGAGATAGGTGTGCCGCTCGCCCAGGAACAGGCCCCGATTGGCCCAGGTCACCAGCCCGTGGGACAGCACGGTGCTGTGGGTCAGCCACGGGGCGTTGTCGAAGGTCAGCGAGAGGACTTCCCGGCCGTCGGGGTGCTGCTTGACGGCGATGAGGGCGTTGCCCTGCGCGTCGCCCAGCCAGACGGTGGTGTTGCTGTCCAGCGGGGTGGCCAGGTAGGTCCACACGTTCGAGACCGCGAAGGCGTTGCTGGTGACCAGGTAGGGGAAGCTCGCCCGGGCGGCGGCGCTCCAGGTGCCGCGGGCGGCGTTGCCCGTCGTGTCAAACGCGGCGGTGGGCCAGTTGAACCCGGTGTCGGGCGTGGGGTAGCCGCTCCAGTTGACCTGGCGCACGGCGAAGTCGGCCTCATATTGGTTCAGGGCGGCCCATTCGGTGGCATTCAGGGCCGAGGTCCAGGTGGTGCCGTCCGGGCTGTAGGCCAGCTGGCCGTCGGTGAGCATGACCGAGGAGTAGAACCCGCGCAGGCCGGTGCCGAGCTTCTCCGCCGTGAGCGTGCCGGGCTGGGCGCTGGCCACGTGCACCGTGTAGGGCGTGCCCAGGAAGTCCAGGGCCTGCCGGATCGCCGGCAGCGCCGCGTCGTTGGTCGTCGCCGCCACCACCAGCACCGCCAGATCCGTCGAGGCGTTCGTCAGCGCCGCGTGGGCCGCCGAGCGACCCGCCACCGTCAGCACCAGCCCAAGCAACAGGGCGAGCAGCGCGGCTGGACGAGGGGCGGAATGGCCGACCGAGGGCTTGCGCGGCACCCACGCAAGAGTCGGTGCCTGACGGCGGACCGGGATGGATACCGCGGGCTCGGGGGCAAACCGCACGGGGATGACTTTGATGACCTGCGCTTCGTTCGTGGCTGTGAACGCGTTTGCTTTCATGGCCCCACCTTACGCGCGGGCGAGGCCGGCGGTATCAGGCGCTCGCCCCGGTAGTCGCCTGAGGGGAACCCCGAGGTGGAGCAGAACGCAGCTTGCCCATGCACTGCCAAAAAGCGGCTGGCCTTGGGCAATTCAGGAAAAGCTGCGGATTCCTGCCTGTCCCACGCTGCTGCCGGTGAGGGAATACCAGTCCCCCTGATCCCCAACGCCGGCAACAAACCGTGAACGCTTTGAACGCAGCCCGAATTCGGACCAGCAACGGCGAGAAGCCAGCGGCAGGGGCGTGCTTTCATTGCGGCGCATCATGCGGAGGCGGAGATTTCGCCCGTGCGGGAAAATCGTTCTGCTGCGCCGGCTGCCTCATGGTCTTCGAACTGCTCGACCAGAACGGCCTCAGTGACTTTTACCAACTCGCCGAGCGACCCGGCATCCGCATCGCGCAAACCACTGCGGCCAACCGCTTCGCCTTCCTCGACGAGCCGACCGTCCGCACGCGGCTCGTGGACTTCTCCGGCGAGAAGCTGACACGCGTCACGTTCCACCTGCCGGCCATCCATTGCATCGCCTGCGTGTGGCTGCTGGAAAATCTCTTCCGCCTGCGCCCCGGCATCGGCCAATCGCAGGTCAACTTCGCGCGCAAGGAGGCGGCCATCGGCTTTGACCCGGCACGGGTGAAGTTGAGCGAAGTCGCCGCGTTGCTTGCGTCGCTCGGCTACGAGCCGGAGCTGAAGTTCGCCGACCTCGATGCGCGGCCTGCCAATCCCGCCGCGCGTCGGCTGTGGCTGCAACTCGGCGTCGCAGGGTTCGCGTTTGGCAACGCGATGTTCTTCGCCATCACCGGCTACTTCGGCCTCGATGCCTTCACCGGGCCGCAGCTCAAGGTCTTCATCGGCTGGCTGAACCTCCTGCTCGCCGTGCCGGTGGTCGTGTTCAGCGCGGCGGATTACTACCGCTCCGCGTGGGCGAGCCTGCGGCAGCGGCTGCTGAACATTGATGTGCCCATCGCGGCGGGCATCGTCGCCATCTTCGCGCAGAGCGTGTGGGAAGTCGCGAGCGGACGCGGCGAAGGCTACTTCGATTCGCTCTGCGGCCTGATTTTCTTCCTGCTCTGCGGAAAGCTGTTTCAGCAGAAGACCTACGACCGCCTCGCCTTCGACCGCGATTACAAGTCGTTCTTCCCGTTGTCAGTGACTCGCCTCGGTAGCAGCCGACGTGAGGACGCTCT
>Ga0172375_10009434_pt1 | contig 12869 bp, 13 predicted proteins | sample LakKiv1m_FD_114537 | JGI IMG/M metagenome (GOLD analysis project Ga0172375, IMG submission 114537) | Freshwater microbial communities from Kabuno Bay, South-Kivu, Congo - kab_092012_11.1m | ecosystem: Environmental > Aquatic > Freshwater > Lake | place: Democratic Republic of the Congo... | reverse complement strand
CTTCGATATCGACGCGACTCGACGCTACCTTTCGACATTTCAGCAGAACGGTTTCGACGCCGTCGAGGTCTGCCTCGACACCTACCCGCTCATCGTCGACGGTGAAATCTGCGAGCCCTGGGTGGCGCGGCTCAGTCAAGTTTTGAAGGAATATCCCTTCAGATATTCCGCGCACATCGGACGAGGACTCGACCTCCGGGATATCCGGCGCAAAGAGCAGCACCGCGCGGTGCTGAGGGCATCCATCGACATCTGCGCGCGCCTGGGAATGTCGCCCCTCGTGCTTCATTATGAAGTGAAGAGCCGCGACCAGGAGGCCGAGCGCTACTTTGTCGAGGCGCACAGGGAAGCGGCAAGGTATGCTGAACAGAAGGGCGTGCTCATCGTAGTGTAGAACATCGAGGTCGAGCTCGTCGAACCCGTCATCGAGCTTGTCGCTGAAATCGACCACCCCAGCCTGCGCATGGCCTTCGACACCGGCCACGCCTTCCTCGCCGCGCACTACTTCAAGTTCGATTTCCTGGAAAGCTTTAAAAAGACATTGCCCTACCTCGCGCACCTTCACCTGAGCGACAACACGGGCATTTTCGAAGAACTCCGCATCACCGATCGGCCGAAGTACGACTTCCTGCCCATGGGCTACCGCTTCGAGTACGGGCGAGGCGACATCCACCTTCCGCCCACCTTCGGCAAAATCCCCTACCCCGACATCTTCTCAACCCTGAGAGGCATCGACTACCAAGGCATTTTCCTCTGCGAGTACTATGTGGAGCGCTTCCTGCCCTTCGGCGAACTCGTGCAGACCCGAATCCGCGAAGGAGTACTCGCGGGCAGAACGGGCGCATAAACGACAGCGCATAAACTTAAAAAATCATACGCGCACAAAAAGGCGCCCCCGGCATCGCGGCGGGGGCGCCCTCGCGCAAACCCGGAAATTTCCAGGCCCGCGCCGGACCGCGTGGCCACGCATGGCCGCGCTTGGCGCGCATAACGCGCCATGTCCTTCCAGATCATTTCATGAGCACGTTCTTCACGAATTCCTTGATCATGAAATCCTTATACGGGGCAGGGAACCACGGAATCGCGTTGTTCTTGCGGTCTTCCTCGCTGAGCAGCGTGCCCTCGATGGTGATGTCGGTGCGGGCAGGATATGCGCCGACCATCTGGAACTTCTTGAGCTGCTGCGCTTTGGACTGAATGAAGCTGATCCAGAGCAGCGCTGCCGCCTTGTGCTGGGCGTTCTTCAGCACGCCCATCGTGTCGCCGCCGCCCGCGAGACCCATCTTGGGAATGTACATTTTGGCGCGTTTGAAGAGGTTGCCCTTGGAGATCATGTCTTTGACATTGTCATCCCAGGCGACCGTCATCGAGAGTTCGCCGCCGTTCATGCGCATGATGGAGTCGTTATTGGACACGGTGATGGTCATCTTGTCCTTGTTGTCGTTGAACCACTTCCACACGATGTCCCAGTTGGCCACTTTGGAGGGCACGAGTTCCTTGTCGCCCTTGTACTTGTCGAAGCCGCCCGCCAGTGAACCGATCGCCGTGAATACAAAGGCCTGGCCGGAGCCGCCCTTGGAGGGATCGCAGAAACCAAAATCCATCGGGTGCGCGTTGATCCATGCCACGAGCTGATCCCAAGTCTGGGGGGGATCCTTCACTCTGTCGGGATCGTACAGAATGCCGGTCTGGTTTCTGTGGAAGGGCGCGAGATAGCCATTGATCATTACGCCTTCCTGAACTTCCCACGCGGTGCTCGGGAACTTGCTGTTGTCGGGGAGCATGTTCCGGATGGGCCCGTAGAAGAGATTGAGGTCAGTGGTCGTCTTGACCCACTGGCCGCCGACAATCATGGTATCGATCGTGCCGGTCGCCATGTCCTTCTCAGCGATCGCTTTGTTGAAGTTCGCGGTCTGATCGCCGATGATGACGTTTGCTTTGACTCCGTACTCCTTCTCGAAGTCCGCCGCCGCTTCCTTGAAATAATCGGGGAAGTACCAGGCATAGAAGGTTACCGAGCCTTCCGCCTTGGCCGCCGCCACGATTTGGTCCCAGCTCGCGGTCTTGAGGTCGATGGAAGGCCCCGCCGCGAACGCGATTCCCGCCACTACTGTCAGGGCGAGCATCAACACCAGGAGTTTTTTCATAGATGCCTCCTTAAAAAATGCTTCTATTTACGGCTCTTACAGTTTCCCTAAAGAAGCCGATAAATAATCCGATTTCAAGAAATGCTCCACCACGAAAAGCATGATGATGTTCGGTATCATCATGATGAGGGCGACCACGCTCGCGTTGGTGCGGATAAAGTTGTAGCCGAGGAAGGAGTACAGGATCGTCGGAATGGTCTCGAAGGTCGGCGTTCCGATGACAAAGGTCAGGTTGAACTCCTCGATGCTGGTCGTGAAGGCGAACACCATGCCCGCGAGCAATCCAGGCCGCACCATGGGCAGGAAAATGTCCTTGATCTTGACAAAGGTGTTCGCCCCGAGATTCTCCGCCGCGTCGATGATGTCCTGGGGTATAGCCTCGAAGCTCGTGGTGAGCACGCGGATCATGTAGGGCAGCCCCATCAGCGTGTGCGCCAGCACCAGTCCAAAGAAATTCTGCGCGAGCCCGAAAGCGGTGAACACTCTGCTTAAAAAGAGCGCCACCACCATGCCTGGCATGATGATCGGCAGCAGCACGACAGTCTGGAAGAATTTCTTGCCGGGGATCTGTTTTCGACCCAGCACGTACGCCGTGGGAAGCGAAAGCACGAATGAGAGGAGCACCGCGCAGGGCGCGAGCGTGTAACTCGTCTTGAGGGCGCGGATGATGTTGGTGTACTTGAACACGTAGCTCCACTGGCCCCAGGAAAGCACGCTCGGAAGAATGTTGGGGTACGACCAGGGGTGGTTCGGATCGACGAGCGACCAGAGCACGGCCATGAAGATGGGCACGCCGATCCACAGCACCTGCACGATGATAAAGAATGCCGTCAGCATTGTAGTGAAATTTCTTCGCCGACGCGCCTGACGCAGGTACCAGGGGGAAATCTGTCGAATCGCGCTCATTTCACTTTCCTCCAGTAACAAATTCCGCCAGACGCGAGTAGATCCAGGTGATCAGTATCGTCGTCAGGATGATGATGACGCCGAGCACCGCGGCCTTGTCCCACTCCTGGAAGAGTGTGGCCGTATTGCGCATCTTGAGGGCGATTGAGGGTGGATAGGTCGGGCCCGCCACGCTCATGATCGCGAAATCGCCGAACGCCTTTATGAACATCAGGATCATCGATACCAGGATGCCGGGCATCGCCAGCGGCACAAAAATTTTGAAGAGCACCGAGAAGGTTCCCGCGCCCAAGTTCCTCGCGGCGTCGATCGTGTCGTCGCGGATCGAGGCGAGCGAGCTCGAGAGTATGAGGAGGACGAAGGGCATGTTTTTCCATATCTGGATCGCGACGACGCCCCAGCCGAACTTGTCGTTGAGCATGCGCAGCGGCTTTTTTATGATGCCCAGCGCGAGCAGGCCTTCGTTCACGATGCCGTGGTAGGAGATCAGGTTGATGATGAGGAAAGCGGCCACCAGCGCGGGGATGAAGAGCGGTATTTTGATGAGCGACGCGAGGAAGCGCTTTCCCGCTCCGCCCTTTCTCAGGAAGAGCGCCACAGGAAAGGCGAACAGAAGGGTCCCGATCGAGCTCATGAGCCCCATTTTCAGCGAGAAGAGGATCGAGTCGAGCGATTCTTTGTCGTGGAAGATCGCGATCCAGTTCGCGGCGGTAAACTGCGACTTGCCGGTAACGCTCAGGATGCCAAAGCTCTGAGTAATGGTGATGAATATCGAGGAGCCGATGAAGAGCACAATGAAGCCGACGCCGGGCACGAGGAGCAGATAATCGATGCTGGAATTGGGTTTCTTTTCCATAGCGCTCACTCCAGGAACTGGAACGCCGTCTCGTCGATGCTGAACGCGTCGACATCGCCGGGCTTGAGCCTCGCGGCGCTCTCCGCGCGGGCGCGCAGACGTGTGCCTTTCGCGTCGAGGAAGAGGTCGATGGCGTCGCCCATGAAGATCGCGTGCAGGATGGTCGCCTCGATCCTGTTCGCGGCGCCCTCGCGATACCGTACTACATTCTCGGGCCTAAAACTGAACTTTACGGTGTCGCCGACAGCCGCGCGCAAATCCCCCGCGAACGCCCAGAGCCTGCCGAAGGGAAGCTCGAGTTGCACGCGCGCCCCCTCGCGCGCGACAACCCGCGCGCTCAGTATGTTCGCCAGCCCGATAAAACCCGCGACAAAGCTCGTCGTGGGGTGCAGATAGATCTGCTGCGGATCGCCCACCTGCTCAATCTGCCCCTGGTTCATCACCACGATTCGGTCGGAGATCGCGAGCGCCTCATCCTGGTCGTGCGTCACATAGATCGACGTGATGCCGAGCCGCTTCTGCATCTCCTTGATCTCGACGCGGACCTGCACGCGCAGCTTGGCGTCGAGATTCGAGAGCGGCTCGTCGAAGAGCAGAATGTCGGGCTGGGTCACGATGGCGCGGGCGAGGGCGACGCGCTGCTGCTGTCCGCCCGAGAGCTGGCCCGGCATGCGCTTGTCCATCCCCGAGAGGCTCATCATCTCGAGCGCCTGCGCGACTCTGGTCTTCTGTTCATCCTGGGGAATCTTGCGCATCTTGAGCCCGAAGGCGATGTTGTCCCACACGTTCATGTGGGGAAAGAGCGCGTACGACTGGAAGCACATGGCGGTGTTGCGTTTCGCGGGCGGAATATTGTTCACGAGCCTGTCGTTGAAGTAGATTTCGCCCTGATCTGGCTGATAGAAGCCCGCGATAGTGCGGAGCGTCGTTGTCTTTCCGCAACCCGAAGGGCCTAGGAGCGTGACAAACTCGCCTTCATCGACCTCGAGACTCACATGATTTACCGCGGCGACATCATCGAACTTTTTGACAAGGTCCTTGAGAATCAGTCTCGACATACTCCACTCCTGAACATCTTACTCTTGAATATCGCCTCCGGGACCGAAAGCTCTCTTCCACAGATCTCGCACCGCGCGCAGCGCTGTGTCTGAATCGCCTTTTGGGCTGAATTCAAAGCCGATGTCGCCCCGATAGCCCTGGCGTTCGAGATCGGCGAGCACTTCAAGCCAGTTCCCCTTGCCGGTGCCGGGCTCATGTCTGCCTGGATAATCCGCGATGTGCACATGGCCGATCGCCCGGGAGTAGCGGCGCACGATCTCGAGAGGATTTTCGCCCATCATCGCGAGGTGATAGAAATCGCAGAGAACCTTGAGCCTTGGATCGCCGACTTCCTCCACAATCGAGACTGCGGCATCCATCGAGCTAAGAAAATAGCCCACGTGGTCGAGGGCGGTGTTGAGCGGCTCGAGCACGATATTCATGTCCTTGGGCACGCGCTCCAAAATCGCGTTGAGCCCCCTGATGACATTTTGGCGCTTTTCGGCCTCGGGGATTTCTGGGCAGGCGTGCACGACGCGGCCGCCTTCGCCGAGCTCGTTCGTCAGCACCATCAGCATCGACACACCGAGCCTTCTCGCCACGGGAATGCTCTCGTCGATGTCGCGCAGGAGCACCGGGTGAGTCGTCGCGTCGATAAGATCGCCCGCCCGCTGCCCGCTGAAATTGCGGATGGAAACACCGTGCGACGAGGCCGCCTCGGCAAGCGCGTCGAGGTTCTTATCCTTCCAGCTCCAGAATTCCACCGCCGTAAAGCCCATCTCCGCGATGCGGCGCATTTTTTCTTCGGGACGCAGCGATGGATAGAGCATTTCGAAGCAGATTGCGGGCGTCATCGCGCGGGCCCCTTCGGCACGGGCTCCTTCGGTGTGGGTCCCTTTGATGTGAGCTCCTTCGGCGCGCCCCCCATGATGTGTTCAACCCACGCGATCGCGCTCTGGTAGAACTCTGAAAAGCGCGGCTGGATCTCCATCATGAGAACACCCCGATAGCTCGGCGCAAAGAGCGGCACGAGACTGGAATATGGAATTGCGCCCGCGCCCGGAATCAAGTGCAGATCTCCCACCCCCTGAAAAATCATGTCGATCGGGCGAGAGAATCTTCCGGCAGGCTTCCCGAAATTGTCGTGGATATGGACATGAACAAGCTTCGGAAGCACCGCCCGAAGGGCATCCTCGATGGAAAAACCGTGTTCGTTCGCGCTTATGAACGCGTGCCCGAAATCAAAGCACACGCCGCAATGGGTCGAGTTCACCGCGGAAACGACGGCGGCAAGCTGTCGTGGATCGATGCGGTACGTGGCCTCGCCCCAGCCCTGATTGAAAATATTTTCTACCGCCACGGTGACACCCCGTAGCTCAGCGTACTCCGCGATGCGGCTGAGCCGCTCGATTTCGTCCTTCCAGAGCTCCACGACAGCGGCCGTGTCGAGCGGATCGATCTCACGCGCTTTTTCGGGATTAGCGGCCCGATCGACCCAGCTACCGTGGTACACCACCACCCCCGCCTTGATCTCGGCGGCGAAGTCGATCGTGGCCTGCAGCGCGGCCGCGTGTATCTCCGGCGAGCGCGCATCCGCGAGATTGAGGGCGTCGGGGGAGTGAACCGAGTATGAAAATGGGAATTTATCCAAGATTCTCTTTACTCTGGAGAGATGAATGAGCCCGAGGTTTCCATTGAAAATGCAGTCGAGTCCGTGCACCGGAATTTCGACGTGCGTAAACCCCGCCATTTCAAATTCCCTGAGCATTCTGTTGAGCACACCAAGGTTGCCGTTGATGGTAGTCGAATCGGCGTTGATCCCAATTTTGAGCGACATTACTTGTAGTGTAGAACTGAAAACGTTTGCAAACAAGTCAATTTGCGAAAATTTAATAATGCGCGAAAGAATTGGAGATCAACGCACGAAGAATCCCATGGAGACGAGGTCGTCGTAGCGGCCTTCGAATTTTCGTTTCTTGCGCCGCGTGCCCTCTTCGAAAAAACCTTTCTTTTTATAGAGCGCACGCGCCGCCTCGTTCGAGGCGAACACCTCGAGCTCGATCTTTTCAAAGCCGAGTCCGCGCGCCTGCGCGAGACAGGCATCCATGAGGGCACTGCCCAGCCCGAACCCCCGCGCATCCCTCCGCACTCCCATGCCGAGCGTCCCGATGTGCGCAAGCTCCTGGATTCCGCCGATATTGATGTCGATCCACCCGAGCAGCCCGCCCCCCGCGTCGAAGGCCCCCAGCACCGGATTCCCCGCCCTCTCGTGCGCGGCGATATATTTTTTCGTGTCGTCGAGCGCGAAGCGCAGCGTGGCGAACAGATATGCGCCCTCATCCTTGATCTCGTTGACGAGGGAGAGGTAAGACTCGGAGTCGGTAAAGGTGAGGGGGCGGATGGTATATTTCATATAGACTTCATAGCCTCTTTCCACTTCTCCAGCACGGTATCCATGTCTTCGTTCATCACGGGGTCCGGGAGTTTGCGATCTGGATGCGCGTCGAACCACGCGAGCGAGTGCCGTATGCCTTCGGCGAAGCTCACGCGCGGCGCGAACCCCGGCACCAGCCGCCGAATCTTCGCGTTGTCGAACAGCACGCTCACCGCCTTGTCGCCCAAGAGCCCCGCGCCGCGCTCCGGCCTGAAGCGCGCCACAAAGTCCGACGGGATGTGCGAAATCTTGGCACGCACGCCCAGCGCACCGGCGATTATCCTGTAGATCGCCTCCCACGTGAGATGCTCGTCCGAGGTAATGTGGAAGGCCTCGCCGATCGCCTCGCGCTTCCCTAAAAGGCCAACGAGCCCCACCGCGAAATCCGACGCGTGCGTGAGCGTCCACAGCGACTGGCCATCGCCGGGAACGAGTACCTCGAGCCCGCGCAGCATTCGCCACGCCAGTCCGTAGCCGGGCGAGCCATAGCAGCTCGGCACCCATCCGTCGTCGTAGGTGTGGGAGGGGCGCACGATGGTGTAAGGAATCGGCGCCTTCGCGCTGGAAAGCTGTCCAGCCGTGCCGGAAAGCCGCCCTGTGCCGCCGGCAGCTGCCTTTGCCATCGAGGCTCCGCCCGCAGCGCCTATGCCGCCCACACCGTTTATATCGCCCGCGCTGCCTCCCGTGGCGTCACCGGACATGGCGCCCGTCAGCACGCGTTCGCACTGGATCTTGAGCCGGGCATATTCCCAGAATGGGTTTTCGAGCGGCGTTTCCTCCGTAACGACCGGCGTGAGCGAGGTTTTTCTATAGACCGAAGCGCTGCTGATGAGCACATATTGGTCAGTAATTCCACCGAAAATCTCGATATCCGCGCGCACATGTTCGGGCCGAAAGGCTAGAAATTGAACCACCGCGTCGAAGCGCTCTCCTCGCAGCGCGCGCCTGGCGGCCGCGACGTCGCGGATATCCGCGTGGATCGTCGAAACGCCCGCCATCTCCTTTTTGGGATGCATTCCGCGATTCAAGTGCGCGACTTCGAAGCCCCTGCGGAGCGCCTCGATGGTGCAGGCAGTCGAGATATTCCCCGTTCCACCGATAAAAAGTACTCTCATGTTCAACCTCGCAAAAAGGGCCTATGGAAACGTGCGGAAGCTTGCGAACATCGACGGGCGCCAGAACGGACCAACGCCTTCGCTTGAGCGCGCGCGGTCGCCCCTCGGCACTCTGCCGCATGCACCAGCGTGCACAACCCGCGCACGAGCCCGAGCGCCAGCGCGCACATGGGCTCCACGGCGCAATGCGGTAAAACTTGCTCAATCTATGAGGATCACTGGTTTGATTACCTCGGCAGCCGCGTCGGCATACACCCTGAATCCTTCCTCGAGCGAATCGAATGAGAAGGTGTGCGTGAGCAAAGAAGTACGCAGCGCCGCGTTGCGCTTTAGCAGTTCAAGTGCCTGAGGGAATCCCCAATTGGGGATCGCATGCGACGCGATGAGCCGCTTTTTGGCGAAGTGAAAGTCGTTGGCGTGGAAACTGATCAGGTCGTCTTTGAAGTCGATGCCGTCGAAGACGATGCGGCTGTTGAACCCCGCCATCTCGACCCCGTCGACGATGGTGCGCGGCGGAGAAGTAACGATCACCACATTGAAAAGCCACGGGTACGCCGACCGGAGGGTATCTTTCCAGCTTGGATCGCGGCTGTCGACGACCGCGTCGGCGCCCAGCTTGAGCGCGACTTCCCTTCTGTAGGTACCGCGAACGTTGTCGAGGTTGTGCCCCACCACCACGATCCGGCGGGCGCCGTTCATGCGGCTCAGCGCGACACAACTCAAGCCAATGCAGCCAGGGCCGATGATCAAGACATCGTCGCCCATTCGGACATTCGCCTCTCGGAGCAGATCCAAGGCGACCGTGAGCGGCTCGGCGAGGGCCGCGGCGGGATACTCCAGCCCCTCGAAGGGGATCACCATCGCGGACGGAACAACGAGGTACTCCCCCATGCCTGCCTGATCGTTCATGTAGGTCTGGATATTCGAGCATGAGGCCGGTTTCTGGTTCAGACAGGCGTCGCACGCTCCGCAGGCGATGTTGTTCTGCACCACCACCGACATGCCGACCTTGAGGTGCGTCGATCCCGCGCCCACCGCCGCGATAATTCCCGTCACCTCGTGGCCCAGCGGAGTCAGCGCCTTCGCGGGGAGATCGCTGAAAAAGTGAATGTCGGTGCCGCAGATTCCGCAAGCTTTCACCCGCACCGCGACCTCACCCGGACCAGGCTCCCTCAACTCCATATGCCGTATCACGATATGTCGCGGTTCGTCGACCCACGCGCTCTTGAATTTCATTATGAAAACCTCCGTCGTTGTTGTCGCCAGGCGCCGCGCTCACTTGAGATACACTCGCCCCACCGCAAAGAGATACCCGCTCCGTTTGTAGAAGTCGAGGTCGCCGATATCGCTGAAAATGGTGGCTGGCGTATCTTCGCGCACCACAAAGCCGACGCCGATGCTCAGCGAATCCGCGAGGAAGATATCGAAACCGACGCGCGCCGTAAGCCCCTGCCCGATGCGGCCTATGACGCTCGCGCTGCCGTAATGCGCCGCGAGATAGTCTGTAAAGCTTGGATCCTGATTCGTGGAAGGAAAATGAAAGTAGAATGCTGGCCCCAGCCCGAAGTATGGCCTTATAAATCCGAGCGGAAGCATGAGATTGATCGAGAGCGGCGCGTAGATGAAGGACTCGTAGTACGTCCAATCAGCCTTGGCGCCGGATTTAGTCGTCAGGCTAGACCAGGGGAGAGGCCCTTCCGTGAACGATCCGGCCCCCGATCTATAGTAGAGGTCGCCAAGATACAGCACATCGGTGCTGACACCGAGCCAGGGGCGAACCGTGTAGTTCACCGTGACGCCGTAGAGCATGTCCTTTACATTGAAGGACGAAAGCGTATCGGCGAGCGGCGGGCTTATCGCGAGAAAGCCTATGCCAGCCTCACCCTTCGTCTTCTGCGCGAACGCGGAAGGCGCGGCACACAGCGCGGCCGCAAGGATCGCCATAGTGACAATCGCCCTCTTTCTCATAGAGCGTTCCTCCTTTTCCCTGCCCATTTTAGGCCAGCGCGGAAGAGAAGGCAATTGAAACCGCTACAATGAGGCTGCGCAGCGGAAAATAGATGCGTACTTCAACCGAGGACAGTCTGATCCGAGAGGACCCACTTCGCGGCGTCTCGATGGTGCACCTCGACTTGAACATGCTCCCCGCTCGTACCTGCCGCGCGCAAACGCTGGGCAAGCTCTTCGACTACAGCGACAGATCGGTGCTGTCCTCCCGTGCACCCGATGGCGACTCGCAGCACCGGCCGCTTGTGCGCGTCGGCCGACTCCCTCATGGTCAGAATCCACTCAGCCAAATTGCGGGTGAACCCCCGACAGGATTCATGCTGGAGGACGTAGGCCGCGCAGCGCGGATTCTTCCCCGTGAAGAACCTCAGAGAATCGTCGTAGTAGGGGTTGGGCAGAAAACGCACGTCGATCACCGCGTCCGCCTCCATCGCCCCATATTTGAATCCGAATGACCAGAGCTCGATGCTCTTTGCGCGCCGCAAGCCGCTCTCCGCCGCGACATCCTCTGATGAATCCACCTGTTGAAAATCCATTGGGCTCTCTCGATGTTTATTTTTTCCGCGCGATGTCGGGAGCTGCTTTCGGCGTGGGCGACGGTTGCGACAACGAAGGCGGCGCGGCGTCAGGCGCCGGTGGCTCTGAAAGGCTGTTTGCCCCACGTTCAGCGAGGGGAAACACGAGGGTAAACGTCGAACCCTGTCCCGGCGCGCTGCGCAGTTCAACCCTGCCGCCGAAGAGCGACATGATGTCTTTCACGATGGCGAGGCCGATCCCGCTCCCTCCAGTCTTGGAACTCCTCGCCTTCTCTATCCTGTAAAATCGCTCGAAAATCTTCTCATGCTCAGCCTCGGGAATTCCGACGCCGTTATCGCGCACAGCCACTCTGAATGCCTCAGTGTTCGCGCGCGCGTCTACCGCGATCTTCCCGCCTTCAGGCGTGTATTTAATGGCGTTCTCGAGGATATTTCTGAACGCGTGGTAGAACCAGCTCTCGTTCCCATAGATGTTCGGAAACTCGACATCTATGCCCAGCTCGATTGCCTGATGTTTCGAATCAGCAAGCCCGCGCAGGCTCGCAACCGCCTGTTCTATAGATTTTTCCACATCGATCGGCACGCTCGCGGAGTTGTCGATCCTGTGCTCAATTTCAGAGAGCAGAAGCAGCTCGGAGATCAGCTTCGACAACCGACCCGTCTCGATTTCCAGAATCTCAAGGCTGCGCCGCCTATCCTGGGCCGGCAGATTCTCCCACATCTTCAGGGTCTCGATGAAGCCCGAAATCAGCGTGAGCGGCGTTCGGAACTCATGCGACACATTCGAGATGAATTCTTTGCGGATGCGCTCGATTTTTTCTCTCTCCGTGATGTCTTTCAGGATCACGAGCACGCCCAGAAGCGCCCCGTCGCGATATTTGCTCAGCACGGGCGAAACGCCAATTTCGAGATCGCGCAGCTCGGAATTGCGCGCCTTGATCGCGCAGGTCTTGCGCTCAACAATGACGCTCTCGAAGGTCGTGAACACCGCGTCCATAATCGCGTTCCGCGGAAGGTCCTCAGGGTGGAAAAAACAGCGCGCGTCGATATTCGCGAGGCGCTGAGCGCTCTCGTTGAAGAGAATGATCGATTTGTCCGCCTCAAAGAGAATCACTCCGCTGTCCATCGCGGAAAACAGCGAACTGATGTAATTGTTCTTCCGGTTGCTGCTGGCCTGTATTTCGTTGAGCGCCAATAAGAGTTCACCGTTTTTGCTCCGCAGCGCGCCGAGTTCGCCGGAAGAGAGACCATCACGCCGTGCGGTTTTAAAAAGCGCGACGAGGTACCGCAACATGAAAAAAAGACAGATCGCCACGAGCGCGAGGCTCAGAATCAGCAGACTGCGCCCCGACAGGAGCCCACGCTCAGGCAACGACGCGCCCGGGACTCTGAACAGCACATCGAGCACAGCCTTGAGATTACTCATTGATCTTGAAGCCCAAACCTCTCACTGTCTCGATGTAGCCGTACGGATTCGGTGATTGGCCCAGCTTTTTCCTCAGATTTCGAATGTGCACATCAAGCGACCGGGCCTCTGAATCGCCGCCCGACAGCAGGAGCTTCTCAATGAGCAGCGTGCGCGAAACGACTTTTCCCATCGCCTCCGCCAAAATGTGGAGAATGGAAAACTCAACGGGCGAGCAGAGAATTCTGGTGCCCGATTTTTCTACGCTGTGGCTCTCGGCATCGATCTCGATATCCTGGAACTTCAGCTTCTTGAAGGCTCCCGGGAAGGCGTTCCGATTCGTTCGCCGCAGCACCGCCTCGATCCTTGCGAAGAGTTCCTTGAGGCTGAAGGGCTTGGTGATGTAATCGTCGGCGCCTATCGCG
>Ga0172375_10009433_pt1 | contig 12871 bp, 14 predicted proteins | sample LakKiv1m_FD_114537 | JGI IMG/M metagenome (GOLD analysis project Ga0172375, IMG submission 114537) | Freshwater microbial communities from Kabuno Bay, South-Kivu, Congo - kab_092012_11.1m | ecosystem: Environmental > Aquatic > Freshwater > Lake | place: Democratic Republic of the Congo... | reverse complement strand
GTAATAATCAAAATTTTGGGTATGTTTTTGGCGACTGTTGTGGTTATCGTGGCCATTATTCAGCAGAGAATAATAAACAACTATGATGTCAGTGTTTCAATAAATGGCCGCGGTATTGTTGAATACGTTCCGGATACAACCATTGTCACTCTTGGCGTAAAAGTGGAAAGAAAAGATAAGGCCGAAGAAGCTCTTTCGGAAATGAACGATAAAATGAATAAAGTGATTAAATCCGTTGAAGCCAATGGAATTTCAAAAAACGACATAACGACCCAAGATTACAGCCTTGCGCCGGAATACGGATATGATGAAAAAGGCGCGCAATACACGTCAGGATACACAGCTAAGCAATTTATAAAAATAAAGATAAAAAATGTTGAAGAAGGATCGGATGTTGTTTCAAGAGTTATAGATTCCGCAAGCAAAGCCGGGTCCAACGAGATTAATTCAGTCATGTTTGAAGCTTCAAACATTGAAAATTTAAAACAACAAGCAAGGCTTAAGGCCATTGAAGACGCGCTTACCAAGTCATCGGAAATGTCAAAAGCTCTTGGCACCAAATTCGGGAAAATAACCGGTTTTTGGGAGAATGTCGTAAAATCGCCTGATTTGTCTTATCAATACGGATATTACGAAGAAAGCAAATCCGGAATGTCTCCTCAGACGCCATCCGGCACGCAGGAGATAATAATGGATGTAAGCGTGAATTTTAAGATAAAATAATAAAAACAATTTTTGTCATTCCGGAAAATAGATTTTCTGAGCGAGCTGGCGAGCTCCTGGAAAATCTATTTTCCGGAATCCAGATTGTGTGCAAGACTGTAGCTATATATAGCATAGATTCCGGATAAGTTAATTTCTAACGGCTCGATTACTCGCCGAGAAATTAACTTTTCGGAATGACATAATAGGTAAAGTCTTATAAAAAATGTAAATAACGCTCGAGATTCTTGCATTTAATCATATATGAAAATAACTTTTTTCGGAGCCACAAGATCGGTGACAGGGTCAAAGCATTTGATAGAAACAGATGATGGATACAAAATGTTTTTGGATTGCGGTTTTTTTCAAGGTCACAGAAAGGAAGCGGCCGAGCTTAATAAAAATTTTCCGATTGATCCAAAGACAGTAAATTCCGTGATTCTTTCTCACGCGCATCTTGACCACTCAGGTCTTTTGCCGCTTATGGTTAAGCTTGGATTTTCCGGACCAATATTCGCGACTCCGTCAACATGCGATGTGACAGAATGCATGTTGCAAGACAGCGCGTCAATACAAGAGGATGATGCTGATTATTTGAACAGACATCTTAAAAAAGGAGAGGATCCGATAGAGCCGATTTACGATTCTTTTGACGCGGAAAAAGCAGTTTCTCTTTTTACAAGGTTCCAGTATTCTTTTTTGGGAAACAGGTGGATGAAAATAAACGACAATATAAGGTTTAAGTTTTATGACGCAGGTCATATTTTGGGTTCCGCGATTGTCGTAATTGAAATAATTGAAAAAGGAGTTAAAAAAACAATAGCTTACACAGGAGATTTGGGCAGAAGAGGGATTCCGATATTAAGAGATCCGGAGCACATAAAAGAGAAAGTTGATGTTTTGATATGCGAGTCAACTTATGGAGATCGTCTTCATGATCCTATTACCGCAACCGAGGGCGTCATAGAGAAAATAATCAAATCAGCGGTTTTGAAAAAGGGAATAGTCATAGTTCCGGCTTTCGCGCTCGGAAGAACTCAGGAGCTTATTTATGTTTTGCACAGAATGTTTAAAAAAGCCGCGGCTTTGAAAATCCCGATTTTTTTGGACAGTCCGCTCGCGACAAAAGTGACAGAGGTGTTTAAAAAACACTCAAATATTTTTGACAATCAGACATGGTCTGATTTTAATCCTAAAACCGAAATACCTTTTATTTTCAAATACCTCGCTTACACGAAAACGGTTCAAGAATCAAAAGATTTGAATTATCGCGAAGGTCCTTTCATGATTATATCGGCAAGCGGAATGATGGAAGCAGGAAGAGTTTTGCATCATTTGAAAAATCATGTTTCAGATTCAAGGAACACTGTTTTGATAACAGGATTCCAGGCGCAAAACACTTTGGGAAGAAGATTGCAGGACGGAGAAAACCAAATAAAAATTTTCAATCAAAAATACAAAGTAAAAGCCGATGTTGTCACTGTTCCTTCTTTGTCCGCTCACGCTGATCAATCCGATCTTTTGGACTACATTCAAAATGCAAATCCTTCAAAAAAATTATTTTTAGTGCACGGAGAGGAGGAATCAATCAATGTTTTGGCAGGCGAGGTCTTAAAATCAAATCCAAAATTTGAGTTGGAAATTCCTTATTTGGGACAAAGTTTTATTGTTTAACGCGCAAAACGCAACCTTTTTTAAGAAAAGGCGTTATATATTTACATATTATAATGCCTATTTTACATAAAACATGGATATAAAAGAAGAGAAAAAACTTATACAAAAAGCCAAAAAAGACCCATCAGTTTTTGGGGTTATTTTTGAAGAAAATTACGACAAGATTTTCGCTTATTGTCTTAAAAGGACCGGTAATATCCACGTGGCGCAAGACGTGTCGTCTGAGGTCTTTTTTAAGGCTTTGGACAGGCTTTGGCAGTTCAGATGGAAAAATATATCAATTTCGTCTTGGCTTTACAGAATAGCCACGAATGAAATAAATCAATACTACAGAAAACAAAAGAAAAACCATGTTTCAATAGAAGATCTTATTGAAAAGAGCGGAATAGAATTAAGAGATGAAACGGATTTGGTGAGAGAAATGGAAAATCAAGAAATAGAAATAGAAAAAGCCGAGTCATGGCGCGAAGCGCAAAAACACATAAGTCGTTTGCCGGAAAAATATCAAGAAGCTTTGAGCTTAAGATTTTTTGAAGAAAAAAAGATTTCAGAGATCGCGGAAATTTTGGGTAAAAAAGAAGGCACGATAAAATCTTTGATTTCACGAGGAGTTTCTTTATTAAGAGAGAGAATGAATAACAAGACGCAACCAAAACCATCTTCCTCCGTTATAGATACAGAAGAAGCGATTGGTCCCGCTTCAAAAAATTTTTGAGCTTATGAATACTGACGATAAAAAAATAAACATAACACTTCCGTCGGTTGTAGTTTCGCCGGCGCGAAAGAGGCGTCTTAAAATAGCGCTTTTGGAATATCATGAAAATCGTTCCAGCATTCACTCGTTCAAAATGTTTATCAATGATTTAATAAAAAATATGACAATAGGAAAAAAGAGCACGGCCCTTGCGACTTTATCGCTTTTCGCTTTGGTTTTGGGAGCCGGAATTTTCGGTCCGACCGCATCTGACGTGGCGCAGGCCGAAGCTACTACAACCATTAAAAGAGCTTTCGCGCGCTTTACGGATTTGTCTGATGATGAAAAAGCCGAATTGCAGACAAGATTTCAAGACAGAGTGCATTTTAAAGAATCTCAAGACAGGCCTTTTTTGGGCATGAATGAGATGACAGAAGAAGAAAGAGAAAAAAAGCACGAAGAGATGAAAGCTTCTTTGGCTGATTCTTTGGCCGAAGCGCAAAGCGCGTCTGATTTGGAGGTTGTGGCTGCCGACCAAATGCCGGTTGAAGGATTTTTTGGAAAAGCAGGAAGAGCGTTCGGGTTTAAAATGATGAAGAACGATCTTGATAACTTGGAGAACCTTCCCCAAGAAATACAAAACAAGATAAAAGAGCGCGAAGAGGCGCGAGAGGAAATGGAGCCTGTAAAGTTTCTTAAATATACAAATTCGGACGGACAGAAGATTTATTTGGGACTTAATTCCTCGGACGAGCCTGTTATGAAATTCGTTGAAGGTGAAAATCCTCCTTTTCCGGGTGAAGGCAGGGGAAAAGGTCCCGGGTATCGCGCCCAACAAGAACAAGCCGAATAATTGTAATTACATATCCTTAAACAATAAACAGCCCATTAAAACAGGCTGTTTATTGTTTTTTTACGAAATATGCTATAATATTATAGCGTTCTAAATTTTTAAAATATAAAAATATGCTTCAATGTAACCCTAAAACAGCCAAAATAATAATAAGAACCTGTTCTATCACGCTTATATTTTTGACTTTGGCTTATGGAATGACTGATTTGGTCAAAAAAGAGGTTTATCAATCAGTCGCGCTTTTGTGTGGTCTTTATATTTTTGCCGCGAGCTTTCAAGAAAGTTTATGTCATCATCCAAAAATTAAAAAACTCATAATGTTCGGCATGGCTTTTTTAATAGCTTTTGGAATAATCATTTTCGCATTAAACAGATGTTAGTATGGTAAAAAAAATATTCATAGTGATTTTTTCTTTGTTCGCTGTCGGAGCTGTTGTTTGGTTTTTAAAATTCAAACCAGAACCGGCTCCTTCTTATCAAACCGAAAAAGCGGCAAAAGGAACATTAAAACAAACAGTTGAAGCAACCGGAAAAGTGGAATCAATGGAAAGAATAAATCTTAATTTCAAATCAACCGGAAGAATAACAGATATTTATGTCAAAGTGGGAGACAAAGTGACAAAAAATCAAATTTTGGCAAGGCTTGAATCAAAAGCTCTTTTGAGCAGAGTTTCGGACGCGCAAGCTCAGGTCAATCAAGAAAAAGCAAGATACGACGAAATAATGGCCGGATCTTCCGATACTTCTATAAAAGTCGCGGAAGACACTGTGTCGCAAAGAGAAAAAGATTTGGAAGTGGCTCAAAATAATGTTGAGAATCTTGGTGACAAGCGAGATGTTGAATTAAGGAGTCTGAAAGAGAAAATTCTTACGGAAATAAGAAATCAAATAGTTGTGTCTGATTTTTCTTCTCAAACAATAAATAATATTTTTACCAATACCGACGTTAACCTTAGTTATTCTTATAATCCAACTTCTCTTTCTCCTTACAAAAGAGACGCTGAATCAGCCAAAAAATCCGCTGAAGAAGAAGAGGCAAATGTTTTGTCAGCTCTTTCCGTGCTTAATTCTTCGTCGTCTGACAGCGAGATTCTTTCTTGCGCCACGGACGCTTTGGAAATGCTTGATCACATGAGAAACGCGCTTTCAAAAACAATGGAATTCGTTGACAAGCTTTATATCACCACAGATTTTACAAAAACCGAGCAAGACGCTTTTAAAACCGAAGTTCAGACAAGACAATCTTCTGTCACAACTTCCATCTCAACAGTTGTTTCCGCCAAAACAAGCTGGACCGACAGGATAGCATATTACAATGATCAGGAGTCATCAGCTAAAAATTCGGTTGAGCAAGCCAAGGCGGCTTTGTCGGTTGCCAAATCTCAATTGGAGAACACCAAATCAGGCCCTAGAAAATTCCAAATAGATTCTCAGCTTGCCAGAATCGCGCAATCAGAGGCCGCGCTTAGCTTGGCGTTTGCCAATCTTGAAGACGCGATAATAAGAGCGCCTCTTGCTGGAGTCATAACAAAGAAATATTTTCAACCCGGTGAACAATCGTCAATGTCAAAACCTGTTTTAGAGATGATAGGAGACGCGACTTTGGAGATAGAGGTTGATATATCCGAATCTGATATATCAAAAGTAAAAACAGGTCAAAAAGCGGAAATAACTCTTGACGCTTTTGGAGAGGATTTGGTTTTTACCGGTGATGTGACATTTGTTGATCCGGCTGAAACATTAATATCTGATGTTGTTTATTACAAAGTAAAAATCGCTTTTACAGGAGCTTCTGAGGATGTAAAACCCGGAATGACCGCAAATGTTTCCATAATAACGAATTCAAAAGATTCAGCGCTTTATGTTCCTGCAAGAGCGATTCATTCCAGAGATGGAGAAAAATATGTTAAAGTTTTGCAGGGTTTGTCTTTGGTTGAAAAAACGGTTACTGTCGGAATGAGAGGAGACGACGGAATTGAAATATTGTCAGGAGTTTCGGAAGGCGAAGATGTTGTCACTTTCGTGGAAGAGAAATAATCCGCGATTTTATGATTGAAATAAAGAATCTTCACAAAGAATATGTGTCAGATGGATTGAGCACAAAAGTTTTGCACGGATTGAATTTTTCTATAGAAAAAGGCGAATTTGTCGCGATTATGGGGCCATCAGGATCAGGGAAGTCAACCTTGATGCATATTTTGAGTTTTTTGGACAGACCTACACAAGGAGAATATATTTTCAAAGGCGAGGATACTTCCAAGTTTGACGATAAGAAACTGGCTTCTTTGCGAAACAGCGAAATAGGATTCGTTTTTCAGCAATTCAACTTACTCCCAAGGACTTCTGTTTTTGATAATGTCAAACTGCCGCTCTCGTATTCAAAAAAACACAGTGAATCAAAAAAAACAGATCTTGTTAAAAAAGCGGTTGAATCGGTCGGGCTTTCTCATAGGACTGATAATTTATCAAACCAGCTCTCAGGAGGGGAGAAGCAAAGGGTTGCGATAGCCAGGGCTTTGGTTAATAATCCGGATATAATTTTTGCTGATGAGCCCACAGGCAACCTGGATTCAAAATCAGGCGCTCAGGTTATGGAAATACTTGATAATTTGTTTGAAAACGGAAAGACGATAATTTTAGTCACTCATGAGAGATATACGGCCGAATACGCGGAAAGAATAATAAAACTCAAAGACGGTGTTATAGAATCCGATTCCAAAGATCACGAAAGAAGAAAAACAGGCCTTGAAAAATAATTCATAAATCAAAAATTTTCCATATACCAAGTATTCGGTCAAAGGCGTTATTAAAAATTCTTGGCGTTTGGCGTTTATTGTTTTTGCAAAGCCTCTATTGGCTCCATTTGCGACGCTTGTTTTGCCGGATATATTCCAAAGATAAGCCCTGTCGCGACCGAGAATCCGACTCCCAAGAATATTCCGAAATTTGAAAAAGTATAACCCCAGTTTATTCCGTATTTGTTTATCGCAAACATGGCTGTCGCGCTCAGAGCTTCTCCTGTTATCACGCCTATTATTCCGCCGAGCGTGGTGAGTAAAATCGCCTCCCATATGAATTGCCACAATATGTTTGAGTTTGTCGCGCCTATTGCTTTCCTTAGCCCTATTTCATAGGTCCTCTCAGCCACCGAAACATACATTATATTCATTATTCCAACTCCTCCTACAAGCAGGGAAATCGCGGCTATGGCTGCCAAAAGAAGTGTTATTCCGCCTGTTATGGTTTCTATCATTCCCATTGCTTCCTCCATTGTTGTTACCGCAAAGTCGTCTTTGTTCGGGTCGGTTATTTTGTGCTGAGATCTCATTATGGATTCTATGTCAGAGGCTGTTTCTTTGGCTTTGGAAGGGTTTTTAAGATACGCTGTGATGAATTGTATGTGATCCACTCCCATGACTTTTTTTTGCAAAGTCTTGGCAGGCATAAATGTAGCGTTGTCCATATCCATAAAAAAAGTGCTTCCTTGTTTTTCCATAACCCCGACAACCTGAAAAGATTTTTTTCCTATTTTTATTTTTCTGCCCACGGCTTCTTCTTGCCCGAAAAGTTTTTTTGAAAGCTCGCTTCCTATCACAACAACCAGATCTTGAGAAGAGTCTTCGCCTTCGTCAAACGGGCGTCCTTTTTCAATTTTTGCGTTAAAAAGATTGAAAAAAGAAGCGTTAACTCCCCATATCATTGTTGTTTTGTGCTCTCCGTCTCGGCTTGCTATGTCCTGGCCGACTATTCCTGCGTAATAATCTTTTATGTTCGGATGTTTTCCGATTTCTTTCGCGTCTTCAAATTTAAGAGTTGTTATTGTTATTCCGCTTGCCATGCCCATAGCGTTGTCTGATCCGTTTTTGCTTGTTGAAGGTACTTTTACTTCAATTTGCACATAGTCGCTCCCAAATACGGAAACTTCGTTTAAAATAAAAGTTTTTATTCCAGATCCCAAGTTTATGACTATTATTATGGAAACAACGCCAATCATAAGACCGAGTATTGTCAAACCTGATCTCACTTTGTGAAGCTTAATCGCTTTGTAGGCTATTTTAAGAGGATTTAATATGCTCATAATTTATTCATAATGAAGCGCCGCGACAGCCTCAAGATCTGATGCTTGTTTTGCCGGATACCATCCAAAAATTATTCCAACCGCGCTGGATACGCCGACTCCCATTATTATTGAACCCAAAGAAACAACATAATCCCAATCATATCCGAGATATTTCGCGACAAAAGCTATAAGCGCGGAAACAGAAGCTCCGATAATTATTCCTATTATTCCACCCAAAAGCGTCAAAACGAGCGCTTCTATCAAAAATTGCGTTTGTATTCCGTCTTTTGTCGCGCCTATTGCTTTTCTAAGACCTATTTCCCTTGTTCTTTCTCTTATCGATATCAACATTATATTCATTATTCCTATTCCTCCAACTATCAAGGACACGGCGGCAATCGCGGACAAGAAAAGTTTTAAAGCGTCAGTGACCGAGGATAGCGCTTCCAAGCCCGACGCGGCGTCTCTTACGGAAAAATCGTTCGGCTCGGATCCTTCCAAGCCGTGTCTTTCTCTTATCACGCTTTCAATTTCAGAGGCGACCATTTTTACATTTTCATTATCCCTTGCTTTGGCTCTTACTATGTTCACATGGTTTATTCCGAGAAGGATTTTTTGAGCTGTTTTTATTGGGACAAAAATAAGATTGTCTTGATTTTGAAATTGCACGACCCCTCTTTTTTTCATAACGCCTATAACTCTGAAACTTTCTCTTTTTATCTTTATTCTTTTGCCTATCGGGTTCTCGTCTCCGAACAAATCTTTGTATGTTTGCCATCCCAAAACAGCGACTTTGCCGACTCCTTTGTCATCTTCTTGCGAAAAAAATGTTCCGATTTGAGTCTTGGCATCTTCTATTTTCAAATATTCCGAAGTGGTTCCGACAAAAGTTGTGTCTGTTGTTTTGTTGAGATATTGAGCTGTGTCAACTCCTCTTACATAACTCGTCACAGCTTCAACCCTTTCAATTTTTTTAAGAGCTTCAGCGTCGTCTTGCGTTAATGTTGTCACATTTATTCCAAAAACCGATGCCGGCGGACCGTCTTCATCGCTGTAGCCGGGCATAACCGCTATAAGGCTTGCTCCGCTTGATGTTATTTGGTTGAAAATCAAAGACTGCGCTCCGGCTCCAACGCTCATTATCATTATAACGCTCGCGACTCCGATTATTATTCCAAGAGAAGTCAAAAAAGTTCTTCTTTTGTTTGTTTTGAGAACCTTGAATGATTCTTTTATTATTCTTATAAATCCCATATTCAATTATTCAATTTGTCGTTTTATCTGTGTTTGGTTGTTTAATTGTATATTATTTTTGGGTTTTTGAGAAATGAATTATACCTGCTCACGCGTCTCTATGCATAACTTAATCTCGTTGTTTTTAAAGATTTATGCTTAGGATGTCGTAATTAATCAGTGTTTTTTGTTGTGATGACAAGAAATTTTTGCTATTATAAAAATAAATAGTTTTTAATATTTGTTTAATGTTTGTAAAAATAAAAAATACAAACAAATCAGCTTTTACTTTACTTGAGTTATTGGTGGTTATTTCTATTATTGGCTTATTGTCAACATTGGCGGTAGTGGCTTTAAGTAGCTCTCGGACTAAAGCCAGGGACGCCAAGCGCGTGACAGAAGTTAATCAGATGGTTAAAGCGATTGAACTTTACTACGATAAAAAAGGCTATTATCCCGAGTATACTACCAGTCTAAGATGCAATTCATCAACATCCTTAACAGGGTTAGTAGCTGAAAATATTATGGCATTTATTCCGGTTGATCCAAAGAATACCTCTACAGCACCCAGATATTGTTATGAATATTTAGGAATGGGAACATCAGATACTATATTTGAATCAGCTTGGTATTGTTCAGGTCGCAGAAGAACTGACTATCAATGGTCTTTGCAATTTTCTACAGAATCTGTTTCTTTTAATTTTCCTCGCTTGACCAATTCTTCCGGTGTGCCAAATAACGAATATATCTATTGTGTGCACGGACCTCTTAGATAAAGACTATAAGAGAACATTTTGTTGTTGAGTTTATTGTTTATTGGTTCGTCAATGGCGACGCGCGCCGCATCATGGCGCGATAGCCGTCGGAGTGTCACCCCCATATGGTAGAGAGTTTCTACCATAGGGGGTATTTTTTTGTTAAAAAATTTCTTCGTAGCGAAACGAAGAATATACTTAGTTTTTTTGTTGTGAAGTTTGAATAACTAGTATTGCATCTCCAAAACTTGGGTCGGTGTATTGGCAAGTCTTTTGCGCAAGTGTTTTAAAAAAAATTTATGACAACACTGTGATTTCTCTTTCTATGTTTGCTCTCGCTTGTTGTTCAAGCTCTTTGCTGGCGCGTTCCGTGAAAAATATTCTTGTTCTATTTAAAAAATTTTTCAAAACCGCTTTTCTTCCGGCGCGATATTGGTCATCCGGAACCCACGCGTATTCTTGGCGAATTTTTGCCGCATATTTGTCATATTCTTCTTCGCTTGAACCGAGTATTGCCAAATCTGCATCTAAAAAGATTGCCGAATCAGTGTCATTTTCATTAACTTCATGTTTTGTGGTGGCGCGAATTAAAGTCAAAACATGGTTGACCGCATTTTCCGGAATACCAAGTTGAATTAAATAATTTTGAGCATATTGTGCGCTTTGTTCTTCGTTGTCTTTTGCTTTTGTATCATACACAATATCGTGAAAATATGCGGCAAGCCTTACTCCTGTACTGTCTTTGATTTCTTGTTCATGCGCTTGCAAAAAAGACAGCATTTTTTCTATATGCTCAAAATTATGATACCTGCGAGTTTCGTCTTGGTATTCTTGGACAATTTGTTTGAATAATTCTTCGGCTTCGGATTTTTTATCATCATCAAATATGCCGCAAAAATCTTCTTGCAATATTTCCAGTTTTGTTTTTTCCGGGGTGTGCAAAGATTCCGGTGTATAAGTCATAATTTTTTATTATTTTGTATAACGTATCGGAATATCTGATGTTTGCCTATGGCGGATATGGGTGGAGTCCTGAGCTTGTCGAAGGGCGTAACCAGATATGCCGTGTTAAGTGATGTGAAATTTATTTTCTTTGATCAACTAAACCGCCAATATATTTCGCTTTGTAAATTTCGTTTCCATCCACGGACTTGATAATTTCTTCGCCAAAAAAATTGTCGACTTGTCCTTCAAAAACATTGATATATTCAACGCCGTCAAGGTTGTATTTTTTTGGGCCACGAAAAGGTTTATCTTCGGGAATCAGTGTTAGTGCTCCTTGTAAGGTCTTATAAACAGCCTGAATATCAGCAACACCTTCAGCTACCCAGCCATAATAAACCATCATATAAACAGGCAAGTTTCGAAAAAATACAGCCTCTCTACCGCCATACGGTTCGCCACCGAAATAGTTATCATGATACTTCCAATCGCCATCTTCAAATATCAACGTTGTAGATTTATCAGCTTCGATAATTTTTTTGGCATTGTCGCCAGCCGCATAAGTTGATTTTTTTGCTTTAACCAAAAATTTACAAAGTTCATTTAGGTCTATCATATTTTTATGTTATAAATGTTAGAAAATAAATTTTATTTTTGTCTTGGCGTAGTGGCAGAGGGGCTGTGGTGGAGGGCGAATGTTCCGAGAACAAGGCTCCTTATTATTTTTTGCGTTTAAAAAAATTATCCAAAAGAATTAACTTGCTGTTTCAAAATAAATTTTTCTAGTATAAAATCATAATCAGCTTTTATCTCTTTGGCAAGATTATCATCTTTAGCAAAATCTAAACATACCATAATCGAAATTGTGGATATGATTTTTTGTCTGAAAAATCCAGATATTTATCATCTTGCCACACAAGTTCAGTGAAATTTTTAAAATCTTCATTATATCCAAGACACATAATTTTTAAACGATTAAACGGATTTATACGCAAAATAATTTTTGCAAAAAATGGTGAAAGTTTTATTTCCATAGTTATTTTTAAATTAATCTATAATTTCCTCTATCTAAAAATTCCAAATATCCTTTGTCTCTTAAAAATTGTAATTGCTGTCGTATTTTATCTTTGATATGTTTATTTTCAGGATGTTTTTTACTTAAAACATTTTCAAAATTATAAATTTCATCAAGTGTAAAATCTTTCTTGTTTAATTTATCAATACAATTCATTACATCTAAAATCCAACCCTTCAAATTTATATCTTTAGATTCTCTTAAAAATAAAGTTTTTTGCCAGTTTTTTAAAACAACATCTTTATCTTCAGTTTCTCCATTTTTTATATAAAATATTTTACCACTTTCAGGAATGCCCGATAATAAAATATTGCAACCAACCCAACCAGAACGACGAGCATTTTGAGATAAAGGTTTCCTTTTTTCAATAATAGCTGGAACAAAAAAATGCTTTGGAATAACTACAAAATTTTGTACTTTATAGCTTTGCAAATTATAGTTTAAAAAGAAAAAGCTCGGATTATTTATGCTATTCAATCTTTCAATCATCTTGCCATAAGCCCCATCGACAATTCTTTTGCCCATGTTGTCCTTTTTGCTTTTCAATTCATATTCCTCATTGCAATTTGTACAATAAAAATCAGCTACTGGTTTATTATTTTCAAAATTTCTGACAAAGTTTCCACAATTTGGACAGAAAATTCGATTTTTTACCCAGTTTTCTGCCATTACTCGTATTGCTTGCGATTGGTTTTTGTATTGAATAGCTAAAGTTGTATTGAAATATAGTCGCATATTTTAAAATACAAAACTTCCGCTTGATAAAAAATAGGGCGGATCTGCAAAAATCATGTCAACTGAATTTTCAGGCAACTGTTCCAGGATTTTCAGGCAATCGGCGTTGTATAAAACAAAATTTTTATCCGAAAAATAAGGCTTTTGT
>Ga0172375_10009432_pt1 | contig 12871 bp, 6 predicted proteins | sample LakKiv1m_FD_114537 | JGI IMG/M metagenome (GOLD analysis project Ga0172375, IMG submission 114537) | Freshwater microbial communities from Kabuno Bay, South-Kivu, Congo - kab_092012_11.1m | ecosystem: Environmental > Aquatic > Freshwater > Lake | place: Democratic Republic of the Congo... | reverse complement strand
CATCGCTGGATAAAAAGAGATGTAAATCTCCTTGTCTTTGAACAGAGATTTTTGTTATCGTCTGATTTTTTTGTCCATAAACTTTTTCCTACTGGAACATTGCGTGAACCATTCAGCGTTATAAAAAGAGCGGATGCTGTAATTATTAATCGGAAATTTTCGGAGCCTGAAGATATTCCTATAAAAAGGAAAAAATATTTTAAAGACGTGCCTGTATTTACCGCCTGTTACAAAGCGATAAGTTTTATTGACCTTAATTCAAAGCAGGAATATAACCTTGAAGAATTCAAAGGACAGAAATCATTGGTGGTGTCGGGAATAGCAAACCCATTTTCGTTTTTGAATATCCTTCGGCAGACTAATGTTGATACCACTAACAAAATGATTTTTAAGGATCATAAAAAATATTCGTTGAAAGAAGTTGAAAGGATTAGAAAGAAATTTTATACAAGCAATTCACACTCTGTGGTAACAACCGAAAAGGATGCAGTCAAACTTTCTAATTACTCAAAGGAATTGGATGACATAGATATTTTCTATTTAAAAATCATTCTTGTCATGGATGATGAAATTAAATTCAAAAAATTTTTACTTAATAAACTTGCGTAATCAAATCTTTACGTTATGATAAATCAAAAGAAAAAATAATTCCGGAGGAATCAAATGGAAAAAACTCATAAGTACGTTTATTACTTTGGCGGAAAAAAAGCCGAAGGAAAAGCCGAGATGAAAGAACTTCTTGGCGGTAAAGGTGCTAATCTTGCTGAGATGGTAAATATAGGACTTCCCGTACCAGCGGGCTTTACTATCTCAACTGAGGTCTGCACTTACTATTATGCTAATAAAAGAAAATACCCCAAAGAACTTAACAAGCAGGTTAGTGATGCGCTTGTAAAAGTTGAAAAACAAATGGGAGCAAAATTCGGCAACACGGAAAATACTCTCCTTGTTTCAGTTCGAAGCGGTGCTAGGGCTTCGATGCCGGGAATGATGGAAACAATCCTAAATGTCGGTTTGAATGATATTACCCGGGAAGGATTAATTAGAAAGACCGGAAATCCAAGGTTTGTTTACGATTCACAGAGAAGATTAATACAAATGTACTCCGACGTTGTAATGGAAAAAGCGGCAGGCATTGAAGTTTCTAATGGTAGGGGTATTCGTTATTATCTTGAAAAAGAATTGGAAAATATGAAAGAGAAACGCGGTGTGCATTCGGATACCGATTTAACTTCTGATGATCTGAAAGAATTAATCGAAATCTACCGATCAAAAGTTCTAGAGGTATTGGGGAAACCTTTCCCCGAAGATCCAATGGAACAGCTTTGGGGAGCAGTTGGCGCTGTGTTTGCAAGCTGGAATGGCAAGCGGGCGATTTCTTACAGAAGATTTGAGAGCATTCCGGATGAGTGGGGAACCGCCGTAAACATTCAGTCAATGGTTTTTGGAAATATGGGTGATACTTCAGCAACGGGTGTTGCCTTTACAAGAAATCCTGCAACCGGGGAGAATCATTTTTACGGTGAGTGGCTTGCTAATGCACAGGGGGAGGATGTTGTTGCCGGAATTAGAACTCCAAATCCAATAAATGAAGTTGGAAAGAGTGAACACAATAAACATCTCTCATCACTTGAAACCGCAATGCCCGAAGTTTATAAAGATCTTCATAAAATTCAGCAAAATCTTGAACGTCATTATAGAAATATGCTTGATATAGAGTTCACAATTCAGGAAGGTCATCTTTACATGCTTCAGTGCCGCGTTGGAAAAAGAAACGGCCCTGCCGCTATTAAAATGGCACTTGATATGTATCATGAAAAATTAATTTCGAAAGAAGAAGCTATAATGCGAGTTGAACCTTCTCAACTTGATGAACTTCTTCATCCGATAATTGATGCAAGCGTTGAAAAAAATTCGAGGGTAATTGCAAAAGGACTTCCAGCAGGCCCCGGAGGTGCAGCAGGTCAGGTTGTATTTAGTGCTAATGATGCAGTTGCATGGAACAAAGAAGGCAGGCAGGTAATCTTAGTTCGTGAAGAAACCAATCCGGAAGATATCGAAGGCATGCGTGCCGCTGAAGCTATTCTTACGGCAAGAGGCGGAATGACAAGTCATGCTGCTCTTGTTGCAAGAGGATGGGGCAAATGTTGTATAGTTGGCGCCGGAGGAATTAAAATAAATTATGATGAAAAATATTTAACTGTTGGTGACTCGAAAATTGCGGAAGGCGAATGGCTAACTTTGAATGGCACGAAAGGTTACGTTTATGCGGGTCAATTGCCGATGATTAAATCAGCCGATGAAAATCCTTACTTCAGAGAATTGATGAAGATGTGCGATCAAGTTAGAAGATTGAAGATAAGAACTAATGCAGATACTCCGGACGATGCAGCTAAAGCCCGTTCATTCGGAGCAGAAGGAATTGGTCTTTTCAGAACAGAACATATGTTTTACGGAAAACATTCCGAAGAACCATTATTCAAACTTCGAAAAATGATTGTTTCCAAAACCGAAATTGAAAGAAGAGCTGCACTTGATGAGTTGTTCCCGCACGTGAAGAACGATATGAAGGGAACTCTTGAGGCAATGGATGGATTTCCGGTTACAATCAGAACTTTAGATCCCCCCTTGCATGAATTTGTTCCAAACAGAATTGAAGAAAGAGAAAAGCTTGCTTCAAGTCTTGGTATTTCACTTGATGAATTAAATGAGCGAGCTGAAGCATTACACGAAAACAATCCGATGATGGGACATCGCGGTGTTCGCTTGGGTATCACTTATCCCGAAATAACAGAGATGCAGGTTCGGGCTATCTTTGAAGCTACGGCTGAATTGATAAAAGAGGGTAAAAAACCCTTCCCCGAAATAATGATTCCGGTAGTTGGAATTGAAACCGAATTAAAACATCAATATGAAATAATTAAAAAAGTTTATGCTGAAGTAATTGAAAAATTCGGAGTCAAAAAAATCCCCCATCTCGTTGGAACAATGATAGAAATTCCAAGAGCAGCATTGACTGCAGATAAAATTGCGGTCTATGCTCAGTTCTTTTCATTTGGTACAAACGATCTAACTCAAATGGGATTTGGGTATTCAAGAGATGACATTGGCGGATTCCTTAAAGATTACATCGAAAAGAAAATCCTTCCCGAAGATCCTTTCCAAGTAATTGATATTGAAGGTATCGGTCAGTTAATGCAAATAGCTGTTGCGAAAGGTAGAAGTATAAGACCGGATATTAAACTTGGAATCTGTGGTGAACACGGTGGAGAACCTGCTTCGGTAGAGTTCTGTCATATGGTCGGGCTTAATTATGTCAGCTGCTCCCCCTTCAGAGTTCCGATTGCTAAGCTTGCAGCAGCGCGTGCAATGATCAAGGAAATGTCTTTTGCTAAAAAAGTAAAAGCTAAACCGGCGGTAAAAACTGCAAAGAAAAAAACTGCAATTAGAAATAAAAAATAATTAATTTTTCCCGGGCAGGGTTAATACTCTGCCCGAAAATTTATAAACAATTTAGATAGGTACCAAGAATGAAGTTATCAGATTTTAAATATAATCTGCCAAAAAATTTAATTCCGAAATATCCCGTAACTCCAAGAGATAAATCACGTCTGCTTGTTCTCAATAGAGAAACACAGGAAATGGAGAACAAAGTATTTACCGATGTGATTGATTACATGGAAAAGGGCGATGTGATGGTGGTGAATGAAACGCGTGTTTTTCAAGCAAGACTATTTGGGAAAAAAGAAAAAACTCAAGCAAAAATTGAAGTGTTTTTGTTGCGGGAGCTTAACACTACTGAATGTATCTGGGATGTTATTGTTGACCCTGCACGCAAAGTTAGAATAGGAAATAAAATTTATTTTGATGATAAACTTTGGTGTGAGATTATTGACAACACCACCTCACGCGGCCGAACAGTTCGCTTCAATCAGCCAAATGTATTTAAGGCAGTTGAAAAAATTGGACACACACCGCTTCCGCCTTATATTAAAAGAGAATCCGAACCATCGGATAAGGAAAATTATCAGACTGTATTTGCTAAGATTGATGGCTCTGTTGCGGCGCCAACCGCAGGCCTTCATTTCTCCGAAAAATTAGTTGAAAAGATACTGAAAAAAGGAGTCCATATCGTCCCGGTAATACTTCATATAGGATTAGGAACTTTTAGACCTGTGGAAGTTGAAGATTTAACAAAGCATAAGATGGATTCAGAATTTTTTGAAGTTCCAGCAAAGTCTGCGGAAATAATTAACAAAGCAATGAATGCAAAACACAATGTATTCGTAGTAGGAACAAGCGCAAGTCGCGCATTGGAATCAAGCACTACGGCTGACGGTTTTGTAAAGCCAACAAGGGGGTGGACAGATAAGTTCATTTTTCCGCCTTATGATTTTAAGGTAACTAAAAAATTAATAACAAACTTCCACCTTGCCGAATCAACCTTAATTATGCTGGTCGCTGCATTGGGTGAGACAGAATTCGTCATGAAAGCATATAAGAAAGCCGTTAAGGAAAACTATCGGTTCCTTAGTTACGGAGATGCGATGATGATTCTATGAGATCATACGCAATAATTCCCGCTGGAGGGATTGGCAAAAGAGCCGGCGGAAAGACTCCAAAGCAGTATATCAAATTGAAGGGCAAGGAGATGATTGCTCATACTCTTGATATTTTTCAGCAATGTCAATCAGTGGATGAAATTATTGTGGCAGTAGATAAGTCATATTTTAATTTGGTCAAAAAGTTGAAAAAGAAGTATGGTATAACAAAGCTTACAAAAATTGTTTTTGGTGGAATCGAACGGCAGGACTCTGTTTACAACGCATTAAGATCTATCAACGCCGAAAAAGATGACCTAATGATTATTCACGATGCAGCTCGCCCGCTATTGCCGATGAACGTTTTACAAGATGCTATCAAAACTGCTGTTAAGCGTGGTAATTCACTCGTATGCATAAAAGCAAAAGACACATTACTTAAAGGCAAAGAATTGGTGCAGCATTACATCGATAGGACGGATATTTTATACGTTCAAACACCTCAAATATTTAAGTATGCAGATATTATGCTTGCAATGAAAAAAGCTTATGAAGAAAATCTGATAAGCACTGATGAATCAACCCTTGCCTTTAGGGTGGGTATAAAAATAAATATAGTTGAAGGTTCAGCATTTAACTTTAAGGTGACTACTAAGGAGGATGTAGACATAATTAGAAAGTTGATTAAATAAAATAACTTTAAACCAATTAAATTATAAATAGAAAGGCTGTCCCATAGGACAGCCTTTTAATTTCAAGATAATTCTATTTTTGGTCAAATTTATTTTGCCACCAATTCAATTTTAGTTTTACTTTCAACTCCATCCCGCAGATAGATGACTTCAACAACATCTCCCGGAGTAAAATTTTTTAATGCATCAGAATATTCTTTTAAATTTTTGACCTTGTAGTTGTTAAGTTGAATTATCACATCACCTTTTTGTAACCCTCCCTTTTCAGCCGGAGAATCAGGTGATAGATCTGCTATACGGACACCCTCACCTGAAAATGCAAAATCGGGAACACTTCCTGTCGAAACTTTTCGCCCAACTGTGGGTATCTCTGTTTTCTTTGTATCGCCGGATGTCTGCCCTTGAAAAGTCAGCGGTTCTAATCTATCAGCTAAATATAAAATTCCTTCGCGCGCAAATGTGGCAACTTTAACTAAGCCCGATGCATCTATTTTATCAGGAGTGTCTGTGGGTTTATGATAGTCTTCATTGGCACCGGAAAAAAATTGTACTGCCGGAATTCCTGCTTCAATAAAACTAACCTGATCGCTGGCATCGAGTTCCTGTGTAACCATTTCTGATTCAACACCTGTAACATAACTTGCACCCATAAATATAAATTTCCATTCGTTCGCGCTGCTTGCACCTAATACTAAAATTTTATTTTTACCGAGCCTTCCAACAGTATCAAAATTTAATACGCCAATGACTTTTTTAGCAGGAAACCGATTCATATTTTTTACATAATATTTAGAACCAAGTAATCCGCTTTCTTCCGAAGTAAAAGCAACAAAAATAATTGTCCGCTGCGGCTTTAATGATTTGCCAAGCAGTTCAGCAAGCTCGAGCATCACTGCAACACCGCTGGCGTTATCATCAGCACCTAAGTGTATTTTTCCTTCGTTTCCTTTATATGATTCGGGCCAACCAAGTCCTAGATGATCGTAGTGTGCAGAAATAATTACGGACTCATCTTTCAAATCCGGATTTATTCCAGGAATAATCCCGATAACATTTTTGACTTGGGCTTTATTTCCATTTGCATCGACAACTTCATCCCAGCTTTGAAAATAAGTACTGTCATCTGCCCCGGGTAACAACCCGGCACTTTTAAATTTTTCAACTATGTAATTGGCAGCTTTATTAATTCCTTCCGTACCGGGCGCGCGACCTTGCAGCTTCTCACTCGCAAGATAATTAATCGTATTCATCATTCTATCCGAAGAAAAAACCGGATCAAGCGAAGCTAAAGCATTTCGTTTGGGTATTTCTTTGAAAACTTTTTGGGAAATTAACTTTTCATCAGCACCCACCTTTGCCGACAAAGGCGAATTAACAGTTTCCCATTCGCCTTTACCAATATTCGTCGGTTCATTCCCTTCAAACACAAGGTAACTGTACTTGCCGTAGTGAGGAAGTTTTCTTGCAAGTCCTTCAATGGCTTCTTTATTATCAGTTGAAAGAAAAACAAGAACTGCTGCCGGGTTATTTGGATGACGAACAGATATAACAATACTATTCTTCTTAGCATCAAAAGAAGCAGCGCCAATTCGCACCATATCTTCAGTCAACTCAGCACTATAATCTTTAATGCCGGCTTGTATTTTATCTCTAAAAATATTTTCTGTCCCTAAAATCCATACGCTTGTGGTCAAAGGCAATTCAGATATTTCATTATCAAAAAGAGTTTTGAATTTCTTTGTTGAATCTGCTGCCCAAATGTCTGCAAGTTTTTTATAATATTCCTGTTTAACAGAATCAGCTTTAGAAGGCAATAGGATCAAAACCTCTTCCGAGCCGAATATTTTTGAAAGGGAAGGGGGAATTTCATTGTAGTTAAGTTTTCGGAAAAGATTAAACTGCGGATCTATCTGAACCAACAAAGGGTTTTCGGAAAATGTTAATTGATAGCTTTGTTCTTTTTGCGTCATCTCAATTTTTTTTATATCAATTTTATTTTCAAATGAAACGGCAACCGGGACATCTAAAATAAAAACGTCTTCACTTTGAATTTGTTTTAAAGTAAAATTTAACAAGTAGTTTTCATTCTCTTTTTGAGCTGAAACATTTGACAGCGCTAATTCCGGTGCGCCTTTTCGACCAACCCATTGATCAAAAAAAGGTTTTAATATTTTTCCGGTAACCTTTTCAAATGATAAACGAATATCATCAAACGAGGCGGCTTTGAATTTGTTGTTTTGATAAAATTGCTGAAAACTTTGGATGAATAATTCATCACCCACCTTTTCACGCAGCATATTCCACATCATCGAACTTTTACCGTAGCCAATCGCTTCTGATGAGGCATTATAGCGTGAACCAAATTCGCTCAACGGGAAATCATTTGAGGACCTAACATAGTCGGTATATTTTTGAAGAGTCGAGCGCCGGTATTCCTCCCCCTGCCCGCGCTGCTCTGCAATTAGATGGTCAGCCATATAAGCCGTTAAGCCTTCGCACCAATTTCCTGTTTTAAAATCAACATAAACACTATTCCCCCAATAGTTATGCAATAGTTCGTGAGGATAAGAGGAATTAAGTATAAACGGGAAGCGAATTATCTGCTCGCCCAGCAAAGTGAAAGAAGGCATGCCATAGCCGGTTTCCCAAAAATTTTCTACAAGTGCAAATTTTGTGAAGGGGTAGGGGCCAACTAATTTTCTGTACATTTCAAGATACTGTGCGGTCGCTTCGAGATATTTATTTGCCAGCGCTTCATCCGGAGTACGAAGAAAAGCCATAACATCAATAGAACCGGCAGATTTAGAATACTCTGTAAATTGTGCAGCGATTAAATAAATCTCTTCCATCGGTTCGGGCGAGTCCCAGCGAATAGCATGGATTCCATTCTTTGTTTCATTTAAAGTTCTATTTCCTTGACTGACGACACTCCAATCTTGCGGAACTTCCACGGTCAGTTCGAAACTTATCCATTCATTATTAAACCAAGGAATCCAGAAAGTTGAGCCAGCTAAGTAAACTCCTTTCTCATCAATAATGCCCGGGGTTTGACTGAATCCTCTTGCATACTCTTCGCCAAGCTGACTGATCGGGTAATTAATAATTCCCCTAATCTTTAGAAGAAAAGTAACCTCTCCCCCTTCGTAATTATCAAAAGACAATAGGTATTTATTTTGAGTATAGTCTGATGAATAATTAAAATCTTCTCTATCTATCCCAAAGTCTTCAGCTTTAATTCCACTTTCGTCTAATGTAATTAAGACCCCAGGAGTTTCACTTGTAACAGTTAAATTATTATTTAGTAAAAAAAACATATCCTGTTTAATTTGATCGGCAGGAATCTTAATCTCATCAGCAGCTTCTATAAAATGTTTTGAAGGATTAACAGTAGCAGATATTTTATGATGCAGTGTTTCGGATGCAAATGTTAAAGTTGTGCAAAAAATAAAAGTCAGCGCAAATAAAATTTTTTTATACATGAAATACTCCGAATAAAAATCTAAAGTTAAGTTGGTTCGTTCATCTGATAATTACAGACACAGGGTTATTGATCTGCATATATTTTTTAGCTGTTTCTTTTACATCGCTTAATTTTACGTTTTTTAAACTCTCGAGAAATTGTTTATCATAATTAAAATTATTCTGGAAATAAAGTGAATTAGCTAAGTAATATGCTTGATTGATACTCGATAATCTTCTGAACATCATTTTCCCTAAATACATATTTATTGACTTTTGTAACTCGCCTTCTGTTAGGGTATCAACAGCTGCCATCGTAAAAAACTTAGGATATTGCGGTACCAACTTGTCAACATTTTGTGGCCGGGTTCCCTGAGATATGTAGAAAAGAGCTTTGTCATTATTTACTTCGATCCCTGCGCTCATACCGTAGGCCATCCCTTGCTTTTCTCGAATGTCAAAAATAATATCGTCTGCAAGTACTAATGAAAGTGCCTGCAAGGCTGGGGCATCTTTAGGATCAATGTTTTTTATAAATCCCCAAAATAAATATGACCGTTCGCCCTGCCCCTCCTTTTCAATTGTAGCTTCCTTTTGGTTAAGCATAAGTGATTTAGAATATACCCCAGGCTCCTGTACAATAGGTTCAGTGCTGAAGTTATTAAAAAGCTCATTAATACTTTCCGGATCTTCGGGCGAAACAACAGAGACAATCATATTTGCCGGTTGAAAATATTCACTCGTAAAGTTTAATATATTATCGAACGTTAAAACCGTTTGATCGTTTGAATAAGAATCTGTTTCATAAACCAACGACTTGTAAGATTGTTCAAATAATTGTTTAGCTTTATCTCCCCCCATCGTCATCATTTTTATGTTATTGATTTGCTCAACGGCGCTGTTAAATTCATCTTCAGTTGGAACAAAATTTTTAATTTGATCATTCACATAATTAATTGCCCCGGGCATATCGTCTGCCAAACCTTCAACTCTGATATAACCGAAATCGGGATGGAGATAAATATCATCCATCGGGATGTATGGATTATCATTTACAATAAATGTGAGACCATATTTATTACTGACTTTTTTATTCGGCTCAGATTCCAAACGCTGGTTAAAACAATCGTGCAGAATTTTTGCCGCATCCTTGCCGTATTTAGATTCGTAAAAAGCTTTATGCTTTACCAGGTAGTGGATCGCTAAAAGATTACTGACCTCATTCTGAACAGCAATTAAAGATTTGCCGGTTGATTTGTCTTCGAATAATTTTATCTCATTTGATGTCTTGACTGTATCCGTTTGTGTTTTAATGCTCGGCGACTGAATAATAACCAAAGGATGAGAAGTAATTTTCAGAAGTTCAAGTTCTTTTGCGGATTCAAAAAAAGTTTTGCTTTCGTAAGAAGCAAGTACGGACTCAATCCCTTTTATGACCAATTCATTCGAATTATAAATTCCGAACATGTGAGGCTTTTCAATATTTTTTAAAAACTCCGTGCGAGCTTTTATTGCTTCTGCTTCAATTGTTTCGCCAGTCAAACTAAAATCAATAACTTCAAATATTTTAGAAACCGAATTTATCACGGCAGTATAGTCCGCAGGATTATCCAAAAGAATTTTTGCCTCAATAAAATTTTTGAATGGCGATAAACGCGTGGATAGATTTACTGATTTAATTTTCAATGGGAATTGTTTTTTTAATGAATCTTGAATTGCGTTTTGATTTTTACCTAAAGTTAAATTTATCAGATCATAATACTCTGAAAATGAGCCGTTGGGAAGTTCATAGAATAACTGCAAGAAATTTTCTTCGCCGTCATAGAAACGATTATAAATCGTTCCTGTATAAAGTCCTTGAAATTCAGGTGATTGTAATCCTATTTTCCATTCTGAATTAATTTCGTGCTGAACTAAGCCCGGATTAGATTGACCATAAATTTCTTTAATCATTTTGAGCATGGAAGATGATTGAAAATTACCAACTACAGTTAATATCATATTATTCGGGACATAATTATTCTTATAAAAAGAAAAAACATTATCACGGGACATCGATTGTATGGTCGAATAAGTTCCTAAAGTTGGTAAAGAAAGAGAATGTCCATCATATAGAATTGATAGGGTATTTCGTTCGATTTGTTCTTGGGGATCGGCAAGAGTTTTAGAAATTTCTTCAAGCACAATTCCTTTTTCTTTTTCAAATTTTTCTAAAGGTAAAGTTGAATTGAAAAGCATGTCCGCTTGAATTTCCATTCCTTTTTTTATATTATCGAAAGGAGTTACCATCATAAAATTAGTGTAGAACTCTGCAGTGCTCGCGTTGTTGTATCCGCCGATTAAATCAACATCATCATAAAGTTGCTTTTGATCGCGTGAAGTAGTGCCGTTAAAAAGTAAATGCTCGAGCATGTGGCTCATTCCGCTTGTTGAAAAAGTTTCGTAAGCAGAACCGACTTTTACTGCAACATTAACCCCAGCCATGGGAAGCGCTGGATTTTCAATGAGCAGAACCTGAATTCCGTTATCTAATTGATAAATTGAAACTCCTTTGGGTAAAGTTTGAGCTTTGTATTTTTCAACTTGTTGAGCATTCAAAACAGAATTTTGAAAAATTGTTAAGCTGATTAAAAGAACAGTAAGCAGACTAAAGAATCTTCTTAACATTTATTATCTCCTTTGTTTAGATGTAAAATACATCTTTATAAAAATATTGAATGACTTCTTAAATTATTTTTTCTAATAGGAAAATTAGTGAGTTTGTAATTGATATTCTTTTGCTCTCGAAAAGTAAAATAAGACAGAGGAAAAGCAACAGCAGTTTATAATTCCCCTGAAAATATTTTTTCAAATAACAATTAAAATCTTAACTCAACTGAAAACTGAGACACTTTACCTAAATCATTAAAATCAATTAATGCATAATCGAAGCCAACTTTTTGGCTTCCAACATCCATCAATAAGCCTAAGCCGAAAGTCCATTTTTCCAGATCATAATTCATTCTATAACCAACCCTTGCAAAAACCGTTTCATTCCATGCATATTCACCGCCAAAATTAATTTTTTCCGTGTTGTCATTCGGATGAATACCATCAATTGCAAAAGTAAATCTATTTTGATCTGAACGAATAAACGGATCACTACCGCCGATAATATTCATTGCAACACCCACCCTGAAACTTAAAGGCAGCGCCCATGCTTCGGTTTTAAGCAGTGCATCGGTATTGTAGTTGCCGGAAATATTATTATTAATATCTGTCAAAGTAATTAAATCGCGCCCCTCCAATTGCATACTCCCACCAAAGTTGGAAATGCTCATAGCAATTATAAGATCGTGAAAACCAGTTCGCAGAAAAGTTCCAAGATCAAGAGCAAATGTGTTGGCAGATTCATTATAAAGATTTTGCTGAATGTATTTGGCTGTCAACCCGACTGAAAAACGATCGGTTAAAGCGCGGGCATAACTTAATCCGATTGCAAGATCACTAACATCATAATAAATTCCAGTTCCATCAGGTTGAGTTACGGTTGTAACTTCCTGCTCGCCAGTATTTAAACCAACAACATTTAAAGCAATAACATCACTTTCGCTTAAGGAATAAACCACACCGGCAAAATCGTGTGATATTTCTGCAAACCATTCAGTGTGAGTTACTGCAAAAGAAAAACCGGAAAGATTTGTAATTCCTGCAGGATTCCAGTACAAAGTGCTGACATCGTTAGCAATAGCTGTAAAAGAACCACCAAGAGCCATTGCTCTTGCCCCCACCCCGATTTTCAAAAACTGTGCTGCGGTTGTGCCAACTTTTGAAAAATCACCCGCAAAAACTGTTAGATGAATTGCTGCAGTTAGAATTAAGGCAATAAATATTTTCATTTGCTATTTCTCCATTACGTCAGTCAGTTATTTAATGACAAGAAATTTCCCGACTTTTTTCTGACCGCCGGGGGTCGAAACAACATAGACATATAAACCGTAAGCAATGTATTGATCATTATAAGTGCGCATATCCCAGAATTGATAGCCAGTATTGTCCTGATGATAAATGTCGGTAATAAAATCCCCGGCAACTGTATAGATAGAGATCTTGCATTCATTCGGTAAATGATTGAACATTAACTTTTTGCCAAACTGTGAATTCTCCCATTCGTTGGAAACGATATAAGGATCGGGAACT
>Ga0172375_10009429_pt1 | contig 12872 bp, 12 predicted proteins | sample LakKiv1m_FD_114537 | JGI IMG/M metagenome (GOLD analysis project Ga0172375, IMG submission 114537) | Freshwater microbial communities from Kabuno Bay, South-Kivu, Congo - kab_092012_11.1m | ecosystem: Environmental > Aquatic > Freshwater > Lake | place: Democratic Republic of the Congo... | reverse complement strand
TTCGTAAATAACTACTACTAACAAAAAAAGGTGAAAAAATGAAAACTATCTTATCCCTCGTTCTGGTTGTTCTTTCCGTGTCGTTTGTAAACGGTCAAACCGAAACAAAAAAATCACATGGATTTGTAGGCGCTACCACTTGCAAAATGTGTCATAATTCAGAAAAAGCCGGAAAACAATTCGATATCTGGAGCAGTTCTAAACATGCTTCAGCGTTTAAAACATTGCAAACAAAAGAAGCTGATGAAATTGCAGCTAAAAAAGGATTCAAAACTCCTGCCGCAAAAACTGAAGCATGTTTAAAATGCCACGTAAGCGGATACAATGTTGATGCTTCAGTAATCGGCGCAAAATTTAAAGTTGAAGATGGCGTACAATGCGAAACTTGTCATGGAGCCGGCGCTGATTATAAAGATATGAAAGTTATGAAAGTTAAAGAAGATGCAATTGCTAAAGGTTTGCAGTTACCAAACGAAAAGTTTTGCCAAACATGCCATAACAGTGAAAGTCCTTCGTTTAAAGGATTTAAATATGAAGAAATGTGGAGCAAAATAAAGCATTCAATTCCAGCAAAGAAATAACATCATTATGGAACAACTAGAACTTCATGAATCGGCTAGTAAGTTAGCAGATCTTACTTTTAAACTGCTCACAAGTTGCCATGAAAAAGAAGAAAGACTTGCAAAACAACATAATTTAACTCAGGCAGAATTCCGATGTTTGCGACAAATAAATGAGATCGAAAATATCAATAACAAGGAAATTGCTGAGCGAATGGATCTTAGCGCCAGCCGTTTAACAAGAATTATTGATGGTCTGGTTGCCAAAGGTTATGTGATAAGAGAAATTGAGCCAAACGATAGAAGAAACATGAGATTATATCTTTCTGAAAATGGAAAGGAATTTACTCATAAATTAAACGATGCATATATTAATATTCATTCCCAAATACTTGGCGATATTGAAACCGGACAACATAAACCGTTGATTACAGCTATGACAGGGCTTCTTACGGCTGTTGAAAAATGGATGGCTCAAGAACCTAAATAATATTTATTGCTTTTACTTGCCGTTTATTTTGTTAGTTTAGAATAAGCGGCAAGTAACTTTTCTTTAGTTTTTTTTAATCCCTCAGATAAAATTTTTACTTCTGCAAGAATCGGCATAAAGTTAGTGTCACCATTCCACCTTGGCACAATGTGAAAATGAAGATGATCATCTATGCCAGCCCCGCTTACTTTCCCTAAATTAGCGCCAATATTAAATCCGTGTGGATTCATTGCGAGCTTTAAAGCCTGCTGGGCAAGTTGAAGCTCACTCATTATTTCTTTGTTTTCTTCTTCAATTAACAAAGAAAAATCACTTAGATGGCGGTACGGAACAACCATCAAATGCCCGTTATTATAAGGATAAAGATTCAATATGGTAAAAGTATGAGCAGCTTTATGTACAATCAAGCAATCGGTAGTTTCAATTTCTTCTTTTCCGGCAGAGCAGAAGACGCAAGCTGAATCTTTAAGAGGATCAGAAAAAGATTCAATGTATTGAGAGCGCCAAGGAGACCAAAGTTTTTCCATAACTAATGCTTCCTATTGTAAGAAATTGCCGAAAAAATTTAATTTACGTGAAAAAACAAGAAAGAGCAGCCATCATTTGTGTAGATGGCTGCTTTAGTTTTTTTATGCTTCTAATTTTGATTTTTTGTATTCTTCTACAATTTTGTTCTCAATTTCTTTTGGAACATCTTCGTAGTGGGAGAATTTTCTTCCATGCGTTCCTCTTCCAGCAGTTAAACTTCGGAGCGTAGAAGAATATTTATAAAGTTCAGATAAAGGAACATTTGCCTTGATAATCTGGAAATGCCCATCACTTTCCATTCCTAAAATTTTTCCACGTCTGCTAGAAATATCACCCATAACATTTCCCATACATTCTTCAGGCATTTTTACTTCAAGTTCATAAATAGGTTCAAGCAGTACGGGCTTCGATTCAGTAAACCCTTTTCTGAAGCACATTGAACCTGCAATTTTAAATGACATTTCATCGGAATCAACATCATGGAATGAACCGAAATGCAACGTAACTTTTACATCAACAACTTTATTGCCGGAAATAACCCCTTTTTCCATTGTTTCAATAATTCCTTTTTCAATGGCAGGGATAAATCGTCCCGGAATCACGCCGCCAACGATAGCATTTACAAACTCAAAGCCAGCGCCTCTTGGCATCGGCTCCATTTTAAAATGAACGTGACCATATTGACCTCTTCCACCAGATTGTTTTTTATGTTTATACTCAACATCGTCAACTCTTCCGCGAATAGTTTCTCGGTAAGGAATTCTCGGCTCAACTAAATCAACCTCTACACCATACCGTTCTTTTAATCTTTTAACAGCTAAATTCAAATGTAGTTCGCCTTGCCCCGAAATTACCGTTTGTGCAATTTCTGGATCATATTTTACATTGAAGGCAGGGTCTTCTTCATGTAAGGCATGCAGGCAAGTTGCAATTTTATCTTCTTCTCCTTTAGCCTTCGGAATTATTGCACCTCTAATTATAGCTTCAGGAAAAACTACCGGATCAATGATAACCGGTAATGCTTTAGAAGAAAGCGTGTTCCCTGAATGTGAGTCTTTCAATTTTACAACCGCTCCAATATCGCCGGCAATTACATGAGTAACTTCTTTCCGTGTTCGTCCATTTAAAACAGAAAGCTGACTTAACCGCTCTCCTTTCCCGTTTGCTTCGTTAATAAGATCAAGTCCAGCATTAACTTTACCCGAATATACTTTAAATAGCGAAAGCTCGCCTACATGCGGTTCAGAAACAATTTTGAAAATGAACATTACTGGTTCCCCATTGGGATCAATTTTAAGAGAAACTTTTTCAGTTTTATCTTTTAATTTCACTTCAAACGAGCCTCGCTCAATCGGGTTCGGAAAATATTTTTCTGTAAAATCTAAAAAGTTATTTATTCCAACTCCGTTGGTTGCTGAAGTTGCAAATACAGGGGTTAAATTTCTTTTAATCATTGAGGCTTTTATTCCACTTTCCAAATCAGCTTCGGAAAGCGTACCATCCTCAAAATATTTGTTCATTAATTCTTCACTTAATTCTGCAACTTTTTCAATTAATTCCGTTCTATATTTTTCAACTTTTTCGTTAAATTCAGCAGGGATTTCCGATTCAGTAATTTTTTTTGAGCCTGCCTCGCCGTAAGTCATCATTTTCATTTTAACAACATCAATTACCGAAGAAAAACCTAATCCTTCTTTAGCAGGAAATGTTACAACAATCACCCCATCAGTAATTCTTTCTTTAGTCTGGGCAACAATTTCATCAAACCGCGAATGCTCATTATCGCATTTATTAATAATTACAGCAGATGGAAGTTTATATTCAGAAATGAAATTCCATACTGATTCTGACCCGACCTCGACTCCTTCAACTGCTTTAAGTACTAGAACAGCCGTATCGGCTACTTTCATTCCGGCTTTTACTTCACCGATGAAATCGGAATAACCTGGCGTATCTAAAATATTAATCTTGGTGTTTTTCCAGTCGAGATGTAAGAGAGAAAGAGAAATAGAAAATTGGCGCTCAATTTCATTTGCTGAATAATCGGAAACAGTGTTCCCTTCGGCAATAGTACCAATTCTATTTGTTTCATTGGCGGCGAATAAAAACAATTCGGACAACGAAGATTTGCCTGTTCCTCCGTGCCCGATTAATACAATGTTGCGTAATGATTCTGGACCATATTCTTTCACGATTTACTCCTTTTTTGCATTAGAATTTTTGAACCCCGCAACTTTGCGGGGCAAATGTTAGAATTTTAGTCTTTGCACGAATGCCGCAATCCCTTTTTTAACAGCTGTTAAGTTTGTTGCTAAATTCTGTACCGGACCTTCGATTCCTTCTCTAATTTTCTTCTCAACCTCCAACACATGTTCAACGCGTGATTTTACAGATTCGATTATCCATGACACAGAATCAATCTGTTCTCTCACATAACTTGTAACATTATTTATTGACTGTGTTAAAGTCTCAATGGATTGAAAAATGGGATGAATTTCGTCCGCCATACGGCTGATATCGGCTTGCATCTTCTCAAACGATTTTGTGATACGCGATAAATAAACTACCAGCGCAATACAAAGCGCTGAGGCTGATGCCAACAGCAAGACTTGAAAGATTTCAATAATCATTTTCTTTTTTTAAGATTTTTTTGCGTCTTTGTAAGCGTCAACTCCGGCTTTAAAGGCATTTTTAATTTTGTCAGTTTCTGAAGCAACTGTCTCCTTTCCGGCGGATATTGCTTGACCGGCTTTTTCTTTTGCTTCAGTAAAAACTTTTTCAGCATCCTTGATGAGGACATCAGCCTTTACTTTTGCGTCAGCAATCAATTGTTCAGATTTTTTTTTGCCATCGTTGTAAATAATTGAAGCCTTTTCTTTTGCGACATCGAGATATTTTTCAGCTTCGTCAAGTAATTCATCTGTTTTGCCTTTAATATCTTTGCGAAGTTCTTTCCCGCTTTTCGGGGCATATAATAAGGCAATCGCAGCGCCAACAACTCCGCCGGTTAAAAAACCGATGAGTAAGCCTTTACTTATATTACTTTCTTTCGTTGCCATAACTTTCTCCTATTTTTGAAAAAATTTCACATATCTTATGCATGTGTATAATTTATACTTTTATAAATTCTTAACAATTTCTTGAGCAAATCTATAGCAGCCAACCTCTTGAGCGCCTTTGGTTAGGCGGGCAAAGTCATACGTTACTACTTTAGATTTAATAGTTTTTCTCATAGCTTTTTCAATTAAAGCGGAAACCTTTGTCCAGCCCATAAATTCAAACATCATCACGCCGGAAAGTATAACAGAGCCTGGGTTTACTTTATCAAGCCCTGCATATTTTGGAGCGGTTCCGTGGGTAGCTTCGAATATAGCGGTTTGATAACTCATGTTGGCGCCAGGCGCAATACCTAAGCCTCCAACTTGAGCGGCGGCGGCATCAGATAAATAATCTCCATTTAAATTAGGAGTTGCCAACACTTCATATTCATTTGGGCGCAATAACAGTTGCTGAAAAATGCTGTCTGCAATTCTATCTTTAAGTAAGATTTTCCCTTCAGGCAGTTTTCCATTAAAATTTTTCCAAAGTTCATCTTCGGTAACAACAAAATCGCTGAACTCTTCTTTTGCTACTTTGTATCCCCATTCTTTAAATGAGCCTTCGGTAAACTTCATAATGTTCCCTTTATGAACAATCGTAACACTAGTTCGCTTGTTAGCAATTGCAAATTCAATAGCTTTTTTAACCAAGCGTTTTGAACCGAACTCACTAATTGGTTTAATTCCGATGCCAGAAAGTTTTCTAATATTTTTTTCAAATTTTGTGTTAATATATTTTATTAAAGATTCAGCTTCTTTTGAACCAGGTTTAAATTCAATTCCGGCATACACGTCTTCGGTATTTTCGCGGAAGATAACGATGTTCAAATCCTGCGGGCGTTTCATCGGACTTGGAGTTCCTTGATAATATTTAACCGGTCGAACACATGCAAACAAATCTAATAGTTGGCGAAGAGCTACATTAAGGCTTCGTATTCCGCCGCCGATTGGCGTTGTTAACGGACCTTTAATTGCGACCGAATATTCTTTAATTGCATCTACTGTTTCTTGCGGAAGCCATTTATCTTTTCCATAAACTTTTACTGCTTTTTCACCGGCGTAAACTTCTGCCCAAGCTATTTTCTTTTTCCCTCCATAAACTTTTTTTACGGCTTCATCAAAAACTAATTTTGAAGCGCGCCAAATATCCGGACCAATTCCATCTCCTTCCATAAATAAAACTATAGGATTATCTGGGACATTGATTTTGCCATCGGAGAAAGTAATTTTTTCGCCGTCGCTTGGTATTATAATTTTTTTATATTTTTTCATGTAAACTCCGTTCATTTATTATTGTTCGATCCTTATTTTCCCAAACCTTTTTTGATAAAGCAAAACACTCATAACACCTACAAAGACTGCAAACCATAGGGTTACAATTCGTATTAAAAATGTTGATGCAAATGCAATTTCAAAAGTATAATGTTTTTGCCGAAGCAAAACTGTTAAAGAACCTTCTGTTACTCCTAAACCGCCGGGGAGCATTGAAATTGCGCCGACAATTGTCGCAAATGCGTAACTAAAAGATGCCCAAAGCAGGGAAACTTCTACTTTAAAATTAACGAGAATTAGGTAATATCCCAAACATTCTAAAAACCATGCAAGTAAACTTAAAAGCGACATCTGAAGCAGTGGTTTTATCTGGAGCATTTGAAATGAACTTTCGTAAGCTTCCCTGGCGTGTTCTACATATTTTCTTATCAATTTGATTTTTGAAAAAAAAACGATCATTACTTCGCCAATATTTTTATTTGTTAAGGCAACGGTAACTAAAACAAAAAATATTCCAACGGCAAGAATAATTTCTCTTCCAAAATTATAAACGTAACCGCCAACTAACCCTATAAGAATAAGCGATAAAAAATCCGTTATCCGCTCTGCAAATATTACCGGCGCAACTTTGCTAATTGGCTCGCCGGAAATTTGTTTTACAAGATAAGCTTTTAATAATTCTCCCATTTTCCCGGGAGTTACCGACATTATCAATCCAGACATAAAGACTGAGAAGGAATCAATTTTTTTAATGCTAACTTTTAAAAGTTTTAGATAAAAATCCCATTTCAAAAATCTTACCACGTAGTTTAAAAAGGATAGCAGAAAAAGTATGGGGAGCAAATACCAATTAAAAGATGAAAAAGTTTTTATAACTTTTTCAAAATCAGCGTAAAGCGAAAAAAGGAGATATAACAAACCCGCAGCAGCCAGCGAAATAAAAATATTTTTTTTTGCCTTGGCAAACATTCTTAGATTACTTTCAACAAAGCTTGATACACTTTTGTTAACGGCAGCCCAACGACATTATAATAACACCCGTTAATTCTCTTAATAAATATTGCGCCGAAGTCATCCTGAATTCCGTACGCCCCTGCTTTATCCATCGGGCTTCCGCCGGCAACATACTCTTTTATTTCAGCGTCATTTAGTTTTCTGAATGTTACTTCTGTCTTTTCGTAATCGTTGATGAGTTTTCCGTTAAGAGAATTATGAACGCAAAACCCCGTGTACACGAAATGCTTTTTGCCGCTAAGTTTTTTTAACATTGCGATAGCATGTTCTTTGGATTCCGGTTTGCCAAGTATTTTGCTGTTAATAACTACAATAGTATCCGCTGTAATTAGTACTCCTTGCTTCTTCAATTTCATCGCTTCACTTAATTTTTGAAAAGCAAGTTTTTTTGAAATGATTGAGGGCTTTTGCCCTGCTTCATATTCTTCGTTGAAGTTACAATGTAAAATTTGGGGATGAAGATTTATTTGTTCGAGTAATTTTTTTCTTCTAGGAGATTTTGAAGCAAGAAAGATTTTTATAGAGGAAGGAATCATTCCGTTTTTCCGATTACGCACCCTTGAAAATAGAATTCGAGGATTTCAGTATACTTTTTCCCCTTGGCAGAAAGATTCATTGCGCCCCATTGGCAAAGCCCAACGCCATGCCCGCTTCCTTTTCCTGTTAAAGTAATTTTACTCACTCTATCTTTTGCCATTTCAGTGGATAGCGTAAACAGCGTTGAACGCAGTATTCCTTTTGATTCTTTCCTGGTAAAAACACTTCTGATGTCAGCAGCCTTAACAATAATATCATTGCCTTTCTCAAAACGCACGCGAAGTTCTTTTACACGCCCTGATGGAAAAGTATCCGATATTTCAATATTTTTTATCGCCTGCTGCGATTTAGCTAAAAGATTTTTTGCTCTCAATAAACTGATTATATCAGCATGCGAGTAGGATTCTTTCCAATTAAAGTTTGGCGCAATTTGACAGTTCGGAAATTCGTTCCCATCTTTTTTTGCGACTAAATAATCATCACCTTTTCCAGAAAAAACATTTACCGGGTCCTCCAACATTCCTCCACAAGCAGAATGGTAAAAAATTTCGGCAAGTTTTTCTTTATACCGTAAAACTTCGGAAGTGGTTTCTTGCACCGCTTTTTTATCTAACTCGGTATTTACACCGCAACCGCTGAACACTTGGTCCCGAACATCATCAGTTATATCATAATAAGTGTTGCTTTTTATTTTTTTCATCTCGGCAAAAGTTCTTGCACAAACAGCAAAGGCTTTTAGGGCTTCAAATCTTTCAGTTTGATTTGCTTTTACCGCCATTTCAGGTTGAAGAACTCCGAGGAGATAATCTTCAACAGAAAGCCGGTTAATTGCCAGCAGTTTAAGATTATCGCTGCACACCACAATAAAATCACCGGAATATTTTTTCCCTGAAAACAGCACTACACTTTCAGAATCCATGGGCTGCAAAAGGAATGTAATTCCATCAATTTCGCGAGCGTTGATTTTAACTTTAGCGCCGCCGTTGTTTAGTTGGAAAACTACATCGTCTCCATTTTTCAATTTGCCGTTTTCTTCATTGTCCGAAATAAGTTTGTATGCGCCTCGCACTTTAAGACTTAACAGTTTTGTTTCCTCGCTCAACAAAACCCGGATTTGGTTTGTTTCGCCGGTAATAATTTTATACCCGCGTTTTGGTAATTCTTTTGTCTTTTTTTCGATAGTTCGAACGGTGGAAGAACATGTGTAAAGATTAAGTAGAGAAAAAAAAAGTAATAAGTAAATGAAAAGGGATATTATTGAGAATGAGAATTTTTTGAAGGAAGAAGAAGTAAACACAAGTATTATCGGAACATTGCTTTTATACTTCCCCACGTTCTTTTAACGCCGGAAATGTTATGTGAAACGGTAACTTCTTTTGTGTAAGAAACGCTGTTATCATAATCTAAAATTTTTACACGGTAGATAAAAATTACATCGGTAACTTTATAAGCGTTTTGGTCAAGGAATGAATAATAAGAGTTTGACCCTTGCGGTTTAATTGATTCTAAAGCAATAAACTCTCCTTGGTAAGTTTTTCGCTCAACGATAAATTCTCTAACATTCTTTTCGTCAGAAGTTTTCCACTCGATACGGACATTTTCGCCTTCGTTTTTTGCGTTGATAAAATCTAAAAAAACTCCGCCGAGTACCGAAGAAATTGACAAGACCGTTAAAAAGATAAATAATCGCTTTTTCATGGGTGAAATATAGAATCATTCATTGTCTTTGTCAAGAAAATTAATGGCTAAATCCGATATTTTTTCTGTAAGTTATTGAGGAAGTAAAATATTTTTTTTCATTTCTGTGGAAAATCTTTATATTTAGGATAAATAGAGAATTAATTATAACACTATGATTTTATCAAATTTTCATCTTTTTACCAGATTAAACGAATTACAAAATTCTGTTTCGCAAACTCCTTCTGAGTTTCCAAATAAACTTTGTGAATTCATCACAACTGAATTCCAACTTCAATCGGCGCTTCTTTTTAAAATCAACGAGAGCAATCAATTAGTTTTTCTTGGAAAATCACAATCTGCGCGAAAATCTTTTCTTCCAAACGCACTTTATTCTTGTAATTTTTGCAAGATTCATCAAAATACTAATGAAAAAGTGTTGTATAATTCCGATGCAAAATGCGAAATACAATCAACCGACTTTGTGATATACGAAAGTTGCTTGATAATAAATGTCCAATCGCAAAAATTTCTTTTAAAAGTGTCTCAAAAAACTCCATTTACTCAGGGAGACCGAGAGTTTTTAGAGCAATTTGGGGAATTTCTAATTCCGCATCTTCATAACATCGCCGACGCCGTAGTTAAATCAGAATTTAACTTGCATAAAATTGTTTCTGAATTAGCAAATGAATTTAGAACACCTACAAATAGTATTATTGGATTTTCTTCTTTGTTAAATGATGATAGGCTAACCTCTAACCAAGCTGACTATGTTTTGACAATCCGAGACAACGCCCAGAAGCTCCTCTCTCTGTTAAATGATTTAATTGATTTCGTCCGCATTGATAGCGGCGGAATAACCGTGAACCAAACCGAAATAAATATTAAAAACGTACTTTCAGATTTTGTTGACCAGCAATCAGAAAAATTCAAAACAAACGGTTTTTATTTTTCGCACGTACTTGGAAATGACTTGCCCTTAAATAGTAAAATTGATAATCAAAAATTACGGCTTGTGCTTTCAAATTTTTTATCGTTTCTACTTTATTATGCTTCAAACGGCGAAGTAACTGTTTCCGCAACTCTTTCCGACAACAACAGTGTGGCTATAACTCTCTCAAACAAAAACGCTTCAATGCCGGATAGAAGTTCGCTTCCGAAAGCGTTAGATATTACCGCACAAAAACAATATAGCTTTACTTCATTAAGTTATTTGATTGCAAAAAAATATGTCGAGCTGATGAACGGATCGGTTGATTCACTTTCTAATAGAGAACGAGCGACAACAATTCGTTTTACTTTGCCTATTAATGTTGTTAATGAAAAAACGAACAGCAACGAAATAGAAACCCAAATATCGTCTCTTCCAAAAGCATCAGAAGGCAAAAACAAAGTGCTGGTAATTGAAGATGACTACGCTACATCAAAACTTTTAAGCAATTATCTAAATAAATGGGGATATGAACCTGTAATTGTAAATGCCGGCGTAAAAGCTCTTGAGTATTTAGAACGTGAGCAAGTGCTTGCAATTATTACGGATATTATACTTCCCGATATAAACGGGTTAGAATTACTTAAAAAAATTCGCGAAAATAAAACAACCAAGTTTGTTCCTATTATTGTATGTTCTGTGGAAGCTGAACAACAAAAAGCTTTCTTAATGGGCGCAGTGGAATATTTCGTTAAGCCTATTAAATACAAAGATTTGGTTGAAGTATTAACTAGCTACAAATTGAAAAAAGATTCAAACATTCTTTGCGTTGATGATGATGTGCCAACTTTGAATTTAGTGAAAGAAGCTATCTCTTCGGTTGGCTATACCCCCGTTGCTCTTTCGCAATCATCGAAAGTAATGGAAACCATTAAAAACTTGCAACTTGACCTTGCCATTGTTGACCTTGACATGCCGGAAATCAACGGATTTGAGTTGATTAAACTTATTAAATCAGACCCTAAATTCACTAACCTACCAATAATTATTTATACCGGTAAAGAAAATTTTGAAGAAGATTTAAAAAAGATAGATGGATTATTCACTGACCTTTTAGATAAACGCAGTACAAATATTGAAGATTTGGCTACTACGATAAACGCAATGATTAATCGTTATGATGAGCCAACTCCGCCGGAAGAAGCTGCCAAACAAACCGATGTACCAAAAATTCTTTTAGTAGAAGATTATAAACATTCTCAGATTATTGTTACGCGTTTATTAAAAAAGAATAATTTCACTTCGGTTGTGGTTGTAGAAAACGGCGCGGAGGCGGTTGACCAAGTAACCAAACAAAAGTTTGACCTAATATTAACGGATATGCAAATGCCGGTTATGAACGGCTTTGAAGCAACTGAAAAAATTAGAACTATGCCAGAGTACAAAGAAATACCAATTATAGCGCTCACTGCCTTTGCAATGAAAGGCGATAAGGAAAAGTGTTTGGAATCCGGCGCAACCGACTATATCCCAAAACCAATTGACAGCCAAGAGTTTGTTGAGAAGGTGAAGTTTTACACTTCTGATAAATTTATTAAAAAATAAAATCTTTCCGATTAGGATAGCAATGATAAGTGAAATTCCTCGTGTACGGTTTGCGCCAAGCCCTACCGGATATTTGCATGTTGGCGGGCTTCGCACAGCGCTCTATAATTATCTTTTCGCTAAAAAAAACAACGGCACATTTATTCTTCGCGTCGAAGATACAGACAGAACTCGCCTTGTTGAAGGCGCAGTTGAAAATTTAATAACAACTTTAAAGTGGGCTGGTCTTGATTTCGATGAAGGTCCAAACAAAGGCGGAGATTATGGTCCTTACATTCAATCGGAACGTTTAGCTATTTATAAAAAATTTACTGAGGAACTCGTTCAACAAAAAAAAGCGTACTACTGTTTTTGTTCTTCCGAAAGATTAAAAGAGCTCCGTGACGAACAGCAAAAAACCGGTCTTCAATCAAAGTACGATAAACATTGCCTTCAGCTAAATGAAACTGAAATAAGCCACAAACTAAAAAACAACGAACCGTACGTTATCCGATTAAATGTTCAACCGAATGAAATCATTCATATTGAAGACATCATCCGGGGCGAAGTTACTTTCAACAGCAATGTAATTGATGATCAAATTTTATTAAAAAGCGATGGTTACCCAACCTATCATCTTGCAAATGTGGTTGATGACCATTTAATGAAAATTACCCATGTAATTCGAGGCGAAGAATGGCTTTCTTCCACGCCGAAACATATTTTGCTTTACCAATATTTCGGTTGGGAAATTCCAAAATTTGCGCACCTTCCCCTCTTATTAAATCCGGATAAATCAAAATTAAGCAAACGACAAGGCGATGTTGCTGTTGAGGATTACCGCGCTAAAGGTTACACAAAAGAAGCATTAGTTAATTTTGTTGCTATGCTCGGTTGGAGCGCCGGAGACGATAGAGAATTTTATTATCTCGATGAATTGTGCAATTCATTTTCTTTGGAACGCGTAAATAAATCGGGCGCTGTTTTTAATATTGAAAAACTTCAAGCAATGAACTTTGCGCATCTTCAACACAAAACAGATGCCGAATTACTGCAATTATTAAAAGATGAAATTTCCGTTTCCCCTTTTGCTAATCACTCGCTAAGCAACGAAAAGCTGCTGCTTATCATTCGTGCAATGAAAGAGAGAATAAACTTTGTTAAAGAAATCATTCTTAATG
>Ga0172375_10009425_pt1 | contig 12881 bp, 11 predicted proteins | sample LakKiv1m_FD_114537 | JGI IMG/M metagenome (GOLD analysis project Ga0172375, IMG submission 114537) | Freshwater microbial communities from Kabuno Bay, South-Kivu, Congo - kab_092012_11.1m | ecosystem: Environmental > Aquatic > Freshwater > Lake | place: Democratic Republic of the Congo... | reverse complement strand
CGGTGGGAGGGGGACCCGTTAGAAAGCGAGCGTCGCTTCCTTCTCCACGTATTCGAGCGTGTTGCGCGCGAAGTTGCGAAGCTCGTCGCCGATTCCTTCGAACGCCGCCTCCATCCTCGCCTCGACCTCTTCGACGGTCAGGAGTGTGCCGGTCGCGATCTTCTCGCCCCTGCGCCACAGCGCCCCTTCCGCGATCTCGACATCATCTCCTTCCTGAAGCACCTCCATCACCTCCCCGCCTACCGCGTCGAGCAGGGGAATTCCGGCGCGCACGATGCGGATGGGGCCGCCATTCGGGTAGCGGCCCGAGATCGACGGTGAGGCGTTCACCACTGCCGCCACACCCTTGGAAATCAGCGTCTCAGCCGCCACGCGGTCGATGTCGCGATGATCGATCACCGCGATGTCGCCCTTCTCCAAGCGGCGTACGAGATCCTTGGTACGCCGGTCGAGTCGTGCGACTCCGTGAACGCACGCTCGAACCTCGCGCTTTCCCATCAGCATCCTCGCACGTCGTCTTGCAGCGGCTGTGCGGCTTCGATCAGCTCCCTGGCATGGAGACGGGCGTGCTCCGACTCTCCCACTCCCGCAAGCATCCTGGAGAGCTCCCCGATCCGTGCGTCGCCAATTGCGGGCGCGACCTCGGCGGCGGTCCGATCACCACTCTCGGCCTTCTCGACTACGAGATGTGCTCCGGCGAACGCCGCTACCTGTGCGAGGTGGGTTACGCAGAGCACCTGGTGCTTCCTTCCGAGCGACGCCAGCGCGCGACCCACCGCCGTTCCCGCCTCGCCGCCTATGCCGGCGTCGACCTCGTCGAACACCAGGGTCGGCGGCGCCTCTGACAGCACGACGCGCAATGCCAGCATCGCGCGACTCAGCTCGCCACCGGATGCGGCGCGGGCAAGCGGACGCGCCGGCTCCCCCGGATTCGGCGCGAGAAGGAACGTCACCGAGTCACAGCCGTCGTCACCGAGCTCGGATTCTACGATCGCCACCTCGAAGGATGCCGCGGGCATGGCCAGCTCCCTCAGGCGACATGTAACCGCCTCGGCCAACGGTTCAGCCGCAGCCCTCCGCGCCACCGAGAGGCGGCAAGCCGCATCTCGCGCCAAGCGCTCCGCCCTGATCTTGGCAGCGCCCAGGTCGCCTGCTCGAACGCCGTGTCCTTCGATCTCCGCCAGTCTCCTTCGCGCGTCGTCGGCATACGCGAGCACTCCCGGTATGTCCACCCCATACTTGCGGGTCAGGTCCCCTACCAGCCTTAGCCGGGCACGCACTTCGTCGAGCCTCGCCGGGTCTGCGGCCGTCTGCTCGGTCAGGTCCCTCACGTCGTTGGCCACGTCGGCCGCCTCGGCCTGTAGTGCGTGCAAGCGCTCCGCGACAGGTTCGAGCGGTCTCCGGCGCGTGATCGCGGCGATGGCGGCTCCGAGGGCGTCGAGGACGGCACCTGCAACCTCGTCGTAGGCAATCCGCAGTGCGTCGCCGATCGCCTCCGCGTCGGCGAGGAGCGCCTCCTCCGAACCCAGGCGCTCCACTTCGCTCCCGTCTCCGAGAGCGGCCGCGTCGATCTCGGCCAGCTGGTAGCGCAGCAGATCGGCCTCACGCGCTCGCGCCCGCTCGTCACCGCCCAGCAGCGCCAGCTCCGCATCGAGACGGCGCGCATCTTCACGTGCAGCACGTAGGTCCGCCAGCGCGGTGAGCGCATCGGCCCCGGCGAACTTGTCAAGAAGCGCCCGCTGATCTGCAGGCACGAGCAGCGACTGATGTGTGTGCTGGCCGTGCAGGTCCACGAGCAGGCCGCCCATCGCTGCGAGCTCACCCGCCGTTGCGAGGCGACCGTTCACGTAGGCCCGGCTACGCCCGTCGGCCGGGACCACTCTCGCAAGCACGAGCTCGATCTCGCCGTCACTCCGATCGTGTCCTGCACCTTCGTCGGCCGCTACGACGAAGCGACCTTCTACACGCGCCTCGATGGTTCCTTCGCGCACGAGCGAAGGGTCGGAGCGCCCCCCGAGCAGAAGGTCGAGCGCTTCGACCAGGAGCGTCTTGCCTGCACCGGTCTCGCCGGTTATCACCGTCATTCCGGGTCCGAGGTTCAAAGACGCCGAGGTGATGATCCCCAGGTTCTCTACCCGCAGCTCGACGATCAACTTCGCCTACCTATCGGGCAGGGCAAACTTCGCCTTGAGGATCTGGTGGAAGTCGCGCGGCGCAAGGGAGACCATGCGAACGGCCCGCTCGGCCACGACGCAGCTGACCGTGTCGCCCGGTCGCAGCTCCGTGATCTCCCTGCCGTCTACCGTGAGCGCGACGGGACGTGAACCCCCGACGACGAGATGCAACGCCTCCTCGGGAGCGAGCACGAGCGCACGATCGAAGAGCATGTGGGGTGATACGGGCGTCAGGATCAGGCACCTCAAGTTCGGCGAGACGATCGGGCCGCGAGCAGAGAACGAGTACGCAGTGGAGCCCGTTGCTGTCGCAACAATCACGCCGTCGGCCGCGTACGTGGTGAAGTAGGAGGCGTCGATGCTGACGTCGAGACGCACGAGGTGACCCGCGTGTACCTTCTCGAGTACCACTTCATTGAGAGCGAACCACGAACCGACGGTTCCCTCGTCGGCATCGACACTCACCTCCAGAACCGTCCGGTCGGACACTGTGTACGCACCTGAGAGCAGGCGCGGAAGGGCTTCCTCGACCTCTTCGGGCTCGATCGAGGTGAGGTACCCCATCTGTCCGACGTTCACGCCGAACAGCGGAACGTCCAAGGGATAAGCGAGCTCGGCAGCATGAAGCATCGTGCCGTCGCCGCCAATGGCAATCACGAGGTCCAGCCCCTCGGCGAAGGCGCTCCCGGCCACGCCGCACCTCTCGAGTCGTGCCGCCCCCGCCTCCACATCGGGCAGCCTCACCTCGACGCCGCGCACTTCGAACCAGGACGCAGCACGCCGCGCCAGGTCGAGAGCAGCCTCCCGATCGCGGTGGGGGACGATACCGACCGATCTCACCGCGCCACTACCCCATGGGCAGCAGCTACTACGGCATCAACGTCTGCGGCTACCACACGCGCGGCACCGCGGCGGGCGTGTGCCAGGAATTCGACATTGCCTGCCGCCCCTCGCAGCGGCGACGCCACCAGGCCGATCACCCCGATGCCCGATGCCGAAAGCCCGGCGATCACCTCATTCAACACCTGCCGGTGCACCTGCGGATCGCGCACGACGCCTCCCTCTCCTACCCGCTCCCGGCCCGCCTCGAACTGCGGCTTTACGAGCATCACGAAGTCGGCTCCCGGCGCCGCCACCGCGAGCAGGGCGGGAGCTGCCGTGCGTAGCGAGATGAACGCGAGATCGACGACGCATACCTCCGGCGGGACCCCGACATCGTCGGAGGTTAGGTCGCGGACGTTCGTCCGATCGAGAACGGTGATACGCGCATCGGTCTGCAGCGACCAGTGCAGCTGGCCCCGGCCCACGTCCACAGCGACGACGTGGGCCGCCCCTCTCTTCAGGAGGCAGTCGGTGAAACCGCCTGTGGAGGCGCCGGCGTCGATCGCGGACCTGCCGGTCACGTCGATCTCGAACGCGTCGAGCGCGGCCGCGAGCTTGTGCCCACCCCGGGAGACGTACGCACCCGGCTCGTCGGCCACCGCAACGGCCTCCCCCGCGTCGACGAGGCGAGCCGGGCTCGACGCCGGGGCACCCCCTACCGTCACGCGACCGGCGTCGATCGCGTCGATGGCATCGCCGCTGCTGTTCACGAGACCCCGGCGCACCAGCTCGACGTCGAGCCGACGGCGCACCGTCACCTGACCGCCTGAGCTCGCCGAACTCGCGCGGGCCCCCTCGAGGGTGCCTGCGTCATCGACGTCTCCTCGAGGTGTCCGTACGCTCAGACTACGGCCCACCGGTCGCCCGCATCGACACCGGCGGTAGATTCTCACCGTGGTCATCCCCCTGCACGATGACAACCGCACTTCGAGCACTGCCGTGGTCACGATCCTCCTCATCGCGCTCAACGTCGCCGTCTACTTCCTGCTCCAGCCGCACGGAGGAATCGCAGAGCAGAAGTTCCTTTACGAGCGCGCGGCGGTCCCGTGCGAGCTGTCGCAGCGCGCTCCCTTGACGTTCCTCGAGGCGAACACCGGGGCGTGCCTCTCCGCGGCCGACACCGAGGGCGTATCGCCTCCCATCTCTCCGAGCAAGAACATCTGGATCTCCGTGGTCACGTCGATGTTCCTCCACGGGTCGATCCTCCACCTCGGCGGCAACATGCTCTTCCTGTGGATCTTCGGCAACAACATCGAGGACCGCCTCGGACCACTGCTGTTCCTTGCCTTCTACGTCGCCGCAGTGATCCTCGCGACGGGAACGCATGTCGCGTTCGAGTCGGGCTCCACGGTCCCGATGATCGGCGCATCAGGGGCAATAGCAGGTGTCATGGGCGCATACATCGTCTGGTTCCCGCGTGCCCGTATCACGAGCGTCCTACCGCTCTTCGTCTTCGTCACCCTGGTCAACCTCCCTGCTGTAGTGGTCCTCGGCCTCTGGTTCGTGATGCAGTTCGCAACGAATCCGAATGAAGGCGTCGCGTGGCTCGCCCACGTAGGCGGCTTCGTCTCGGGAGCTGCGGTCGCGTTGTCGACGCGGGGCATCTTCGGACCCTCCGGGAATCGCGGCGACTGAGGGGCGACGACCCGCTCGGCGCCGGGTGCCGTGCCTGCTGTTCGCGGCGTGGGCCCGAGCTCGCCTCCCGGACGCGCGGATTGCGCGTCGATTGGCGAGCGTCCGTCGTGCCCGGATTCGGCAGCGCCTGTGATACAACCGGGACTCACTCGCGAGACTGCGGAGCGCCCGTGCCAGAACTCCTACCTTTCGCCGGAATCCGATATGACCTCGATGCCATCGGCGCACCGATCGGGGCGCTGATCGCCCCCCCGTACGACGTGATCGACGAGGACCAACGGGTCGCACTCGAGTCGGCTCATCCGCTCAACTCGGTCCGCTTGATCCTTCCGCGCGATGTCGACGCCGACGGTGATCGGTACGTGAGCGCGGCCCGGACGCTCGCATCCTGGAGGTCCTCGGGCGCCCTTGTCGCCGACGCCACGACGCGCTTCTACGGGTACGTGATGGACTTTCGCGACGCGAGCGGAACGCGCCGCCAGACCGTCGGGGTGCTCGGCGCACTTACGCTGCCGGGCGCCGGTGACGAGAGCGTCCTCCCCCACGAGCGCACGCTGCCCAAGGCCAAGAGCGACCGGCTCGCCCTGCTTCGTGCAACACGCTACAACCTCGACCCCATCTGGGGACTCTCCCTCACGGCGGGGCTCACCGGGCTCATCGACCGCTCGACGCCGCTCGCTACCGCCGTCGACCCAGAGGGTGCAGGGCACACGATCTTCGCCATCGACGACCCGTCCCGGATCAAGGCAATCTCGGACGCGGTGGCGGCGTCACCAATTGTCCTTGCCGACGGGCACCACCGCTTCGAGACCGCGGGCGCCTACCGGCGTGAGATCCGAGATGCCGGCGGTGAGCCAGGTCGCGCATCGGCGATCTTCGCGCTCGTGGTCGAGCTCGCCGAAGATCAGCTCTGCATAGAACCCATCCACCGGCTGTTCCATCTGCCGGCCGGGCTCGATGTCAGATCCGCCCTCGGCAGCGGGTTCCACATCACCGCTCTCGGTGCCAACACACCCGATGGAGTCGCTTCACTCGAGAAGCGCATGGCCGCGGAGCGAGGGATCGGCCTCGCCGACGCCGCCGGGCTCGCTCTCTGCGTTCCGAGATCGCCACGACCCGAAGGTGATCCTGTCGCGTCGACCGATGCGTCACTGGTCGAAGACACCGCCTTGCCTCTCCTCGGGGGAGCGGACGTGTCGTACCGCCACGACGCCCGCACCTGCGCCGCGCGCGTTCGCAGTGGTGATGCCGGCGCCGCGCTGCTGCTGCGTCCCGTGTCCGTGTCGAACACGCGAGCCGCAGCCGAAGCCCGCCTCCGCATGCCTCAGAAGACGACGTTCTTCAGCCCCAAGCCTCGCACAGGCTTCGTCTTGCGCAGCATCGACGACTGATCGGCCGCAGCTCGCTCCGGGGTCGCTACGACCTCAGTCGACCGTCCACGTCGCGCCCGAGCGCAAGAGGCCGGCGAGGTCGGTGGGGCCGGGTCGCTTCGAAGCCGCCACGAGCTGGCGATCTACCTCACCCTCGTAGACGGGCCGATCGACAGCACGGAAGATGCCCATCGCGGTCGGCTCGTTCGGATGCTCGGCCAGCCGCGACAGAGCGAACGCCACCGCAGGGCTGTGACGCTGCTCGTCGTGAACAACCAGGCGATCGACGCCGACATCGGCGACCTCGACGATGACCCCCTCACCCGAAGCGTCGAGCATCACTCCGTGCTCCAAGTTCGCCCCGAACCTGACCGGCTCACCTTGCTTCAGCTCGATCAGCATGTCGGCACGGTGCTCCTTGCCGACGAGCCCTTCGAACGTGCCGTTGTTGAAGACGTTGCAGTTCTGGTAGATCTCGACGAACGCTGCGCCCCTGTGCTCGTGAGCACGGTGAAAGATCTCCATCATCTGCTTGCGGTCCATGTCATTTGTACGAGCCACGAAGCTGGCCTCGACACCGAGCGCCACGGACACCGGGTTGAAGGGCTGGTCGATCGATCCGAACGGAGTCGACTTCGTGACCTTGCCGAGCTCACTCGTGGGAGAGTACTGACCCTTCGTCAGACCGTAGATCTGGTTGTTGAACATCAGGATCTTGATGTTCACATTGCGGCGCAACGCGTGGATGAGGTGGTTGCCGCCGATGGACATCATGTCGCCGTCGCCGCCGATGACCCATACGTCGAGGTCAGAGCGCGCGAGCGCTACACCCGTCGCCACAGCGGGAGCCCGGCCATGGATGCTGTGGATGCCGTACGTGTTCATGTAGTACGGCAGGCGCGACGAGCATCCGATGCCGGAGATGACAGCAACGTTCTCCGGCGGCGTACCGATCTCGGCGAGGACCGATTGGAACGCTGCGAGGATGCTGTAGTCGCCGCAGCCGGGACACCAGCGGACCTCCTGATCGGACTGGAAGTCCTTGCGCTTGAAGGCGGTCATGCCGCCGCTCTTCTCGTCTGCTGTGACGGTCATATTCCCATCATCTCCAGAATCTTGTTCTCGACCTCCGCGGCACGGAACGGAAGGCCCTGCACCTTCGTGAAGCTCTTCGCATCGACGAGGTACTCGGCACGCACGAGCCGGGACAGCTGGCCGAGGTTCATCTCCGGCACCAGGATCGTGGAGTAGCGCCGGAGCACATCGCCCAGATCGGCAGGGAACGGATTCAGATGCGTCAGGTGCGCACGGGCGATCTTCAGGCCGCGTGCCCTGATGCGCCCCACGGCCGATTCGAGGGCACCCCAGGTGCTCCCCCAGCCGAGCAGCAGGAACTCCGCACCGTCTTCGTGGTCGAGATCCGTGAGCGGGATGTTCTTGGCGATGCCCGCGATCTTCTCCGCTCGCAGGTGCGTCATCCGCTCGTGGTTCTCCGGTGAGTACGAGACGGTGCCCGCACCATCGAGCTTCTCGAGACCGCCGACACGATGCATGAGGCCCGGCGTCCCCGGGACCGTGCAAGGTCGAGCGAGCGTCTCAGGGTCGCGCAGGTACGGCCAGAACTCGCCATCATGGTTGGTACCTGTCGCGACGGGAACCGAGATGTCGGGCAAGGCATCGATGTCGGGGAGCAACCAAGGCTCTGCGCCGTTGGCCAAGTAGCCGTCGGAGAGCAAGATGACCGGCGTGCGGTACTCGAGCGCCAATCGAGCAGCCTCGAACGCGGCGTCGAAGCAGTGCGCCGACGAGCGAGCCGCGACGATCGGCAACGGCGCCTCGCCGTGTCGCCCGTACATCGCGAGCATGAGGTCGGCCTGCTCGGTCTTGGTCGGCAGGCCGGTCGACGGCCCACCGCGCTGCACGTCGACGATCACGAGCGGAAGCTCGATGCTGAGCGCGAGCCCGATCGCCTCGGCCTTCAGGTCCAGGCCCGGCCCGCTGGTACCCGTTACGGCGAGCGCACCGCCGTATGAGGCCCCGATAGCTATCGCGCACGCTGCGATCTCGTCCTCCGCCTGCATGGTGCGAACACCCAACGCCTTGTGCTTGGAGAGCTCGTGGAGGATGTCGGAGGCCGGCGTGATCGGATACGAGGCGTAGATGAGCGGCAGGCCCGACTTCTGGGCCGCGGCTATCAGCCCATAGGCGGTCGCGATGTTCCCGATCACATTCCGGTAGGTGCCGCTCGGGAGCTTCGCCGCCTTCACCTCGTAGGGGTGATCGAAGAGCTCCGCCGTCTCGCCGAAGTTGCGACCGGCCTTGAACGCCGCCACGTTTGCGGCCGCCACTTGCGGTTTCGACTCGAACTTCTGCTGTATCCAGTCGATGATCGGCTTCGAAGGTCGCGTGTACATCCAGCAGACCAAGCCGAGCGCGAAGAGGTTCTTGGAGCGCTCCGCGTCGCGCGGCTTGACTCCGAGCTCGCGTGTGGCCTCGACCGTGATCGAGGTCATCGGAACCGGGTACACCGAGTAGCCGTCGAGCGAACCATCCTCGAGCGGGTTGCTCGAGTAGCCGGCCTTGTCGAGGTTGCGCTGCTCGAAGGCGTCGGAGTTGACGATCAACGTGGAGTGCAGGGGCATCTCGCCGAGGTTCGCCTTGAGTGCCGCAGGGTTCATGGCTATGAGAACGTTGGGTGCGTCGCCCGGCGTGAGGATGTCGTGGTCGGAGATGTGCACCTGGAACGACGACACGCCACCGACCGTCCCGGCCGGAGCGCGAATCTCCGCAGGGTAGTTGGGTAGGGTCACCATGTCGTTCCCGAAGGCGGCCGAGAGGTCGCCGAGCCGCTCTCCTACGAGCTGCATACCATCGCCGGAGTCGCCGGCAAAGCGGATGATCACCCGATCGAGGGCTTCCACCCGACGGGCAGGATCAGTCTGTGTGGTCAACTTTGACCTCGATGTCGTGTCGATTGGATGTCGTGTCGCTCATCAGCTGAAGCGTGTCTCCGCAACGGGATCCGCTCCCGCCGGGGCCCGCCGGTCCCGTTGGACGGCAGCGCCGCGACGGGCGTCCTACTGTATCGCCGGACAGTGCCCGAACCCCGCACCGCCCCGATCGTCGGTCGGCGGGGTGACGGACCTATTCTCCGTCGGTTCGCGGCAAAGGAGCAGACACGAGATGACTCTCGGATACGACAAGAAGCTGTTCATTCTCGCTTTCGACCACCGGGGATCGTTCCAGAAGAAGATGTTCGGGATCGCCGGTGCTCCAGACGCATCGGAGGTTGCGCGCATCACCGACGCGAAGTCCGTGATCTTCGACGGGTTCGCACTCGCACTGTCAGAGGGCGCGCCGGCAGGCGATGCCGGGATGCTCGTAGACGAGCAGTTCGGCGCAGGAGTCGCCCGCACGGCCAAGTCGAATGGCTGGACCCTCGCGATGCCTGTCGAGAAGAGCGGCCTCGACTGGTTCGACTTCGAGTACGGCGACGACTTCGGCGCTCACATCGAGGCATTCGACCCCACGTTCTCGAAGATCCTGGTCCGCTGGAACGCCGACGGGAACACCGAGCAGAACGCCAAGTCGATCGCCGGGCTGAAGCGGCTCTCCGACTGGTTGCACGCCAACGACCGCAAGTTCCTCTGCGAGCTGCTGGTGCCCGCCGAGCCCGCTCAGCTCGAATCGGTGGGCGGCGACGCGGAACGGTACGACGTGGAGGTGCGGCCCGGATTGATGCGCCTTGCCGTCGAGGCGTTCCAAGACGCCGGCATAGAACCCGACGTGTGGAAGATCGAGGGCATCGACCGCCGCGAGGACTGCGAGATGCTCGCCGGCGCCGTCCGACGCAACGGGCGCGACAACGTCGCTTGCGTGGTGCTCGGCAGGGGCGCGAACTCCGACAAGGTAGACCACTGGCTGCGAACCGGATCGGGCGTCGCGGGATACATCGGCTTCGCGATCGGCCGGACGATCTGGTGGGATCAGCTGAAGGGCTTCCTCGACGGTTCTCTCTCCCGCGATGAGGCGACGAAGCAGATCTCTGCCAACTACCGCCGCTCGATCGACGTCTACAACGCCGGCTGAGCGGCCCGGCTCCCGCAGCCCTCAACCTGCGGCGGCGTCGATGATCGCCCGAGCGCGGCGCAGGAGCGCCGACGTCCTACGGCGGTCGCCCCCTCTGGCGAGCATCTCCGCCTCGATCTCGACCTTCGACACCGTGGCGGACGCTGTTCGGTAGAACCTACGCCGAACGGTGCCGACCACTAGTACTTCGTCGCGCTCGTCGAGGCACTCGACCCATGAAGGCGGGTCCCACGCTGCGACCGGTACGGAGACGGCCGGCGCCCCGTAGGGACGGGCCGTTATCTGCAAGACCGCAAGGGTTCTCCCCGATTCGAGAACTCGCACTTCCGGTGGACTCGAGAGACGCCCGCGCACCAGGGCGACGTTGACTGACATGACGGCTACCTCCACGTTCCGAGCTGGAGCGCCCGAGATCAGGCTCGATGACCGGGGGAAGTGTCGGCGAAGCCGTAGGCGCGACCCTAGAACCCAGGTGCGACAGTCATGATGCAGATGCCGTCCGCAGCGGTGGTGCAACGAGACGCCCGGTCTCCATGTGACCGATGGCCCGGCACGCGATGGAGCGAAGGCTCGCTGCCTTGGTCCACTACGTGCTAACGAACGGGTTCTGGCATGGCGGGGTCCGATCAACCGTCCTCAGCCGAGGGTAGCGAGTCGCTCGGCCACATCGGCGAACGAGGAGTCTGTCCTGCTCACCTGCAGGAAGAGGCTGCGAGCCCTGGGGATGTTGCCCGCGCGCTCCTCCAGATCCGCGAGTGCGTACCAGAGCCGCAGGTGATGCTCCTTGACGCGCTTCGGCCTCTCGGAGCGGCGCGAGAGCAGAGCGATGGCGGCATCGAGATCGCCGTCGGCGGCGAGCGAACCTGCGCGCACTATCCGCCCTTCGGTCACCAGCTCGGATGAAGGCGAAACGGCCGCGAGCTCCCGCCAGAGCTCCTCGACCATGGTGTGCTTACCGAGAGCCCGGTAGCAGTCCATCAGCACCGGGTGCTGCTCGACTGACCCGGTGATCCCCACGAAGGCCTCGAGCTCCTTGACTGCCGCAGCGAAATAGCCGAGCCGGTACTGCACGAGTCCGAGCAGCTCGCGCACGCCGGCGGCGTCGGGGTACGCATCTCGTAGCGGGCGCAGCACCCGGGCAGCGTCGCGCTCTCGTTCGTCGGCGAATGCCACGGTGGCCCTAGCGAGCTCCTCGAGCGCCTGGTTCCGCTTCCGGCCGGCGAGCCGCGCGAGCTCCTCGATCGCCTCTGTCTGCTGTCTCCGGCGGCGCCGAGCGGGATGCTCGCGCACCGCCTTCGGGGCCGCCGCCGTGCGCCGCGGCCGTTTCGCGCCACCGCCACCCCGCACCACCCTGAGCTGCTGCCGAGGCCTCTGGGGTTCCGACTCTTCCTCGTCCACGCGCCTGCGGTATCGGGGGGGTGGGTGGTCAACCCAGCGCGACGGTTCCCCCCGGCGCCGCTTCCGCGCTCCACCGCCCCCGCTCCTGCCACGATCCCCGCCGCCCGGCGGTCCACCCCGACGCGCTCCTCCGCCGCCACCGGCCGCAGAACGCGCACCCCGCACCTCGTCGGGACGCTCCTCGCCCATCGCCCGACCCGTACGGCGAGATCCACCGCCCCTCGCCGCCGCCGCCCCGCGGCCTGCGCCGGAATCCGAACGCCTCGCCTGCTCGCCACCCGACCTCGATGACCCGCCACCCGGCTTCCCTCCCCGAACACGGCTGTCCTTCCCCGCTTCCCGCTCGCTCCCAACGTCACCAGCGCGCCGCACAGCGCCGCGGCTTGCGTCGCTTCGCCGCGGCCCCGCGGTCCGCCTCCGCGCTCCGCCGCCAGGCGTTCCATCTCCACCGAGCCGTCTCGGGGATCCGCCCTCTCGCCTTCCCCCTCGCCCGTCCGTCACTTCTTCTCCAGGTTCTCTCGCGCTTCCACTTCGCTCCGGCCCTATCAACCGCCCGCTCCTGCGTCCCCGCTCCCGACGCTTCAGCGGCGGCACGGCCCCTGCACAGTACCGGCGACGCCGGCCCCGCCCCAGACGCGAGAACGCCCGCCGGCAGTGCCGGCGGGCGTTCTCCTCGAAGTATTCCGGCGGCGACCTACTCTCCCAGGGAGTGGACCCCCAAGTACCATCGGCGCGGGCGGGCTTAACTGCCGTGTTCGAAATGGGAACGGGTGTGTCCCCGCCGCCATGGCCACCGGAAATCTGCGAGTTCTCAGCGCGTCTGAGAACTCCAAAGCGAGCACGAACATAGAGCAACTCAAGCCCTCGGCCGATTAGTACCGGTCGGCTGAACACGTCACCGTGCTTACACCTCCGGCCTATCTACCTGGTGGTCTACCAGGGGCCTTACCCGGTTAACCCGGTGGGAAACCTAATCTCGGGGCGAGTTTCGCGCTTAGATGCTTTCAGCGCTTATCTCTTCCGCAGGTCGCCAACCAGCCATGCTCCTGGCGGAACAACTGGCACACGAGAGCTGCGTCCGTCCCGGTCCTCTCGTACTAGGGACAGCTCCCCTCAAGTTTCCTACGCCCACGGAGGATAGGGACCGAACTGTCTCACGACGTTCTAAACCCAGCTCGCGTGCCGCTTTAATGGGCGAACAGCCCAACCCTTGGGACCTGCTTCAGCCCCAGGATGCGACGAGCCGACATCGAGGTGCCAAACCTTGCCGTCGATGTGAACTCTTGGGCAAGATAAGCCTGTTATCCCCGGGGTACCTTTTATCCGTTGATCG